>MWWH01000370.1_pt1 | contig 12900 bp, 12 predicted proteins | sample 1047231 | NCBI WGS metagenome assembly MWWH01 (sample SAMN06349967, study PRJNA376086) | soil metagenome | isolation source: MG3-2 sample Antarctic (ecotone) soil | place: Antarctica | collected 2015-01-13 | reverse complement strand
TGCCGCGAACATCTGAAAAGATAGCAATTCGTAAAAGCGTTGCGGCGCGGGCGCAAGTTCCTTCAAATAATCATAGTCGAGCGGGCGACGTTGAGCGCGGTCGAGTAGTTCGCGGTAGAGGTCATGCAGGACGATATAAACCGCGTCGGCTTTCATGCCGTTAGGTAGCTTCTTGCCAGTCAGAACGATGTTGTAGCGCGTCCCGGCAAACTCAATCGAGTATTCTTCTTTGTCGCTTCCGGTGTATTTGACGCTGGCGTTGATGAAAGCCGCCGCGTTTTGAAAAAGGGCTTTCTTGACCGCGTTCGTGTTTGCGACGTTTGTTCCCGTCTCGGTGGCGATGTCTCTAAGGCTTCCAAGTTTTATCACACTCGGAAGCGGTCTAGCTTCTTCATCAATCCTGCGATTTACGACAAGGCTATCAACCTTATAGGCGAGTTGTCCGGGCTGCCCGTGTTTGCTGTTATAAGAAACTTCCCATTTTGCCGATACTTCGCCATCCCCGTCTCGCTCCTGAATTTCTATAAAAACATTTTTCTGCTTTACGAGTTTGTGGATCGGATAGCGAGAAAATGCGGTTTCAACCCTGACTGGATTTAGCGGGTACAACTCGCCGTCTTTAGGCTCAAGCATCAGGCTTAATTCCCTTTCAAAAATTCCGCACAGCAACAACACGGCTCTGTTGTTGTTTTTGTTATACAGAGTCTAATACTGTCTATGAAAATTACTGCGTCCGATAAAGTAAACATATAACACAAGTTACAAAGGTTTTTCTAAAAAAATCGTCTCCTCAAATATGGCGGTGCGTCTCCTCAAATATGGCGGTGCGTCTCCTCAAATATGGCGGTGCGTCTCCTCAAATATGGCGGTGCGTCTCCTCAAATATGGCAGTACAATATATGAGTATTTGAAATCAATTTGTTATCTGATAGATATTAAACTGATTCTTTTTCTAGCTTCTCTAAAACAGCTTCAAGTAACCATGTATGGCGCGGCGTTTTAATGCGTCGTGCCTTTACAGTCGCGTCTATCCGCTCTAGCACGTCCTCCGGCACTCGCAAAATTACGGGCTTCTCCTTTGGCTCTGCGTCTTGTCTCTGCGCGATGCTGCCGCCTTTGTTTATCAAAGCGTCAACGTCAACATTCTTCGCGGTCGTCTGCTCTGTTCTGGGCTTACGGGAAATTGTCATGTTACGCTTTAGCTCCTTCGGCTGATGATATATCTTTGGTATCAAAAATATATCTATACAATATCATCATTTCTTCGGTCGCTTTTTCGTCTTGCGGCTTCAATTCGGCTACGGACAAGCCTGCGGCGGCGGCATTGCTGAAAGCCTTACGCGCTCCTAGCGGAGTATCAACGAAGGAAAGAATTTCAGTATCATTCAAAATTTCCGCCGCGTCCGTATTGTCCTGCCCGCGTGGATCGGCGCGGTTAATGAATGTCAAAGCCTTTAGCTCTGGGTTCGCTGCCATCATCTCATCAACCAAAGCGGAGACTTTCTCGATTGTCCAAACGTCAAACGAGCGCGGCACGAAGGGAACTAGCAAGTAATCTGCAACGGTGAGCGCGGCGCGCTGGCTGGCTGTATCGCGCCCGCCAGTGTCAATGATGATGTCTTGATACTTGCTGGCTAAACGCTGCGTCTCGGTGCGAACGGCTGCGCCAGTGAGTTTGATACTTGTATAGCCTGCTCCGTCTGGGCGGCGCTCGTTGCGAAGCATTGTAAAGTCAGTAGCCGTCTCTTGGTCGTCGGCGTCAACTAACAAAACATCACTGCCTTCCGCACTCCTGATAACTGCGAGATTAGTTGCAACTGTGGTTTTGCCTGAACCGCCCTTAATCCCTCCTACAACAATTATCATGCGGTGCTCCTCACGATATAAATTTGAAATCAAATAAGTATCACACCAGAATTACAGCACACAACGGTTTTTGTCAGAACACTCTTGCGTTATAGTAAACAAGCGGTTTTGCAAAACTCTTTTGGTGATTTATCTTCTTGAGGTCTTTGGCTCTTTATCAGAATTTATGCCAAAAAAAGAATTTGGCGAAGCTCCGTTTCCGCCGGTAATCAGGTTAGATACATCAGTACCTATTTCCATTAAGCAGCTTTCAGACATCTTGCGAGCTAGGTTGGATGGTGTAACTATTTGTGTGCGTAGCGTGACGGGTCATGAAAATAGGGGTGGATATTTCTTCCATCTACAACCGACTGACAAAACACTAACTCACTGCGCAATTTATAATTTCGAGAAAATTTTTGTCGCAACGCATCCCTTAGATAAGACTGTCAATTTCGTAAATCACTGCGCTGGATTAGCTTTCGATGAGTGGTCTTATCAGTTCTGCCAATCATTTGTTAATTTCCGGCTTGATCCTGAATGATGCGCTTGGGCTTTTTGCCGCTACGCAATTCGGTCAGTCGCCCTTGTGTGAGTTCGTATTCCTTCCAGTCGTACTTATCAGTCATCGTATAAACGCGAGTAGCCGTCAAACGAGCGAGAACTTCTGTGCGTCGTGCTCTCGTGCCTATAACAGAAGAAAGCAAGAAACAAACGTTGCCCGCCGTCCATCCAATTTGCTGATGGTTTAAAGTAATAGGTTCGACGATGGGTTGCTCGGAGAGTCTCGGAAGAAACAAATGCGCCAATGAATCGAAGCCTGCTGTGATAGCTCCTGTCTTGAAATTAAGATAGTCAGCAATGGTACGAGATAGTATTGGTGACATCGGCGGCACGTAGGCAAAGCCTTCCTGCCAGATACGCAAAAGTTTTCCGTAATTCCCTTCTTCCTCATTATATTCGCCGTTCTTGCAATTAACGGCGTATCGCAGGTCGAAGCCTTGTAAACCGTTTCCTAAATCGTTTGGCGGACGATTCAACCAATACCAATCACGTAACAAAGCCAGCGAAGCTGCATGAAATACATAGGCACGATGAACGAAAACGGCTCTGTCCCAAGTAATGTCAGTGGGATCGTATTGCCAATCCCACAAAAAGACGACGACGAAGTCCGTTCGTGGGTGAATGTCTTTTCGGATGGTGTCGAAATTCGCTGATTTTTCTTCGGCTATTGTCTGAAGGCATTTCACTTCAAAGCGTAAACCTCGTCCGCCTGTGAATTGACGAATCTCCAAGTCTGGAAAACGATTCGCAACGACATAGCTACAAAACAAATTTGGTGCTTTGTAGTCTTCAAGTAATTGGCTTGTGATACTGGCAAGTTCGTACTCAACAATCAAACTTACTCGGTTGCGAACATCAGTTAAGTTACGCTCGTTCTCCGGTATTTTCTCGCCCGCGTAGATACCTAATCGCCTGCGCGTGTTGGTCGTATTAAGAATTGCAACAACTTCTGGCAGAAAGGCGTTTTGCAACCAGTCTAGCGCGTCAAGCGGTTTAGCCTTGCCGGAGAGAAATCGGTGCATGTCTTGAGGCTCTAAACTCATGCTTATCTCCTTACAAAATCGGTCGCCACTTGCTGCACTGAACTGGCTAAAAGGCTTGCGGATTGGGCATGAAGTTTTTCGGCTTGGACTTTCAAGTCGCTGGCGGTATCTTGTGCAGCAAAATACGACGCAAATATCTTTTTCTGCTCGCTTTTGGGCGGCACTGGGATTTTGATTTGCATAAGCTCTTTTCCGCTAATGCGTGGTCGTCCGATGCCTCCGATCAAATGTAAGATTTGACCAAAAACAAAATCTGTTCGCAGTAGAACGCTTAACAATAGGGGATCAATCATAGGTGTGCTGGTCGCATCATGCTTTATAGATAAAACAGCACATTCAGGCGATACATAGCCCGGCTCGGCAACATTCATAAGTGCAACCTTTCTAAGATTGGGGCGCATTTTGGCAAAAACAATGTCGCCGGGCGCGTACACTTTCACAGCACTTTTAAGAGAATTTGCGGGCGTAGCTACCTGTTCAGATTTTCCCGTATGGGGTTCGATGTGAGCTAGCCCGGTGTAGGGAATAACAGTATCTGCAAGCTCTTTTGATGGAATAATAGAAATAGTTTTATCATCGCAAATATCGTGCAATGATAAGAGAGGATATTTGCAGCGTGCGATAAGTTCACGACTCGTCCAGCGTGATGGATGATGATATTGAAAGTCTATGCGATGCCCGTTTTCTTCTTCCGCAAGATTGGCGGCAACATCAGCAACATAGATGTTTTCTCCGGCGGTAAATTTCGCGCCGCTGTAGTATGTCTGCCAAGCAGCGAGAATCGCAGGAAAATCGCTATGCACATAACTTTCGCCGTCCCGCTCATATCGTATATCTTCATCGCCATTTGGCTTGCGTCCTACATACTCCGCCTTAGCAAAAAATACGGATGTGTTGCTATCTGTAGCGGTGCGTTTTTGTAGCACAAGAATAGAAGCGTTGACAGTAGCATAGGGCATAAAAGCTGTATCCGGTAAGCTAATTACTGCTTTCAAATCGAAATGCGTCGTTAGAAAATGTCTTACGTCTAAGGCGTGAGACAAATTCAAAACACCCTCATCCAAAATAATAGCGAGCGTGCCGTTATCGCGTAGTAATGCGTGGCATCGTTCTAAAAACAAAATTCCGCGTCGCCTCGATGCTTTACTTGCTCCTAACGCCATAGTTTCAAGTGCGGCTCTGTCACTAAAGTCACTTCCAAAAGGTGGGTTCGTTACTATAGTATCGAACGAATTAAAGTAGGCTTGTGCCGCTCGTCCAAGTGCGCCGCCATTTGTCAGGAAGATATTTTTGACGTTCTTTGCATCATGAAGTGTCAAATTAATGCCTGACACCCAAGACAGGCGTTCATCAATTTCAATGCTTGTAAGTGAACGATAATTTAGATTTTTGCGGGCAATGCTTACCAAAAAGCCGCCTGTGCCGGATGCTGGATCGCATACGTCGCCCTGTATAAAGGGCGCAAGCATAGAAACAATAAAGTCAACAATATGCGGCGGTGTGAAAAATTGCTGATGATCGCCCTTATCAAAAGTGTTTCGTATAATTTCCTCGTAGGCCAAACCTTTAACGTCAAATTTTGCACTGGCAAAATTGAAAGGACGTAAAGCGGTTACGCATTCAATGATTGCTCGGTCTGAACATTGTAGCGTCGCAAAGCGGGGCGGAATAATGGTTTTATAACGGGTAGCAAGCTCTTTGTAGTATTGCCGTACTTCTTTAGGAGCAGGCAACGTACTTGAATTAACAAACGGAGAAACGTTAGCCGACTCAACCGCTTTGTCAGATATTACTTTCGCAAAAAGCAGTTTAGTTAGCTCATCAAAGCGTGTGATGATATTGCTTTGGCTGTCAGAGTCCCGAAGAATATTATGTAAGCGCGTAATAAGTTTACGCACTCCTCGCATATCCAAATTAGTAGAGACTTCCGATGTAATTACTTCCTGTGGAAGTAATCCTATTTGTGCTTGAAGCTCCCTTAATTCCTGCAAGTCATATAATCGGTAGCCGTTAATAGGATGGCGAACTGCCGTAAGTTTTCCTGTTTTGTCCCAGTTTCTAAGCGTAGCCTTACTTACTCTTAGAAGCTGTGCAGCTTCCGCCAAACTAACTTGCTGTAGCTTATTTTGTAATGTTTGCTTCATTACAAAACATTATAAGACCTTGGCGTCTTAAAATCAAGATTAATTCAATCGTACATAACATTTCCTTATCGGATGCTTTGTCGCGCGCAAAGTAAAGACCTCACCGGACGCGGTGTTTGTTTAAGGGGTAGCTATGTCATATACTCGGCGCTGAGGCGGTTACTGCTTATCACTTCTGCGGTACGTCTCCCAGTCACGTTAAGCCCATCGCGTAAATAATTATAACTTTAGAGATATAGGAGAATTATTTTATGAGTAGAAATGGAGATCGAGATCGAAATGGTTATTCCTATCATGACACTATAGTGCGAGGGCAAGAAGAAAATATTAGAAGAATTAACGAACGAGAAAGAATCGAAGTTTCAATCCCGAGCCTTTTCGCATTTTTGCGACATTACTTCTATACACCGCAGGAGTTTTGGTCATTTTTGAATACCAAAGTGGCTGGATATCCTAACTTCGGCAGAGTATTAAGGGGGTTAAATGAGCTAGAGTTGGCTTATATTAGGGATAAACCGGTCGACACATTACTTGTAGCACTGATAACAACCGGGGCGTTACAAAGAACATTCAGACATTACGCAACTAACGGTTGGAGGGATGGTAAGGGCGATGCTGTGCGCCATTGCTATTGGGCATCCCTTTTGACTCTTTACCTTGGTAAAGATGAGGCCAGAGTTGTACTAAGCAACCACGAATTTGGGCATGTTGATGCTAATGAAAATCATAATAATGAAGTTGGAATTGCAATTGGTGAATGGGCAAGGGCTAACGCGGAATTCATAAGGCGCCAAGGGGAATTGGGGTGGGACGCAACCTGGGATCAATGTAAGAAAGCTCTTGTTGACCGTAGATTGCAATTCGTCCTTGACCCGCGACCCGACCCTAGGGGGAGTACCGACCCCTCGCGCGGCAATCCACAGGGGGGGGGCTATGCATCATATAGATTCCCCGCAGCCATCGGCACCGTCACTGCCACAGCCACCGTCACTGCCATCGCCACCGCCACAGCCACAGCCATCGATACCGCAGGAACCAGAGGGAGGGTGGACAGTACCCCCCCTGGGCATAATAAAACCTTGATTGCTAGTTGATGTTTGAACATGCGAGTGCGAACAAAGAAGCATGGACTTTCACTTCAAAGCCGGTGTTAGTGCGCGCGTGCAAATGTTGCGTGCCCATCTTCTCTAATTAATGAAAATCCGGCAACCATCGGAAAGCCGCGAAATTAGCGACTGAAATCAATAAATCAGAAAACATCAACCTGTTCTAGACTAGCTCCAAGAACATAAAAGGAATTATCGGACGGACGTTAGAGGCGTTGCAACTTCAGAAAATATTGCCGCGCTTTTGCCTCTCTGCTGGTCGAGACGAGCGAAGTATAGATAACCGTGTTCTGAATGTTCGAGTGTCCTAGCCAGTCTTGTAAAAAGCGAAGCTCTGCGCCCGCATCTAGTAGATGCGTAGCAATTGAGTGTTTCAGGACGTGAAAATGTCGCTTGTCTTTTGGGATCGCTGCCTCCTCTCCGTAACGCTTCATCAAGACATCAAGCATCTGGCGGCTGATGGGAAGACTACGCCGGGAGGGGAAGAGAATCGGTGAATCTGTATCTCTACTTTTAAGCCATGCCTTCAGTGCTCGCGCCTCGTCTGCTTGTAAAGGATGCTCGCCGGAAAGAGAGCCTTTAAGCCGATGCAACATCACGCGGAGCCGGTTGAGGTCAAGGTCACTCACTCGAAGTAAGCCGATCTCGCTGGCTCTGAGTCCGTGTCGGTAGGCGAGCAGGAAAATAGCTTTGTCTCTTTTGTCGGTGATCGCTTTGAACAGTCGCCGCGTCTCATCCAGCGTGAGAAAGTTGATAGTCTCGGAGCGACGTGCGCGAGTAGCTTGACGCTCTGGCAGGTTCGATGTGGTGGCTTTACTCTTGTTGGCCTTCGCGGATTTCTTCTTAACGGTGGCGGGCATATGGTGAGATTAACATATTGGTCAATTCATCTCTTTTGTACAATTATACGATGCCTCAAAATAATGATTGACTTCGGCTGTGAATAGCGATAATAGTTATTCACTATAGGAATCACTGCAGGGGACGGCTTGGCAAGGAAAGGGGCTGTTCTGGTTAGCGGTGATGCCAAAAACTCTGCAGGTCAACGTTGGTTACATCAAAAAGGAGACTATGATGCCTGATTTGGTCCGCAAATTGAGTACCGGACACACAATGGTATTCGACAAAGACACCCGCACTCTCTACCTTGTTGATTCTTCTGAGTCGTGTGGCGACAGCAAGACCGCTGAGAAACTCGTCGCTTCGGGCAAAGTCCTGAAGGTTGAGAAGTCCCAGCTCCAGACGTTGCAGGAGGCTATGGGCGCCGTGATTCTGTTGGGGATGTAAGCGACTGTAGACGGGCAGTTCTTTGTCTACCAGTGCAGGCGCTCGCCGCATTACGCGAGTGCCTTTCTTAAAGCAGGTGCAGACATGCCTCAAGTGTTAGAAGAGACAATCCGCCAACTCAAATCCATTCGGTTGGCGTTGATTCTCCTTGGCAGATTCTCTTGGCTACGCATGCTCACCCGTGAGAGGGTATCTGACAAACTTCCCGACGCACGTATAGGTTGGCTCGCTTTTGAACACGCTTACCGCTGTGATGAGTATCTTGCCCATACGTATCAGGAGCAATCTGTTCGGATTTACTGGAGCGAAGATGCTAAACGATATGCATCTTCCGACCCGTCGGGTGGGCAAATCGATACCATATTGATCGATATAGGAAGCCGCATTATCAAATGGATTACCAGCCTACAGATGACAATCGAAGAAGTGCCCGTCCTTGCACCGATTGGCGATGTTGTGCGAGATGTTTCTTCAAGTCTTCCGTTCATAACGCAGAATGCTCTCGAAGTATTACACGCATCCTCATTTGACGACTCTGCAAGAACTAATTCTTGTGTTTGCCGGACAATCCAGGGGCCTCGACATGTGGCAATCGACCCTGCATTCACTCCTACCGACTCATTGATGGATCAGCCTGCACCAGTCTTTGGCGATTCGGTTGAGCTTGCAACGCCCTATTTCTGGACACTTGCGATGCGTGAGTCTATGGCATCGGAGTCCACGGCCCTTTCAGGCATTGAATATGACGGGCTGCCTATCTCGTTCTATCGAGATATTGCAAAACAAACTTGGGATGAAATGCGACATGCCCAAATGTTCTTTGAACTCGCAGTTGAGTTGATACCCTACTACGGTGCATCTCTCTTAGATTCCGATCCAAGAAAAGCTCTAGTTCATCAATTCAAAGAGACCCGTACTGGCCTGCCAGTTCCGAAGGAACGGAATCTCTATGAAGCAATGTGGAATGCGGACCTTCCAGAACGCCTTGTGATAATGCAAATAAAGACGGAGGGGCCTGCGGTTGCTGCAATACGAAAAAAACTGAAAACAAAGCTCTGCGTTGTATATCCGAAGATTCGATTAGCTTTTCAGGTGGATGAGCAAGATGAGAGGTCACATGCAGCGATAGGGGCACGTTGGCTTAAGTATCTGATTCCGGATTCCACAGATAGAGCTGAGCTGATGGCACAAGCGGAGTTGCTTCGGGGTGTGCTCTTATTAACATCATTTTCGCATTACAATTCCATTTCCTTACCAGAATTGGTATATAAGTACAGCACAGGCAAGGTTATGCCCGTCGCAAATTGAGGTCCGCGCTTAACCATCCGCTGCAGCTGACCCGTCGTGCGGTATTCGTCTCTGGGAGTTCATGACTCTCCGCCCCGAGTTAATTTGAGCATCACGCGGCAATCAGCCCACTTTTAGAATTGGTCAAAATAACCATTTTGACCAATAACGATATATAGATGAGCCGAATTTTCTAGGGTATCGAGAAGGTAGGCACTATGATTTCTAACTGTAATGTCTAATCGGAACATTACAGGAATTATCGGACTCGCTTTATTTCGCTCCTGTGTCGGTGCTCGTCGCGGCTCTCATTTTCGAGCACCAAAGCACAAGATGTTGTGGTCGGCAATTGTGCTTTCTAAGCTGCGTCGTGACATTTGGCGGGTGTTTTTCACGAAAGCGTCAACCACAATAGCTTGCGGTTGACGCTAACTTGTTTTCAGCCTGGGGTCTCATTACATCAGCGTATAGGCCTCTCACGCTTTCGCCTAAGTTCGTCTAACCGCTTTTTCAGCTCATCCCGTTGCCTTCGCAAATTTCTAAGCTTCTCCAAATTTTCAGAAGTTGGCGGTAATTTTTCCAGCTTTGAGATTTCTGTTTCGATGGTGTTGATTTCACTTTCAAGTACATCTATGTCGCTCATGTGTTACCTCAGACGTGTGTTGTTAAAACCGCTGCCATCGTTATCGTCACTGTCATCATCTTCGTTTTCGTCAAATTTTGGCGGCAATGGCGGCGGATCGGGTTCATGTGTTTTAGCGATGTACTCTTTTATATCGGCGTCAGTAGGAGGGTCGTTCAACCGCGCGCGGCGAGCCGCCGCGCGCATCTCGTGTAGTTCAATAGCGGCGGAGAAGTATGCAATTCTCCGCTTAGCTTCTTCGATTAGTTGTCGCCTTTTACTTTCTTCTGTCGTCATACTCTCAATGTTGTAAGCAGCCTCAAGCCAAAGGTCTCCTACTGTCTCATTCACTTTACGAATATAGTCTGATATGTCGTACTTATGATTCAAAACTTTGCTGACACGGTAATCAATTTCGGCTACCAGCTTTAACAGCTTTGAGTCTTTTTTGCTGTTATACAACTGACCTATAATTCTGTTCCCATTTTTCCACGCCTTAAGTAGTTCGGGCGGCAGATATTTCGTAAAATCAGCTCGCTTACTTGTGACACAGTCCGCGGCGACCATAGCACCGTTGCTCTTTAGTCGGTTTAATTCTGTGTTCCAAGCTTTTAGATGATCTTCAAAGCTCGCGCCTGTCCCCAAACTTGTTAACTTCTCGAAATGTAATTTTCGCATTCTACTTATTCCTTTGTTGGCGCACGATCATACCCGTGCCCTCTAAATATGCGTTCATCTCCTCGATCCACTTGCGTAACACATCGTTTGAGTTGTTCGCTTGCTTTAATTGCTTGTTCAATTGAGCGTTCGCTTGAAGCAATGTTTTGATTTGAGTCTGCAACCGCCCGTTCAATTCGATCAATTCCAATTTTGTTACTGCCATAATTTCTTAAATCTCTCTCCTTAAAAATTGCGGGCGGAGCCTTGTAAGACCGGCGCGGTACGGGCTGGTCTGGGCTGCCGTTTCTTTTGGCATATTCAATTTTCCATGTTCGCGTTTCCTCTTTTTTCAATTCGTGATCAACTACCTTTATTAATCCGAACTCGCCCGCGTAAATGTCTCCCCATCGCTTATCCAGCTCACGCCATTGCTTCGGTGTCCATCGTAATTTTTCGCCGTTTATGTCGCGCGCCTGAATATGTAAATGTACGTGAGCGTGTTCACTGTCACGGTGAAGAAATGCGGCAATGCGCGCACGCGGGAACTGCAGCCCTACATAATCTTGAACCATCTGCATGACTTTATCGGTCGTAACCTTACATTCAAAGCTCACTAATGCCCTGTAGTGTGTCTGAGGCTTGCCTCGACCTCGGCGCGGGCGGTGCAACTCGTCTTCCTCACATTGGCGGCTGTACTCAATGAGGTTTTGTCGAAGCTCTTGATAATTATTACCAGCAACAAACGATGGGTAGTTATACAGACATAGATTTTCACGCTCTGATCCCGTTGCGGCCTCGCGCGAAATGTATCTGACGTTTGCGGCGCTTGTTCCTGCCCGCCCGACCTTAAATCTAAAGAATATGCCCCCGTCGCCCATTTCTAAATGCCTCTTTCAGTTCAATGGATGTAGCCTGCACTTCGTGTAAAGTTGTTATTATTTGCTGCTCTAATATGCCTCCGCTTGGCGCGTTCAATCGCTTGGCAATTTGATTCACGTTGTTCTCTATGCGCCGCGCATAAAATATTGCCCGCTCCTCTCGCTCGATGGCTTCAGTGTTGGTCAGCACTCCTATCGGAATCTCCCAGAGTAGCGGAGCCACGATCACTAAGCGCGAAGCGCTTATGCCATGCGCCTGTGCACGTATGTGTATGCCCTCCCTTTCTAAATGTGTACATCGCCCCAATATTGCCGCGTCGTAGATTCGTTGTCGCATTCTTGCTCCTTACAGGCTCGGCGGGGTGCATTTAACGCGATAGCGTTAATGCATATCCCGCCGTCCCGCTTGCGCCAGATTCAACTCAAGCGAGTGAGAGCAATAATGTCAAGGTTTTTTTTTGCGAAGTGACATTTGAGGGAGAAACGCGCACACTTCAGCATGAACGAAGAAAGAGTTGTTCAAGCGGTATGCTGCTAAAATTTGTGGCGAAGTGAGGCGCAAAAGCGAAAAGCTCGGTACAAAATAAAGGCTTACGTTCGCTCTTTGTGGTCAGTTAGGCGTTCTCGTATTGGCTTTCGGTCTGCGGATCGTGCGTACATTTCTTCGCGGCTGTGCCTGTGCCATCGGGTCGCTTAACTACGCGAAAGCCTGAATCACTACAAAGCTGGCAAGCCTCAATCACGGCGCGTTTTTGCTGTCCGTGTTGTATCTCGTCGGTTCTTCGCTTGGCTTCTAAGAAAGCTGCCGGTAATTCATAGCCTTGTTCAATTGCCGTGATAATCCAGCCTGCGGGGTTCTTCTGCTCTGGGGGTAGGTTGCGGTAAGGATAGGCGGCGATCTGCTGTTCTACGGCGATTCTGTGGCGCAAAACAAGGTCTTTAGCTTTGGTCTCGGTGATGCCGAAATCGCTAAGTTGAATAACTAACGGGTCGTCGCTCGGCTGTGTCGGCACTGGCGGTTGTGGAGCTGGCGCGGCTGCGCCAGTGGTAAGTCCCTTCTTTGGCTTTATGGCAAGAAACTTCTTCGGCCGTGTGAAGATGCGAAACTCGGCTTTAGCTCTGCGTCCGGGCGTATAGAGCATTTGCCAGTCGGCGCGTCCTTCTGCGTCGGTCGTTTCTCGAAACTCGATGGCAGCGATGTATTCCGCTCTGCGGTGCGGCGCGTGAATCTTAAACATCTGCTTCTTAACATGGTCATAATCGAAATATCGGGTCTGCGGCGCGTAGGTGCAGTATTCGGAGTAAAGCAGGCGGGCGCGCGGGCGTTCGTTTTTCAATGCCGCGAACATCTGAAAAGATAGCAATTCGTAAAAGCGTTGCGGCGCGGGCGCAAGTTCCTTCAAATAATCATAGTCGAGCGGGCGACGTTGAGCGCGGTCGAGTAGTTCGCGGTAGAGGTCATGC
>MWWH01000369.1_pt1 | contig 12922 bp, 14 predicted proteins | sample 1047231 | NCBI WGS metagenome assembly MWWH01 (sample SAMN06349967, study PRJNA376086) | soil metagenome | isolation source: MG3-2 sample Antarctic (ecotone) soil | place: Antarctica | collected 2015-01-13 | reverse complement strand
ATGGTTCCACAAAATATACCCATCAATGGAAGAATCGCAATTGTTGACGACCAACCTGAACAGGCACTTCCTATAATGAACCTGTTTGCGAAATTACAAATTCCTTATGTTTATTACGACAGCCAGGTGTAATGCACCCCGTTAATCAAGCTGCTAGATTGAGAGATGGCTGCCGATTTTCCAAATGTTCCCGTTCAAATCTGTTCGGTGTTTTATAACCTAAAGCCGAATGTAAATAACATTCGTTGTGTAAAGCTCCCTTAATCGATACCAATTCAGATTACAGTTTCCAGGTTGAATTTTTGTAGATATTCTATTGGCGAAAGATTGCCCAACGAATCGTGCGGTCGTTGCCGATTATAAACATCGAGCCACTTTTCAGTTTGCATTCTGACATCTTCCAAAGTTTCAAAAATATACATATTTAACACCGCTTCCCGATAACTGCGATTGAAGCGTTCGATAAAACCGTTCTGCATTGGTCTGCCGGGTTTGATAAATTCCAACTCAACTCCGTTTTCCTCTGCCCAATCAGCGACTGCTAAAGCCGTCAACTCCGGTCCGTTATCGAATCTGATGCGAGTCGGCAAGCCGCGCCAAACGGCAATCTGGTCAAGTATTCGCACGACTCTTTGAGCCGAAATGCCGGTGTCAACTTCAACTACTAAAGCCTCGCGGTTGAAATCGTCAATAACGTTAAATGTCCGAAAGCGTCTGCCGTTCCAGAGCGCGTCACTCATAAAGTCGGCTGACCAAACTTGATTAACCTGAATCGGCACTGCGAGCGGCAACGGGTTTCTCGTCGGAATTCTTCGCTTGTGTTTGCGTTTCAGATTCAACTTCAATTGGCAGTAAACTCGATACACCCGCTTGTGATTCCACAGATGTCCCAATCGCCGCAGTGTCAAAAACATCTTCCTGAATCCGAACTCCGGGTGCCTTGATGCCAGTTCCGCCAAAGCCATTTGAATCTCGCCGTCGTCGCGCGGATGTGCCGCATACCGGAAGACTGAACGAGCCAGATTAACCATCTGACACGCCCGCCGTTCGCTCAAATGATGTTCGGCTTGCAAATGCAAAACGACCGCTTTTTTGGCTACCGGCTCCAGGGCTTTTTTTCGATCACGTCCTTGAGTGCGCGATTCTCCAACGACAAATCGGCGAACATTCTTTTCAATTGACGATTCTCGTCTTCCAAATCTCGAATCCGTTTCAAATCGGACGCTTCCATTCCGCCATATTTGGTTTTCCATTTGAAATATGTGGAACTGGAAATCGAGTTCTCGCGGCACACTTCCGCGACCGTCCTGCCGTTTTCGGTCTGCTTCAAAATGCTAATAATCTGATGTTCACTAAACTTACTTTTCGTCACTGTTTTCGGTTCTCCTTAACTTTCTATTTTGACCGAAAACTGTAATCTTGTCTGGCTCTATTTTACGGGATGGTTACAGTTGAAATCTTCAACGAATGTATCGAGTACCGTTTTCAATTGGCTAACCGACTGCCATTCCTGAAGCCAGCACAGTTCTTCTTTGAGCGTTCGCATCATCCGTTCAGTATCGGCGTTACCTTTCGGATTGTTGTAAGCGGTAAAAGCCTGTTTGATTCCTAACCCCGCGCAGGTTTCCATAAACGAGCGGCTGGTCGGTTGTGAACCGTTATCGCTCATTAGGTTCAGCTCGATTTCCATTTCCCGAATGCCTCCGGGAAACTGCCGCATTACCGCTTTATTTAACGCCGTCAGCCAATGCCAACTTTTTGACTGCTCGCCGCAATAATGCCCGACTACTTTTTTGCTATACCAATCGAGAACCAGAACGATATATGCCCAACCGTTACGGGTCATCACTTTGGTCATATCGATGCCCCACCAAACATTAGCTCGCTCAGGACGCGGCTTGCGGGTCTGACTCGTCCGTTTTGCCAGAAGGCGCGTTGAGGCTTTGACCAGTAAATCGTTTTCTTTCAAAAGTCGGTAAACGCGCTTTCGGTTGACCGGCACTCCGGCGACAAATCTCAAATAAGCCCAAACCCTGCGATAGCCCCAAAACGGATGCTCCGACTTGATAACTCGTATTGGTTCAAGCAGCGATTTGTCGACAACAGTTCTGGCAACGGCGCGGCGACGATGATGTTTTACCAGTCGCTTTTTTTTAACTCCATCGTCAACTCGCCGACCATCGCCTTGAGTTTCTCATTTTCACGTTCGAGCCGGATTTGCTGCTGCGCCGTCTTCGGCATTTCAAAAATCTTGCCCGCGTTTTGTAGGAACTGGTCGCGCCACAGATAATACTGCGATTGTCCGATTTGGTATTCATTGCAAATCTCGGAAACCAATCTGCCTTTGATGCCCTGCATCACAATCTGAAGTTTCTGTTCAGATGTCCATTGTCGCTTTTTCATAGCTGAAGTATCCTCATTTTTGACAGGATACTCTCAACCTAATCGTTTTGTCTTAGCGGGGTGCAGTATACAGGCCGCCAATTTACCGGATCCCGAAAGTTTGTATAACGATATAAGAATCCTTTTTCTTGATATTAATCTGCTTGATAACTCAAGAAGAAAAGATGTAGAGCTCAAATCGAAACTTGTGGGAGTGCTTAATAGAATTATATCCAGTGAAAATTATCCTTATCTGATTATTTATTGGAGTCGCGAAGCAGATGAATACAATGAATTGGTTCAGGAAATCTTTGATAATGATCCGCTCCAAAACAAAAAACCAATTGGTTTCTTTTCACTAAATAAGCAGGATTACTGGAGTATGGATGGAACTCCAACCGAAGATTATGAGGCATTAATACCAACCTTATTTAGCAGAATTGAAGCAGAGATAAGTAAAGCTCCGATTTATGCTCATCTGTTAAATTGGGAAAATCAGATTCATCTATCTGCTGATAAAACATTAGAAGAAATCTTTAAATTAAAAAATGAAAATGACTGGAACTCGGATGCAGGACATTTGTTTTACAAGCTGGCACTGGCTTATGCAGGAAGACAAATAGAGACTTTAAATCCTAATGAACAGGTGAAAAGTGCTTTTTACTCTCTCAACAACGTGTTCGCTGATTCATTAGAGTATGCTATTGAGGCTAACTTAAAGGATAAAGAATGCACGGCTTTAGAAGAAAACAAAGAAATGAGACGGTCAAGTTTTTCCGCACACAAAACTCTCGTTACTCCTTATATCTTTGATTTCTAAATATTTCTCAAACTCCAACGGGCTTTTGTAACCTAAGCTCGAATGCAGCCTGATTCGATTGTAGTAGCCTTCGATGTAGCTGAAGACTTCCGATCTGGCTTGCTCGACCGATTCAAAAACGCCGTTTTCCACCAACTCCGCCTTGAACCGGGAAAAGAAACTCTCGGCTTGAGCGTTATCGTAACAATTTCCTCTCCGGCTCATTGATTGACGGAAACCGCCCGTATAGAGCAATCGGCGATACTCGACCGCCGCGTATTGGCTGCCCTGGTCGGTATGAATAATGGCATGCCTGCCAATTAGTCCGCGCCGCCGCGCTTGTAGGAAAACATCAATGACAAGCTGCGCCGTCATCCGTGTCGCGACCTTCCACGAGGCGATGCGGCGCGTGAACTTATCCTGAAGACAAGCCAGGTAACAAAAGCCGCCGCCTTGCACACGAAGATAGGTAATATCGCCGACAAAAACTTCGCCTCTGCCCGAAGGCTCATTCAACGGATTCTTCAAAAGATTCGGACTAACTGCCAAACCGTGCTTTGAATCGGTCGTCTGCGGCACATAACGCTTCGGTGCAATCGCCCGTAGATTTTCTCGCCGCATCACCGCTCGCACACCAAATCGTCCGAGTTTCAGTTGAGCCGCGATGCGTCTGGAACCATACCGGCGGCGATTGAAATAAAAACATTCCTTGATCCGGGCAACGCATTCGGCTTTTCCGGAGCTGTCCCGAAAAGTTTCGCCGCGCCGATAAGCATAATAAGCCGAACGTCCGACCCGCATTACCCGACATAACAGCTTGATCGGATAATAACGACTTTCTTTTTCAATGAACCGGTAGCGCGCTAACTTCCGCGACCGAAGATAAGCGCCGCCTTTTTTAAGATGTCGCGCTCCATCTCGACTTCTCGCAATCGCTTTTTCAGTTCCAGATTCTCTTTCTCCAAGCCTGAACCGGTTTCGAGCTTGGCTTTTTTCCACTTATGAAGCAACGATTCGGCAATGCCTAATTCGCGTGACACTGAAGCGACTGATTGACCGTCTAAGATTTTCTTAACGGCGTTTTGTTTAAATTCTACGTCATATTTTCCCATACTCTAATTTTACAGAGAGTTTGGTGTGCGGTTAAATTAAACCATCTCATTACAGGTTTGAAGCAAAAGTTCAATAAACTCATCTTCTTCCAATCCTTTATTAGTTTCTAGATATACAGGATACATATTAATTTAGATATTTTTCGGTTAAATTTGTCGTTTTCTCCTAATGAATTATGTATTGCTTTGCAGTCTGGTAATATCGGATATAACCGAGTTTACGGGGTAATTTGGATAGCCGTATGAAAGGCGCGTCTTATAACATAAAATAGTGGTCATAATTACAGAATGGACATTATCGGTCCCAACTGCTTAAACTTCAGATTCGGTTAAGTTACTGAATATAATAATAGTTAGGGGAAATCAGGTTTTTGTAATAGAAACAAAGCTAATACTTTTGCCTGTTTTTGATCACTCCTGGGTATTTCTGACACACGGTAAACCTAGATTCTTTACTTTATATTTCACGACATTGTTATGTTTTCGGATTTGCTTTTAAAAGATTCAAAGTCGATTTCTCTTCCCGTCATCTCTTTCCATCGCCTGCGATGAATTTCTAAAATTGCGTCGAGCATCTGTTCGTTGTATCCGAGCGCTGCGATCTTGTCGATTTCGCGAGTGTAATATTTGAAGCGCTCAACCTTGGTTTCCGATTCGCTTTCTAAAATATTTGCTTGCGTCTGGATAATGCCGATTTCAATTGTCCGAAAATCGATGTCATTATATTTGACTCCAACAGCATCATCTTTCATTTTCCAGTCGGTTTTTTCATTGAAAATTTTGTTGTATTCGAGGAATAGATTGATGATGCGGGCGTTGGTTTTATATAAGATATCTAATCTTCTATCATCATAGGGCGTCAAGACGCCCAAAGTTTCTGGAATTTGGGCGTCCAAATCAATCAGCTTTTGTCCGGCAATCTCGAAAAACTCAGTCAGCGTTAACTTCTTTTCCGCGCAGAAAATCTTGAATTTATGGAGGGTTTCGGCGTTTGGGCGAAGACTCAAACGGTCCGTCGTTCGCTGCGATTCATACTTGACCCATTTGCGCGAATTATTTGAATTTTGGACGCCCAAATTATTTTCTTTGGGCGTCTTGGCGTCCAAATTTGACGTTTTTGCTTCGTTTTTGGGCGTCCAAATCTGCTCTTTGGGCGTCAAAACGTCCAAATTATTATTGTTTGGGCGTCCAACATTTATATTTTGGGCGTCCAAATTTTGAGCTGCTTCACGTTTCTTGCTGAGACCTCTTAACGCTGCCGTTCCCACCCATGGTTTTTCCGGTTCGCGCTCCGTCTTTTTGATTTGCTTTTCCTGCGGAAGGGAAACGGTAGTAGGAACATCTTCCTGCGCGGGCGCTTTAGGAGCGTCCGGTATTCGCAGCTTTCCAGCCATAAACGAATTTGATTCAGCCATTGAGCGTTACCTCGCCGGCAATTGGAGAAACCCAATCGGCGGGAATTTCGGAAACGTCCATTTTTATGCTTTCCGAAAACATCACCTGACAGATTTTCAAAACTTCGCGCGGGACGCCGCCGCTTTTATCATAAATTTCGCGCAGGACCTCATCGCCAAACGGGCATTGGATACCGGCTATGTCGCAGCGAAAAAGCACCATTGCCGCGGTTTCTTCCGGAGAGAGCGGCGCCAGCAGAGAGGGAAGTAAGATACGGCTTCGCAACGCTTTCTTCGTCGAATCCATCAATTTGGTTCGCAGTTCGAGCTGTCCGCACAAAACGATTTGGATTAACTTATTCTCTTCTGTCTCGAAATTGAGCAAGGTTCTAATCAGCTCTAGCTGCACGCCCTTTAAGCGCTGCGCTTCGTCGATAAAAAGCACCGCGGTTTTATCCTCGCCGTCGAGATTGACAAGAAACTCCCGCAGTTCCTGTTCCTGCTTGAGGAGCGACCGCTTCGGCGCAAGACCGAATTCGCCGCAAATCGCTTTGAGAAAAGCAAAATCAGTTGGGTATGTCGGCGAGAGGATTCCGGCAACAACCAGATCATCCCGTTCGGTAAATTCATTCATCAAAAACCGCACGAGCGTTGATTTGCCAAGACCAATATCACCCATAATCGAAGTTAACCCCTGCCCATAATCGACGACGTGGCGGATTTTGTTCATCGTGCTTTCAATTGTCGGCGTAACGTATAAAAACTTGGGGCTGGGACTGATTGTGAACGGCGTCGGTTTTTTCATGATGCAAATTTTTAACACGGTAAATATAAAATGTCAATGCTAATTTCAGAGGGTGGGGTTCTAACTTAACTTAGTAGGTTTCAAAGTTAATTAAACAGCAAACTTGCAAAACGCAAGAATCAATTTGACTGTTTTCTTGCAAAATGCAAGAATATAATAGTTGAGCGATTAAAATATGCATACTATAAGCCGAAGAAAGTTACGCGAGTTCTGGGAGAAGAAAGAAAACGCCGGTTCAATGGCGGTTCTCGATGCTTGGCATAGGTTAATGGGCAGAGGCGAGTGGCATAACATTTCTGATTTGCGAGAAACTTTCCCGCACGCCGATCTGGTCGGAAGCTGCACGGTCTTTAATGTCGGCGGCAACAAATTCAGAGTTATCGCTTACATTAATTTTCGCGTCCAGCGGTGCTATATTCTGCACGTTTTAACGCATAAAGAATACGACAAGGAAGCGTGGAAAAAAGATTGCGGCTGCTGAAGAGAATGAGCCGCTGACTAATTTAAGAAAAGGAGTAATTTTATGACCGGCACAATCAACAATACGAAATACGCGGAAATCTTGGCGACCGCTCTTCCGCGCAAAATCGAAACCGAAGCGGAGAATGAACGTGTTTTGAACATCGTCGAGAAATTAATGAGCAAAGGCGAAGACAATCTATCACCCGAAGAAGAAACGCTTCTGGTTTTGCTTGCCGAACTCGTCGAAGATTTTGAAGAGAAGGCTTACCCGGAAGTCGGCAGCTCTTCGACGCCGCGCGACGTGCTAACGCTCCTTATGGAGCAGCAGGGGTTAAAACAAAAAGATTTGGTTGATATTTTTAGTTCGTCTGGGACAATTTCGCAGGTCTTAAACGGAGCGCGCGAAATCAGCAAAGCGCAGGCAAAAGCTTTGGCGGTAAAATTTAAAGTCTCGGCTGAATTATTTATCTAGGTAAGTTATGTCCAGCCGCTATTTACTGCAAAACAAGCGGCAGGCGTCCCAGTAATTATTTCAAGCTAGTGAGCTATCAGGAGCAGAACGATGGCAATACTAATAAAAACTTTCATCAAAAGCTAAAAGTCGTTAAGCCTATTTTGTTTCAGTATAATTTGGGAAATGGCAAATTGAATTTAACATACAGATTAAACCAGTAATTTTCCGATGATTATCGAAAACATTTTTAATTCAGAAGAGCTAAAAATCAAAAACATAAGAAAAATAATTCTTAAATGGGGTAATAAGAACTATAAAAATTTTCCTTGGAGAAAAACAGGTAACAAATGGCATGCATTGCTTGCCGAAATGCTTTTACAGAGAACTAGAGTTAAAGCAGTCGTACCGGTTTATAATGTATTAATAGAAAAATATCCGGAGCCAGTAGATCTTGCAAACGCTCCGTTACCTGAAGTTGAAGAAATTGTTTATACATTAGGGCTTCCAGCAAGAGCTGTAACACTTAAAGCTCTCGCCGGAGAAGTAGCAAGAGTTGAAGGACAGATTCCAATATATTTAGATGAAATTATCAAACTTCCTGGTATAGGTTCATATATCGCATCTGCCTGGTTGAGCTTTCATGCTGGGAAGAATGCAGTAATTATTGATGCGAACGTAGTTCGATGGATTTGCAGATTGGTTGACCGGCAATGCGACGCCGAAACGAGAAGAAAGAGGTGGTTGATTGAACTTGCAAAAAAACTTACGCCTAATCACAGAGTTAAAGACTACAACTATGCCGTTTTAGATTTCACAATGGAAATTTGCGTCAAAAAGCCTTTGTGCGAAATTTGTCCACTGGGCGCTAAACTTTGTGAATACGGCAGGAAAAAACTATTGAGATAAAATTTTCAGAAGAACTTTTTCCGCTGATAATCTCGACGGTCTTTTCTGCTTATGATTAAAAAAACACACATTCCAGTTATAGACCTATTCGCCGGTCCGGGCGGGCTGGGCGAAGGCTTTGAAAGTTTTAACGACAAAAATGGGAAAAGTGCATTTAAAATTTGTCTCTCAATTGAAAAGGATTCTGTTGCACATCAAACTTTACTTACAAGATCATTTTACAGACAATTCCCGTCTGGAAATGCCCCCCACGAATATTATAAGTATTTGCGCGGCGAAATAAGTCGCAATGAGCTTTTTGAGAAATACCCAAGGGAGTTTGAGAAAGCTGCGTTTACCGCGTGGAAAGCCGAATTGGGGATAACTCCTCATAAAGAGGTTACAAAAAAAATTAATGAGGCTCTAAATGGCAGTAATTTTTGGGTATTAATAGGAGGTCCGCCGTGCCAAGCGTATTCTCTTGCCGGACGTTCCGTAATGATAAGTAAAGACCGCGATAAATATGAAAACGATCCGCGCCATTCTTTATACAAAGAATATGTTCAGATAATTGCTGACCATCGTCCCCCCGTATTTATAATGGAAAATGTCAAAGGGCTCTTATCATCTACTCTAAACGGCAGTAAAGTCTTCGATTTGATAATTTCAGATTTAGGCAATCCTGTCGCCGCTGCAAATTCCTACGGAAAAACGGAGAGAAATAGCGATACTGTTTTATATGATATATACCCGCTAACCCGAAAAAAAACCTTGTTTGGTGTAGACCCGCGCGATTTTCTTATTGAAAGTGAAAATCTTGGATTGCCGCAGAAGAGGCACAGAGTATTTCTGCTTGGAATCAGAAAAGATTTAGGAATTACGCCGAGAGAAATTCAATCAGTTACCAATGAAATAACCACAGTTGAAGATGTAATTTTTAATTTACCACATTTGAGGAGCGGATTGTCCAAAATTGACGACACAACGGAAAACTGGATCGATATATTAAAACTGGTTGAACAACAGTCTTGGTTTGGTCAGGAAATTGATGGAAACTCCGAAAAAATCTGGAAGGAAATGAGACTGGCAATTAAAACCATCTCTGAAAACAATTTATCAAGAGGTCTTGAGTTTTTATCTTCAAAAAACGGTAAACTAAAAGTTTTTGCTGAATGGTACGAAGATGAAAAAATCGGTGGCGTAATTAACCATACGACACGCTCACACATTGTGGAAGATTTATACAGATATTTATTTGCTTCCTGTTTTGCAAAAGTTACCGGAAAGTCCCCCGTTCTCAGAAATTTTCCAACAGAGCTTTTGCCCTTGCACAAAAGCGCAGATAAGGGTGTTGACGGAGATTTGTTTTGCGACCGTTTTCACGTTCAGGTGCAAAATAAACCTTCATCAACGGTTATTGCGCATATTTCTAAAGACGGACACTACTTCATTCATCCAGACCCGACGCAATGTCGCAGTATGACAGTTAGAGAAGTTGCTAGATTGCAAACTTTCCCCGACAACTACTTCTTTGAGGGCGGAAGGACCAGTCAGTATCAGCAGGTTGGAAATGCCGTGCCTCCATTACTCGCAATGCAAATTGCTGGAGTTGTGTTTGATATTCTGCACGCTGCAAAATTTACTCCGGTTAGTATAACTACTCAAAAGAAATCTGAACTAAATGTCGCTTCACAAATTTTTTACCATGGCACAGCCGCGGAGGTCGATTTTACGGCGTTTAATAGTGATTTAGTTTATCTCGCGCCAAACCAGATAGAGGCGAAAATTTTTGCGACAAATCCTATTCTCGCTAAAGGAAAACAGGGTAAACCGAAAGTTCTAGCGATTTATACAAAAGCGGGAAAAGTAAAAAACATTGATAAACCCGTAATGAGTGCAATCGACAGCGATAGCGATGTAGACAATGTAATTAATATCGAAGCCAGAAAGGCCCGTTTAGAAGGTTATCGTTACTTGGAATTTGAGCATCCGGGAACGAGAGGTAGTTTTTATGCTCGGGTTGCAATTTACCCGAATGAAGATTTGGAAATTAAACATAAAAGCTAAATCAAAAAGAAATTTATTTACAACCGTAAAATTGGTTGGAATAATTTGAGTACAGAGTTAAATAATTTATTAATATTCTAATGAATTATATTGATTTTACATGAAAATTAACTAACTTTTATGACAGATAAATTAGCAAAATCGGAAAATAAGTTGGACAAAATTGTTCCGGCTAAATTCAAGCCAAGAGCAAGACTCCTGTTACAGTTAGGCGACCAACTCATAAAGAATGAAAGTATTGCTCTGATAGAATTGGTGAAAAATTCCTATGATGCTGATGCCAATAATGTAGAAATTTATATGGAGCAGATAGATGATCCACAGGCTGGAAAAATCGTCATTGAGGATAACGGTTTTGGAATGGATCTGGATACAGTTGAAAATGTCTGGCTGGAGCCTGGAAGCGACTATAAATCAAAACAGATTCAGAGTCTTAAAGTTAGTCCTAAATATAATCGGCTTCCCATTGGTGAAAAAGGAATCGGGCGTTTCGGCGTACATAAACTTGGAAATGAAATTGAAATGACTACCAAGAAATCCGGTTCAAACGAGGTTTTTGTAAAAATTGACTGGGGAAAGTTTGCTGACTATAAATATCTTGATGATGTTCCCATTGAAATCGTAGAAAGAAGCACACCTAAACTTTTTAAAAATGGCAAAACTGGCACGAGTATCTCGATCAGTAATTTACGTGAGAAGTGGGAAAGAGCCGTAGCGAGGACTGTTAAGCGTTCTGTGAATGCTCTTGTCTCACCTTTCGATTCCGTTGACGATTTTAAAGCTGATTTCAAAATTCTGGATAAACCGGAATGGTTCAAAGGGTTGCTGGAATGGAAGGACATTAAAGCATTTTCACTTTTTCATTTCAAAGTAGTTTTATCAGAAAACGAAATAAAAAGTTTTGAATATGAATTTACTCCATGGGCTTCAATGCCGAATTTATCAGGAAGAAAGGTTGACATAAATAGTGAACTCGTTAAGAACTTTGTTGCATTAGAAGGAGAGATGGAAGGAAAAGATGGTAAAGCGAAAACAACTAAAATCTCTTTAAGTAATAATAAAAATGGTGATCCTATTTCAATCGGAGAAGTAGTTTTTGAAGGCTATGTATTCGACCGTGACAGTTTTGTTCTGAAATTAGGTGTAACAGACAAAACAGGATTCAAAGCCTATTTGAGTAATAATGGTGGGGTACGGGTCTTTCGAGAGGGTTTAAGAGTTTATGATTACGGAGAACCTGAAAATGATTGGCTTAGACTTGATTACAGAAGGTTCAACCAGCCCGGGAAGAAGATAAGTAACAATTTGATATTGGGCGCCATTTATCTGAAGAGGAAAGACAGCGTTAGCCTAGTTGAAAAAACTAATAGGGAAGGATTTGTAGAAAATGAAGCTTATCTGATTTTTAAGGAATCAATACTTCACACAATCAACATTATAGAAACCCTTCGATATAGTGACAAGCAAAAACTTCGGGAAGCTTATGGTCCTACTCCAAAATCTGAGCCAGTCATGCATGTTTTAGGAGAGCTGAAAAAATATGTAGATGTTGAAATTAAAGACAACAAGGTTAAAGAAGAAATTTCCAAATATTTAGGAAAAATAGAAAGTGATTATAAAAGGATAAATGAAACTTTGCTGAAAGCTGCCGGTGCGGGATTAAGCATGAGTGTGGTGATTCATGAAGTGGAAAAGATCATCTACGAAATTAAAAAGGTACTGGAAGCGGAAAAGGCTTCAGAGCGGGTTATAAACCTTGTAAAGCATTTGTCTTCACTTATTGATGGATATGCGGAAATTATAAGTAAATCGGCTCAAACGTCACACGATTTAAAGGACATAATCGACCAAGCACTATTTAATGCGGAATACCGGTTGTCTTCACATAAAATAAAAGTAATTAAGGATTACAAAGCATTTCAGGGGCAAACTAAAATAAAGATTGCACGAAATCTTCTCATAGGCAGTCTGATGAATATTATTGACAACTCGATTTTCTGGCTGGAAAAAGCTCACAGCATGAATGAAAATCTCCACAAAAAAATATATATAAAAATCGATGAGGAAAAAGACTTTTTAAACCTGTTAATTGCAGATAACGGTACCGGTTTTTTACTTCCTACTGAAGATATTACAGAACCATTCGTTTCTGCTAAACCTGGAGGTATGGGGCTTGGTCTGCATATAGCAAGCGAAGTTATGCTGGCTCAGGGAGGGACACTCACATTCCCTCAATTGGGAGACTTCGATATACCGGCAGAGTTTGAACAAGGAGCAGCAGTAGCCTTCAGATTGAAAAAATAATCTCGAATTTATGGTTCCACAAAATATACCCATCAATGGAAGAATCGCAATTGTTGACGACCAACCTGAACAGGCACTTCCTATAATGAACCTGTTTGCGAAATTACAAATTCCTTATGTTTATTACGACAGCCAGGTGTAATGCACCCCGTTAATCAAGCTGCTAGATTGAGAGATGGCTGCCGATTTTCCAAATGTTCCCGTTCAAATCTGTTCGGTGTTTTATAACCTAAAGCCGAATGTAAATAACATTCGTTG
>MWWH01000368.1_pt1 | contig 12950 bp, 10 predicted proteins | sample 1047231 | NCBI WGS metagenome assembly MWWH01 (sample SAMN06349967, study PRJNA376086) | soil metagenome | isolation source: MG3-2 sample Antarctic (ecotone) soil | place: Antarctica | collected 2015-01-13 | reverse complement strand
ACCGTTGATAGGCCGGGACACTTCGCGCACAACAAGGTGTGGATCGCCCAAACGTCCCGCTTCAATGAGATAAGGTGAAATCTTGGCGCATGGGCTTTCGGTTGGGTCGCCGTTTAAATTGGCGTAAGAAAATAGGCGTTTGGTGGCTGGTTCTTCACTGCGGGGCACTAAGCCGATAATCACCACATGAACGTGTGCCACGCCGCGCGCATCGCTGCCCCATGCAAAAGTGCGATGGGCAAAGGCGATTTCTAATCCGCAACGGTCAAAAAGCAACGGCCATAACTGCGCGACTTGTTCACCTTGCGTTATGGAGTTGGTCGTTACAAATCCAATGCGAACCGGCAAATTATTTACATACTGGCCGGCTTTGAGAAACCAAGCGCAAACATAATCGAGGCTGCCGCCGCTGCCGCCTAAATTGGCTACGCGCTGCACCTGTGCCCGTTGTGCGGGGCTTTGGAGTTTGGAGCCGATAAAAGGCGGATTACCCAAAACGAAACTACATTCTTCGGGTGGTAGCACGCTGGCCCAATCCGTTTCCAGCGCGTCGGCGTGGTGAATGTGTGGCGAGTGGCGCAACGGAATACGGGCGAACACTTGCCCAAATTCAAGAGAAACGCGATTGTTGGCAATATGGTCGGTCATCCACATTGCGACTTCGGCAATGCGCGCCGGAAATTCGCCGATTTCGATGCCGTAGAACTGGTGAACATTCACCTTCACCAGCGCCGCAATGTCGGTGACTTGTTGCTTATTCGGGTTTAGCTCCCGCAAAACGTCTAATTCCAACTCGCGCAATTCACGGTAGGCGATAACCAAAAAGTTGCCGCACCCACAAGCCGGATCGAAAAAGTGCAACGCCGCTAATCGCTCGTGAAATGCTTCAAGCGCCGCTTTTTTGCCACGCTGCAACGCACAAATTCTTTGAAACTCGGCGCGCAAATCATCTAAAAACAGCGGGCGAATCACCTTTAAAATGTTCCGCTCCGTCGTGTAGTGGGCGCCCTGGGCGCGTCGCTCCTGGCGCTCCATCACCGATTGGAAAAGCGCACCGAATATAGCCGGCGAAATGGCATCCCAGTTGAACGCGCACGCCTCAATTAGCTGCTGACGCATGGCCGCATCAAAAGCCGGAATGCGTAGCCGCTCGGCGAATAAATCGCCATTAACATAGGGAAAGGCGCGCAAATCTTCGTCAAGGTTGTTTAGGCGCCGTTCCTCCGACTCGTTCAGCACATCGAAAAGCAAACTCAGCCACAAGCCTAAATCTGAGCCGTCCTCGTTGGTGCGCTCGGTGATAAGCGTCGTAAAAATGTCGCGTGGCTCAAAGATGCCGGTATCGTCGGCGAACAAGCAAAACAACAAGCGCACTAAAAAGCGTTCAAGATCGTGGCCGCTATAACCCGCCGTTTTTAGCGAGTCGTGCAGCCGTCCCATGATTTCAGAAGCGGCAATGTTTACCGGGTCTTGGTCGCGGAAAATGCGCTTTTCGATGCCTAAAATGAAACCAAAGGCTTCGACGTGGGCCGGCAACGCGGCCAAAGCAAAGGAAACCGTGTCGCTTGTTTCGAGATCGTGTAGCTCAAAGTTTTGGAAATCACAAAGCAGAATATAGCGGGGCAGTTCAAACGCTTTAAGGCCGGGAAAATAATCCATCGCCTGCACTCTGGCGGCTTCGAGGCTGCGCCCTGCGCTTTTCTGCTCAACTAAAAGCGTGCCTTTCCAAAACAGATCAATGAATCCCTGCCTGTTTCCCAGCTTTTTAACGGGTTCTTCAAACGTGGCAACTTGGCGGCGCCGAACGCCGAAAATCTCGAAAAACTCATTGTAGAAGCTCTGAGTTTCCCCGCGCTCGTAATGGGCATCTTTCCATTCGTCCGCAAACGCAGCGGCTTTAATCCGAATGTCGTTCCAACTGGGTCGGTTCATAAAGATAGCCTTACGATGTGCGCGCCGCGCTGGGCGTCGGTTGTGCAGGTGGGCGCTTCACGCAACGGTATAGCGCCTCGGCGATAATTTCCAGCTTTGTCGCGTTGATGGTGCCCAACTTTTCGACAAAGCGCACCGTATCGAGCGCCCGCGTTTGCGCGGCGTCGGCGGTGCTTTGCTTGCTCAAACCGTTGGCGGTGTCGGGTGGTAGAGTAATGCACCAAAAATAGCCGGGGTGCTCTGGCTTCCACTGCATTAGCGGCGCGCAAAGTCGAATCGTGGCGCGGCCTGTCGGTGGCTCCGATAACACCACGACGGGCCGCGTTTTGCCTTGTTCGGAGCCGCGCACCGGCTCAAGTTCTACGCGCCAAATTTCGCCGCGCTTTGGGTTGTTTGGTGGCGTCATACTGTGGCCGCTTCACGCTTGGCGCGAAACTGTGCCTCTTCCTCTTCGGTATAGTAATCGCCTTCGTCGTCGTGGAATGGTTCGCCGTCCAGCGCCCGCCAATCGGCTAACTCGGCGTCACCTTCGGGTGTGGCATAATAGCGCGCTGCGGCTTCGCCACTGCGTTGCATGACAACAGCTTGCACGTTGTCGGGCGCCTGGAAAAGCGCGCGTAAAGCGGCATCGCGGCGCGCATCGTCGCCGCTGTTCATCGCGGCCCAAATTTCGTCGGCTTGGGAAATTTCGGGCGCGTGGCGTGGCGTCGGCTCGTATAGAGCACTTTCAGGCACGCGCCACAATTTGCCCCGCTTCAAGCCTCGTAATGAGCCTTCGCGTAACTGCCGGCGCACACTCGCCGGGTGAATTTGTAGCCGCTTGGCTACTTGGTCAATGGTTAAAAGGCTTTCGGCCATAACATCACGCTCCGTGCGTAATGTTACACAAAATTATCAAGAACGCCAAATTTGGACGCTTTAGCGCCTTAAATAGAAACTCGCCTAAATCCGCCACAAAGGGTTGAGATATTCGCACTCAACGCTGGCGGTTTTTGGCGGTTTTGCGAATTATTTGCGTTTAAGCGCGCTTGGGATAAGGGATAGTTAGCAGTTCGGCGGCTTTTAGCTTGGCCGCTTCGCCGCGCCGGTCATAGCGGGCCGTCGTGGTCACGTTGGCGTGGCCTGCCAACTTTTGAACGCTGACAATATCGGCGCCGGCATCTAACAAATTGCTGATGAACGTGCGGCGTAAATCGTGCGGCGATAGATGCGCTATACCGGCTTCGCGGCTGCGCTTTAGCAAAACATCCATCGCCGCTTGATCGTTGAGCCGGCGCGGTGGTATTTTGCCGGACTTCAAAACTGGTAGGAAAAGCGGGCCGGCTTCGGCGCCACGCGCTTTTAACCAATTATTCAAGGCGTCGCGGCTGCCGTTGGTGGCATAGCCGATGCGTGCCTTTCGGCCTTTTCCTGAGCGCACGGTTAGCGCGCCCGTCTCGGTGTCGAAGTCAGATAAATCGAGCGCCACGGCTTCGGATCGGCGCAAACCCGCGCCATATAGCACCGCCAAAAGTGCCGCGTCGCGTGCGCCCGCTGGGGTTGGATCATCAGCACAAATACCAAATAACGCCTGTAACTCGTTGCCGTTAAGTGCCCTGCCTTTGGGCAACGTCTCTCCGCGCACGGTGGCTACATTGGCGGCGCGGTGATAATCCTCGCTGGGCAACTGTTCCAACTGCCACGCCGCTTTGAGCGCACCGCGTAAAGCGGCAAGCATCTTGTTAGCGGTGGCCGGCGCGTAATGCCCTGCCAACTTCGCGCGCACCGCCTGGGTGTGCTGGTATCTGAGCGCCGCCCATTGCAGCGTGAAAGCATCGCAACGCCCGCCCATTAGTTCGCCTGCGTCGTTCCAATCGGCGCCGGTCAATAGCCGCGCTATGGTGTCCAGCGCGTCACGCATCGCGCGCTGTGATCCTGGCGCCAACGATGCAAGATAAACGCGCGCCGGTTGCTCGTCGGCGCGGTGTGGCGTGTCGAGCGTGGTAACGTCGGGCAAAGTAGCAAGTGCGGTTTTGTTGTTCATGTTCGGTGTGTTACCTTTTAGAACTTTCATTCTCATAGATAATTATAAGGCGCCGATTGTGGCGGGTCAAGTGCCCGCTTGATATTTCATTTAAAGGCTTGCCGGTGCCGGCAAGCCGGCTTTTTGCTCGTCTGGTTTCGAGTGCGCCGCGCTATCGGTTGGCGTCCCTTGCCCTACCCCTACCGGGCCTATTTCACAAAGGGGCACCCCCTTCTTAGGCTTCGGCGGGTGCCTGTAGAAAATCGCACCTAATTTTTGGAGATCGGCCTTTGAAAATTTTTCCGGTGTCGGCACCCTACCCCGTCAAAAGCAAACCAGCGCGGGTTTCGCCTATCGCCGGTGGCCTTCGTAGAAAATTATTAGCAATTTTCTAAACTCCATAGCCCGAAAATTTTCATAAGGCTTAACAATCAACTTGGTCATTTACCTGGGAGTCGAATCTTCTTCAAGATTTCGCCGGTTTCCTCATTGTAAAGCCAAAATTCGCTAATTTTCGCATTAATCAAATAGTATGTTGTGACGATCTCAAACGGGGACTGCACAGTTGCCTTTTTATAATCCTTTTGAATCCCACCGTAAAGATTTTTCATATCCTTTGTAAATTGGTTGTGTAACTCAAAGAGCTGAAATACTGCTAATATACGTAAGTGAGCCTTTGTATTTCGCGCTACTTCCAAGGGCATTGGAAGTTCTTGCTTCAACGCAAAAGACTCCAAAATATTTCTATCCTTGGCACCAAAATCCTTTGTGTTTTGCCAGGAAAGACCAATACAGATACGCTCAATCTTGGTCACATTTACTTTAGCTCCAAAGGTATTTTGACCTTGATAAACATCAGTAACTTTTTCCTTTTGCTCCGTTACAGGGATAGTTTTGAGAACCCCTTCGGCTGAAATGTTCATTTTCAAGATACCCTTATCAGCATCATAAACGAAAAGTGTTTCGGTCGGATAGAGCTGAAGAGCGAAAAAGTCGGTCACTGCAAGGCCGCCGAGAACCGGCGCTTTCGATGCTTCTTTCGTGCGCCTTTCAAATTCCTCGGTTGTTTCAAATTCATCCTTTTGTAAATTGCTGCGTTTACTCATAAGGCGAAGAACCGCAGCACTAACTTCCGCCGGTTCCTGTCCCTTATAGCTTTCTGGCAAACTTTCAGCAGTAACATCCAATTTTTCCCTTGTGTAACCTTGTGCTTGGCACCACATAGAAGTGGCAAAGAAACACATCAACACCACGCCTGACAAGATTGAACCAGCTTTTTTGTTCTGCATACTTGTTTTTAACTCCCTGCTATTGTGCTTATTTGATTGTAGCACTTGGCCGGCGTTTGCCATTGCTCCGGTGCTGCTGCTTCCACTCCGCTTTTAAATCGTTCATTGTTCGGCGTGTTGCCTGCGCTTCCAAGCGCGCTATAATCTCGCTCCACTGGCTCCGCTTTTGGTTGAAAATTATTTGCACATTCTTTTCGCCTCCCATATCCACAGTAAGCCTTAAACCTTCCTCTAAGCTCATGTTTTGTAAATCATAGGGCGCGCACAACCTATCCCAAGATTGCTTTACCTTCGTGTAAAGCCACTCGCGCGACGGGTGCCGTTCGGCGTATTCCTGCCACTTTTCTTGATTTAGCCATTCCTCAAAGGCCGCATAAGTGCCGCGTTGCTGGGCTGATCTATAAACCAAGCCGTGACACTGCCGGCACTTCCACTGCTCGGCGGTGCCGGCGTCGGGCGCCTCGCTGGGCATCTGGTAGAGATACCAAACCCGCGCGCCACAAGCCGGACAAAGCGCCCAAAGTCGCCGGGCCGCGCTGGTGGCTACGGGCGTGGTCGTTGTAGCAATGCCGGCGACGTGCTGGGCTTCGCGTGCGTTGATTCGCCGGCACTCTTCGACCGCTCGCTTTTTGGTGTGGCCCTTCCATCGTGTGCTGTTCTCGTTGCCCATAATCGCGGCTCCTTTCGGGCCTTTTCTGCATCTATGACCGCTGCACCTCGCGTGTCGTTGATTTTGATAAATAATTTGCGTTTTCCAAAATCAACGGAGCGAAAAAGCCGCTTTTGTCAACTATTCGACACCTTAAATGGCTTTTTACCTGCCCACTGCGGGCGGTGACGCATCCCATTTCAAAATAGAGTGTCAGGGGGTAACGGCGTGGTTCGTGGTGTGAATCCGTTTTATAAGCGCGTCGGGTGTGTTTATTCTGGTGCGCGATATAATGGGCAAAAGAGGCACGTTTTCACCTTCCAAAAGCCATAAACGCCCATAAAGGCCATGCCTGTTATACGATACCTTCACGCCTTTGAGCCGCAAAACTGGCGCGAATTTGCTTATTAGCTGGCCGGCTCGGTTCGGTGCTTTCGGCCATCCTTTCGCGGCGCGCTGGGCTTCGGTGGCGCGCTCGTTTAGGTTGGTGAGAATCCACGTCGCCAGCCCTTCATAGCGCCCTTTCTCCCTGACAAACTCGCGCAACTGCCAAGCGAACGCCGAATTTTCTACTTCGGCCAATAATTTTCGCTCGCGCCGTGTCACCTGCTGGCCTTCCTCCGGCGCATGGATCGCGCTAAGTGCTTTTTATCCTGTTCCTCTATCCAATCAAGCAACGGATCAACATAAGGATTAAAAGACCAACGCGCCTCGAATTTGCGCGCCTGCTGTGCCATTTCGCGGTTGCTCGCGGCGGATTCCTGAGCGTGCTTTAAGCTGGCCTCATAGCCAGGGAGTTTATATTTTGCGATGTGGTCAGCGTGCGCTTGGGCCTCAGTTCGCACCTCTGGCGCATGGCTGGAATCGGCAGCAATTTCTAAACAAATGGCGTGTTCTCTCCGCCATTTTTCTACTGACTTTTCCGCGTTCCGCGTCACAATATCGTAATAGTTGGCTTTTTTTTCAAAGTCTCCTGAACACATTTTGCCGCGCGCCCATTTCCATTCTGCACCGGCAGAACGAAAGGTTTCACCCTTCGCCAATGGGTGCCGCTGTGCGTGGTCGGCCTTAATGGGATCGCCTTTCTTGGAAGGCACAAACTCCGATTTTCTTACGTTTGGTTTCATCGAAAAATCTTCTTCCGAGTTACTTAGTTACTTTAGTTACTTTTAAAAACCATTTTGCTCTATACGAGAAATCGCCGGTCGAATTAGGTGTTTCAAAAGTAACTAAAGTAACTAATTTATAACTTTCATTCTTAAACCTTCAATAAAAAGTTACTTTTTTGCGCCATTTTCACAAAAAGTAACTTTTTATTTGCTAATAATTTGCGTAGCTTTGGGCGTATATGTTGGCTACTCGGCACCAAAAAGTAACTTTTTGGGTGTTTCCTGCTCGTTTTGTCGTAACCCTACACCGTGCCACTGGGGGCGGTTGCCGGTGCCACGATCTGAGAAGTAACCGCGCTCTTTGCACTTAGCACTAAAGTCAGATTTTCGGGTCGGATGCTCGCCGTTCGCTTCACACCATGCTTTATAAGCATTGTAAAGGTCTTTAGCGATGGCCTTTGCATTTTGCGCCTCAATGCAGCAATCATCAATGAACGCCTGTATAACATCCATTTCGGCGCGGTAGCTCTCCGTTGCTCTGGTAACTTCTGCTGGTGTGCCTAAGCCGTTGACCTGCCATTCTAAGCAACCTCGCACCGCCCATGCTAAGATGCCGGGCAATTCGGCGCGGAGCTTCGCCGACAGTCGCCTGTCTTGCTTTGCGCTGGGTATGGTGACTTCAAAGGGGACAAGCCGAATACGGCGCCAGATCGCGTTATCCGTCCCGCGAATCGTCGGCTTGTGGTTGGTGGCTAAAAATAATTTGCACTCAGGCTTGAACTCGAAAAACTCCTGATGCAAAAAGCGCGCTGTTACTGTGTCGCCGCCTGTCAGTTGCTTAACCAACACTTCGGCAAGGCGCCGGCCTTCTTCGGTTTCGACTGTTGAGACAAACCGCGCACCGCGTAGCCTGGCTATGTCGTTGGTCGGCCCGCCTTTCTTGCGACTCATTAGCGTCTCGGTGTCGGTTTGTAGGCCGTAGTCACCTACAAGCGCCAAAACTATATCTAACAAGGTGCTTTTACCGTTGGCCCCTGCGCCGTGAAGCATAAACAAAACTTGCTCTCTGGTATCGCCGGTTAGAACGTAGCCAATGGCTCGCTGTAAAAAGCCGATTAACTCCAAGTTGCCGCCCATGATTTCATGCAGAAAATCATTCCACTGTGGGCACGTTGCGGCGCTGTCATATTCGACGGGTGTTAGCTTGGTTAGCAAGTTCTCACGCTGGTGCGGGTGCAGCTCGCCGGTTTTTAAGTTGAGCGTGCCGTTAATGCAGTTGAGTAGAAACGGATCGCGGTCTAAATCTTCCGGCAAAATGGGCAAGTCGCTGGCGGCAAGTTGAATCATTTCAGCGATACGCGCGCCGGCTTCTGACTTCCTCGCGTGAGTCACAACGTCGCGGCGCTTTGCATCATCTTCGATGCCTGCGGCTTCACCGTAAATGCTGCGAACGGTGCGCTTTGCTCGGCGCTTTACCTCGCCGGTGTTGTCTGCTTTCCAGCGTCGCCCATCCCATGCAAGCCACTTGCCCCAAGGGTAGCAATAGCGCAATTCCTCGCCGTGCTGCGTTGCGAATCGCTCGGCGTTGCCTAAATCGGTGAAATTGAAAAGTGACGAAGCCGGCTGTTTGCCGTTGGCGCCTATTGCGGTGGCGTCGGTGTTGCCGGCGCTTGCTTCCCATTCGGGCGCGGCCTCTATCAACTGGCGTGCTGTCTCAAAGCTGTGTCCAGCGCGCCGAAAGTCCACATAATCGCCGCCGTTGCCTCGGTCTGGCAAATTCACAACTCGCACTCTGGCGTGGCTTCCGATTGCCCTAAGAATTGCGTCGCGGTATTCTTGGCCTTGTTTGTTGTCGTCGGGCAATATCACAACGGCTTTACCGAAAAGCGGTGCTAAGTCGGTTTTGTGAGAATTGCCGGCGCCCTGCGGTGTGGTGGTAGCGACGTATTGCCCGAAAAGTTCAGCGCCTTTTAGGTCGTCGTTCAAAGCGTCGGCGGCTTTTTCACCTTCGCAAATAATAACGGTTTGCGCTTTCACCACGTCGGCCAAGCGATAAAGGACGCGCCGCGTGTTCTGCAAATTGAAAATCCAACCGCCGTTAGGGTCTGGCCGGCGTTGACTAATCAATTTGTTCTTGCCGTTGCCTTTGCGCCCTACCTGAAAAAGTAAGGTGCCTTTCTCGTCGGTGTAATTGTGGAGCGCGTCCACTCTATTCCAATCGAGGCCGCGCGGTGGCGGTGCGGTTTTAGACTTTTTGCTGTGGCTGTTGCGCTGGCTGTGTTCAATGCACGGTGCGTATTGATCGGGCGAAATCCCGAAAAGTCCGGCGACTTCGGGACTTGTAAAACGCCGGCTTAATTTGCGGTCAAAAGCTGTTCCGTCGCTATTGAGGATAAAACCGTCGTCTGTCGCGCCGTCGCCGCCTGGGTGCGCGCCGTGCCACTCGGTCTCGCCGTTGGCGTGTTCACGAGTGAAATTTCGCTCGTGCGCTAAATCTTCGGGGGTATAAACGTGGCCGCTGGTGGCCGTGTTGCGTGGCGCGTCTGCTTGCGCGCCGGTTTGAAGTGTGACTACACTGTTTTTCACTTCGATCCTCCAGAACAGGATTGAAGAGCGCCCGCCGCTGCCATGTGCCACCGATTGCCCGTCGGTGGCTTTTTGGTTTTTGTAGCGTGGCCGCTATTCGATTACTTCACGGTTTTTCCGGCGCCAATCGCTAAGGCGGTGGCCTCATTAAAATGCGAAAACGGGCGCTGCCGTTAGCGAATTTCTTCGCCTTTGGCTGCGCCCGTTGGGGTCTTTTCGATATGCGATTGTGCGCCGGTGCCTGGGCACCGTTTTGCACATCACATTTTAACAGCGTTTTTCGCATCGTGTTAATTTTAGTCAAAGCTCCCGCACACTGCGAACCGGATGCAAGCGCCCGCAACAGAAAAACTTTAGTGGCTGCGCGCTGATTTCCGCTGCTGTGAATGTTTTCGGGTCTGTCCATGCCTGCGCTGCCCGTTGCTCCTGCTCCCTTTCCGTTGGCGGTTTTACGCCCCATTTTGCTAATAACTTTCGCCGCGCCACGTTATCGGGCGTTTCCGGCAGCCATAGCTTTTCGCTGCGCTTTAGGTCGTCAAGCGTTCCGCGAATTATTTGCGCGTATTGGCGGCAACACTGCGCCTGCACGTCGGGGCCGTTGGGTTCTTCGGCTTCCTCTGAATTGGCGTTTGTCTCTTGGGCTATGGCTTCCCATCGGAGCGCGTTTCCTTCGGCGCGGTCTATTTCGCTTTCCAACTTTGCCGCGTAGTCTCGGCCTGAGCGCGTTTTAATCCAGCGCCGCGCCGCCTTCGGCTTTTGATAGATGCCCTCTTGGTTGCGGAGAAAATCATTTGCCACTACTAAGCGGCTTTCTTTGGGCCATGTTTTCACACGCGCCAACTCTGCGCCGCAATGGGGACAATGCCACGTTTTGCCCTGGCTGTCGAATCGTGCCGGCGTTGGGTGATAGGTTGAAAATTGGTTCATGTGATACCTCGCCAAAAGTCGCCAACGGGTGCCGCCGTTTGTGTCGGCATTTGTCGGCTTTGCTTTTACAGTTTCTTAATATAGCTCTCCAAGTCGCTACGCTTTACGCGCCATGTGCGTCCCATTTGGCGCGCTTTGAGTTCGTCGGCTTCGATTGCATCGCGCAACGTGGCACGGCTCAAACCTGTAAGCGCCTGAGCTTCGGCAAGCGTTAAAAGTAATTTGTCGGCAACGTCAACAGTTGGCCGCTGCGCGTCGCGCTGGGTTTCGGCCTGGGCCTCGGCTCGCGCCATTTGCAAAAGCGCACCGAAAAAATCGAGCGTCCGCGCTGGTGGCCCTGATAACCCGCCAAACGTCGCCAATGCTTTGCCGCCGTCGCTGGCGGCATTTGTCGGTGTGTCTTGGTTGCTGGTTGGATCGTCGGCTTGCACCTCTGCGGGTCGGTGAACTTCCGCCTTTAATTCTTCTTTAAAGCGTTCCAACTCGGCGCTTTCATAGTCGAGAACGGGCCGCGTTTTGCCGGGCTTTAGCGTGTGCCCGATGCGCTTCTGTGCCGTGTGGCGCTCTAATGAGCGTTCGCTAATTCCCAAAAATTCGGCAGCTTCTTTTTTGTTCACGTTGGTTCCTCTGGGCCTTCTCAATTCTTTAAAGCGGGTTGCAAGCCATATATCCAGCGGTAGGGCATTCTTGGATGTGTTGCACCTTTTGCACGCCGTCAACAAATTGCTTTCTTCATCGCTTCCGCCACACGTTACAGCTTGCACATGGTCAACCTGAAGCCAATGAATCGGATATTGCTGGCCGCAGTAACCGCAGATATAGCCGTCACGCGCCAAAATTCGGCGCCTTATGGCTTGCCTTAGTTTCGGTTGTTTGTCGCGTTTGCGAGGCAAACGCCGCAATGCTTTCATATCGTTTTACTCCAACCTCGCCAAAAGCCGCCTAATTCCGACGCGTAGAGTTGAGTTATTCGCACTCAAGTCTGGCGGCTTTTGGCGGGGTTGCTAATTATTTTCAACGTCTGACGGCTGCGCGGCGCCTTGTTGGTTGGTGCGTTCCTGCAAGCAGCGGCGCCGTGAGAGCTTCATAAAGGCCCAATAAATGTTCAACGCGCTGGGCGTCGTCGGTGAATGGTTGAGGCTGATAAAGCCGCTCTATGGTGGTGTCGAGCTTGGTGTGTGCTTGGCGTAATGCTGGCGGCATCGTCAAGCGGTCGTAAAGATCGCCAAGCGTCGCCGTTGGAAATGCAGTGCGGGCGTCCAAAATTGCTTGTGCCTGCCGGCGAACTTGCTCTTTTTGGGTGTTGGTGGCATTCGGCCAAGGGAAGTTATTGTAAACGATACCGAGTGAATAACGGTAACGGCTTTCGTGTCGCCCGCCAATTTGTCGAAGCCAAGTCATGTGCATATGGGAAGTGAGTAGAGCAAAATCCCACAAATCCGCATCTTGCAAAATGAAAACTAAGTCACTGGGAATTGTTGGCGGTGCAAGATAAGCAATCGGCGCATATTCACGCTGCTCGGAACTGACTTTGGGAATCGCTAAAAAAGAACGTTCCGGTAAGACATTGACGTGGTAACGTGTTGGCGTGGCTGCGAGGGCACGTGTTGGTGCGCTGGGACTTTCTTCACGGGAAGCGCGCACTCTTTCCAGTCTTTCCAGAACGTAGGGCATTCGGCGCAGTTCAGTGGGCGTGGCATCATGCAAAGCTAAAATCCATCGCTGTCCGCCGTTAATTAGCTCTTTAGCGCCAACGAAGGGCCGTAAGTAGGGTGTTGCTCCTGGCTCATTTGCTAAAAATTCAGCTCTTTCTGTTGCGTCAAAGATGAGGTGCCCGCCGTCTATTGGCTTAGAGCCGATTATTATTTGTGCGGCGCCGTTGATCGGTCGTGCCACTTCGCGCACAACAAGATGCGGATCGCCCAACCGTCCCGCTTCGATGAGATACGGTGAAATCTTGTTGCAGGGGTTTTCGGTTGGGTCGCCGTTCAAATCGGGGTAAGAAAACAGGCGTTTGGTTGCCGGTTCTTCACTGCGCGCCACTAATCCAATAATCACCACATGGACATGCGCCACGCCACGCGCATCGCTGCCCCATGCAAAAGTGCGATGGGCAAAGGCGATTTCTAAACCATAGCGGTCAAAAAGTAACGGCCATAACTGCGCGACTTGTTCCCCTTGCGTGATGGAATTGGTCGCCACAAATCCAATGCGAACCGGCAAATTATTTACATACTGGCCGGCTTTGAGAAACCACGCGCAAACATAATCGAGGCTGCCGCCACTGCCGCCTAAATTGGCTACGCGCTGCACCTGTGCCCGTTGTGCTGGGCTTTGGAGTTTGGAGCCGATAAAAGGCGGATTACCCAAAACGAAACTACATTCTTCGGGTGGTAGCACGCTGGCCCAATCCGTTTCCAGCGCGTCGGCGTGGTGAATGTGTGGCGAGTGGCGCA
>MWWH01000366.1_pt1 | contig 12961 bp, 14 predicted proteins | sample 1047231 | NCBI WGS metagenome assembly MWWH01 (sample SAMN06349967, study PRJNA376086) | soil metagenome | isolation source: MG3-2 sample Antarctic (ecotone) soil | place: Antarctica | collected 2015-01-13 | reverse complement strand
TCTTCAATTATCAGCAATTTGTTTTATTGTGGATTGTTTGCGCCTTTATTCTACGCTTAATTTAATATTTTGAGAACAGTTGAAGAAGTGTCTAAGAGATAATATATGAAAAAATTTATCATTTATGCTGCATTAGCGGTCGCGGCAACCTTGCCCGGCTTGGTCATTCGCCTGACCGGAATTCGCCTGCCGACGTTGCCGACTGCTGCCATCTTCTTCGCCGCCATCTTGGGCGCGGGTTTTCTGCTTTCGTGGGGAGCGGAAGCGGCGGAGCAGCATGTTTCGCGCGGTCTGGCGGTAGCAGTTTTGGCTTTGATTACCGTTCTGCCCGAATACGCGGTTGACATTTATTTCAGTTATCAGGCGGGCGCGCATCCGGGTTCTGATTATGTCGGATTCGCCGCCGCCAATATGACCGGAGCAAACCGACTGCTCGTCGGCACGGGCTGGTCGCTAATTGTTCTGCTTTTCTGGTGGCGAAGCGGCAAGCGCGGCGTGCAGTTATACCCGCAAAACAGTGCCGAGATTGTCTTTCTCGCGCTGGCGAGCGTTTATGCTTTTGTCATCGTAATTCGTGACCGGATAGACATTTTCGACACCATCTTTCTAATAGGAATCTTTGCGGCTTACCTGTGGCGCGTGGGTCGAATGTCGTCAGCCGAAGATGACGACGATGACGACGAGATTGAAGTCGGACCGGCTGCTGTTCTTGCAACTCTGCCTAAAAAACAACAGTATGCCGCTATCGCCGCGCTTACCGTTTTTGCCGCCTTCGTTATTATCGCCACGGCGGAGCCTTTCGCCGAATCGCTGATTGCCGGAAGCCGCGTCATCGGCATCAGCGAGTTTCTGGTTATCCAGTGGATTGCGCCGCTCGCAGGCGAATCGCCGGAAATTATCATCACGATTCTTTTCACGCTCGCCCTGCGCCCGACCATCGCGCTCGGAGCTTTAATCAGCGACAAAATTAACCAGTGGACGCTGCTCGTCGGGATGATTCCGCTGGCATACTCTCTGGGCGCGGGAACAATTGGTTTTCTTCCGCTCGATTTACGCCAGAGAGAAGAATTCTTTCTAACGGCGGCGCAGTCGTTGTTTGGTCTCGCCCTACTTCTTTGCCTGCGTCTCAGCTTGAAAAGTGCTTTTGCGCTGCTTGGTTTATTCCTCGTGCAGTTCGGTTTGGCTTTCTATTTTCAAAACGACGAGAGTCGCACAATTACGGTGCTGACTTATATGGCTTGGCTCTATTTAGTGTTAGCTGCCGGAATATTTATTCGGAATTACCGTTGCTTGATTGACTGCGTTCGCGTTGGTTTGCTGGCAAAGACTGCTCCGAAAGCGGAAAATGAGGCAGAATTTTAATTCCGCGCAATAAAGAAACCTGTCCGGTTTTTCCCGGCCACGCGACGCGCATTCATCAAAGCTTTGAAGACCCGCCGCCGGCTGCCGTAGGCGATTATGAATCGCGCCTGGCAGTTTTTCGCCGCGTGCGGGATGAAATTCGTGATTGGCTGCGGGAATTTGCAGTTAAGAACTAAAGTTCATCCATTCTGCTTTCGTTTGACCCTGCACTTAGGTGCAGGGTTTATAATTTCAAATAAAATTCAGGAATCTATTGATCTTTTAATTGACACACCCAGATAAAGACTTCATTCAAATTTGTGTCCGCTGCGGGAGAGGAACACAGAATAAAAGACAATCGCCGCGGCTGTCCTATATTTTCTTGTAAATCATTTAACTATTCATTCCTCAGTTTTTATTTTCCCTTTCTTATTTTACGAACAATTCTACTTGACTCTTGACCTAGCTCAAGGGTGTAACATTAATTTATGAGTCGCGGCTGCAACTTACAAATCGGAGAAATCGCCACGCTTTCCGGCGTGAGCGTCGATACCGTTCGCTACTACGAGCGGTTGAAACTGCTGCCGCGTGCCGCCCGCTCAAACGGTGGTTATAGAATTTTTCCGGCTGAAACGGTCGAGCGCATCCGGTTTATCAAGCAGGCTCAGGAGATGAATTTCTCGCTCGATGAAATCAAGGAACTGTTAGCCGGCGGAGGCGCAAACGAGTGCCGTCGGGTAAGAGATTTGCTCCGCGACAAGCTGGACATACTCGACGAGCGAATGCGAGCGATGAAGAATTTCAGAACGCTGCTGGTTCGGCATCTGGCAAGCTGCGAGAGTGAGCTGGAAGAGTCCGATGAAGCCGCTTGCTGTCCGGTGCTGCATGAAATAAATCATCCGGCTCAGTCACAGGAATTTATAGAAAGAGGTAAATAAAATGAAAGAACAAAAAATACTAACCGGCGGAGCCGTCGTGGCGGCAATAGCCGCAAGTCTCTGCTGCATCGGACCGCTTTTGTTCGCCGTTCTCGGATTGGGAGCGTTCGGCGCGGCGAGCGTTTTTGAAGCCGGCAGACCTTACTTTCTGGCGTTGGCCGTATTAGCACTGGCTTTCGGCTTCTACCGCGCATACTTTCAAATGGAATCGTGCGCGCCCGGCGAGTCTTGCGCGACAAAACCGGTCAGTCGCGTTAACCGATTGTTTTTGTGGGCGGCGTCGGTCGCGGTGCTGGCTTTCGCGCTCTCGCCTTATTATGCGGGCATGCTCGCTACGGGAATGAGTAAGCCGAAACTCGCTTCTGTCGAGCAGCAACAAGTTCCGGCAGACCAGGTTCAGAATGCCGTTCCTGCCGCAAGCGAAGACGCGACGACGACCTTAAAAATTAAGGGGATGACGTGCGCGAGCTGCGAAACGACGATCCAGTTGGTGCTTGAGAAAGTGCCGGGCGTGCGCTCCGCTTCTGCCAGCTATGAACGCAGCGAGGCTGTCGTAAAATACGACCCCGCGCAGGTTACGCCCGGACAGCTTGCTCAAGCGATTAACGAACAAACCGATTACCAAGCAACGCCGTTAAAGCCGTAAGATTGCTGCAAATTGCGGAAATTCTCGCGGATTATAAAAATGTTTATAAATAAGGATACCAAAATGTCTAATTGCTGCTCAGTCACGCCCGGCGACGCTGCCGGAAGCCTCCAAATCACCGTAAAAGCGCCCCTGCCGGAGACGTGCCCGAACTGCCGTAATGCAGGTCGAACTGTCGAACGCCGAACAGTGTTTCAGGTGCTCAAACCAGATCTTTTCGGGCGGCTGGAAAATAGAGAGTTCTACTTCTGTCAGGCGACCTCCTGTCCGGTGGTTTATTATTCGACGGACGGAGAAGTCGAATTTTCGACTGAGGACTTGCGGGTCAAAGTCGGCGTGAAAATGAAGGGCGAGCCGTCCGCGCAAATCTGTTACTGCTTCGGCTATACCGAAAAAATGATAACGGACCAATTGCGGGCAACCGGACAAACGACAATTCCGGAGAAAATTACGGAACTGACCAAAACCGGCATGTGCGCCTGCGAAGTGCGTAACCCGGCTGGAGTCTGCTGCCTCGGTAACGTCAACAAAGCGGTCAAACGTCTCTTGGAACAATACAAAGCCGTCGCCGCCGCATTATCGGTAGGCGCATCGGCAGAAAATTGCTGTTCGCGCTCAAGGTAAACCGAACGCTGTAAAAGTTATAAGGCCGGGTGTATATGGAAAAGAAATTTGACCTTGTTGTAATCGGAACCGGCGGCGGCGGCTCGACCGTCGCGCACAAATGCCGGAAGGCTGGCTGGGAAGTCGCCATCATTGATTCGAGACCGTTCGGCGGCACCTGCGCCCTGCGCGGCTGCGATCCGAAAAAAGTGCTGGTCGGAGCGGCCGAACTGATCGATTGGAATCAACGCATGGAAGGAAAAGGAGTTTCCGCAGAAAGCGCGAAAATCGACTGGCCGGAACTTATGCGGTTTAAGAAAACTTTTACCGAACCGGTTCCCGGGAACACGGAAAAAAGTTTTGCCAAAGCCGGAATCACCGCGTTTCGCGGCCGCGCCCATTTTCTCGATAAAACAACTCTAAAAAGCGGGGACGATACGCTGTCCGCGCGGTTCGTCCACATTGCCGCCGGAGCTAAACCGGCTAACCTGAGCATTCCGGGCGAAGAATATCTCACGACCAGCACCGAGTTTCTCGAATTGGAAAAACTGCCGGAGCGCATCGTTTTTGTCGGGGGCGGCTACATCGCTTTCGAGTTCGCACACATCGCCTCGCGCGCCGGGGCGCAGGTTCAAATTCTTCATCGCGGCGCTCGCCCCCTGGAAGGATTCGACCCTGATCTGGTCGACATGCTGGTTGAGGCGACCCGCGATTTGGGAGTTGATCTTCAATTAAACACATCGGTCGAGTCTATCGAAAAAGACGGCGACCGATTTGTCGTCAAGACTTCGGCGGAAAATTCCAAACAAAGTTTTGAGGCTGATATGGTCGTTCACAGCGCCGGGCGCGTTCCCGACATCGACGATATGAACCTGGAGGCGGCGGGCATTGAACGCGGCAAAAAGGGAATACTGGTCAACGAATATCTGCAGAGCGTCTCGAACCCCCTTGTCTATGCGGCCGGTGATGCGGCGGCGAGCGGCGGACTGCCTCTAACGCCCGTTGCGACGATGGAAGGACACGTCGTTGCGAGCAATCTACTCAAAGGCAATCATCGCCGACCCGATAATACGGGAGTTTCGACCGTCGTCTTTACTCTGCCGCCATTGTCATCGGTCGGATTGCGGGAAGATGAAGCAACGAAACAGGGATTAAAGTTCAAAGTCAAACACGAAGACACTTCCGGGTGGTATTCGTCACGGAGAATCGGCTTGAAATATTCGGGCTATAAAACATTGGTGGAAGAAGATACGGGACGAATACTCGGGGCGCATCTTTTGGGCGCGCACGCCGAGGAAGTTATTAACATCTTCGCCCTTGCCGTCCGTTCGGGATTAAAAGCCGAAGTTCTGAAAACAATGATTTACGCTTACCCGGCGAGCGCCTCCGACATCAGCTACATGCTGTAAAGAATTGACCGGCGGCGGTTCCGGAACAGGTTAACAAAGCAGAGAGAAATAAGGAGAAACAAAAAGAAAGGATGAGCAGGAAAATAATTTTAACGGCGATGCTGATTTGGATTTCTATATCGCTCGGCGCGTGCGGCGGAAGTGTTACCGACCGAAGCTCTGTCAATTCCGCTAGGACTTCGACCGAAGCCGGTAAAAATACCGCAACAGCGAACGAGAATTCCGGCACTGGGGAAAAGAAATCCGGCGGTCAAATAACGGTTATTGCAGGCGTTGATAAAGATGTCTTAAAGATGCGATCGACGCGCTTCCGCTGAGCATCCTGCACAAAGCGCGTAGTTGACGCGCTCAGATCCCAAGCTGGTGTGAAGGATGTCAAAGTGGATGTTAACGCGCAGCCGTTGACATTGACGATTCGCTTCGACGGGCAAGCGGTAAATGCCGATGCAATCGGAGAGACGGCAAAGCAGGCGCTCGAATCCGATCCGGATAATACCGGACCCGTATCGGTTACACAGAAAGAGGAGAAATAATGAATAAAAAACTATTTCTCTCGACTGTGCTGGCTGCACTTTCCATATCGCTCGGAGCTTGCAGTAAAAACGATCCGGCCAACAGCTCGGCGAATCCGGCAAATAACCAGGTTGTCGCCAACAATAATTCTATTGCTGTCAATAAACAATCCGGCGGTCAACATCGCGCTGCGAGATGAATTTCCGAACTGGGATCGGCTGGATGATCGAGCCGGAAAAGCGGATTTTTCTTATTCTAGAAAGCACGCGCGATGTGGAACTTGCCGCACAGCATCTGTTTCGGATCGGGTACGACAATGTCGCCGGATATCTGCACCAGGGAATGGCTGCCTGGGAAAACGCCGCGCTTCCGCTCGAAACAATTGGAATCTGGACGGCAACCGATCATTCCTTTATTAGATAGGGATTATATAATCATTGACTTAATATCAATAGTAATTTACATTATAGGCTGTAATGTAAATTACTATTGACATTATGCGCTTAAAAACTCTTTCAACACTACCCATGCCGGTGAGGCGTGCTCTCAAAAAAGTCGGCTCCGACATCAGCGATGCGCGCAAGCGTCGAAGAATCTCGACCGAAACCATGTGCGGGCGGGCAATGATCAGCCGCCCGACACTTGCCAAGATTGAGCGCGGAGACCCGGACGTTTCTTTCGGAAAATACGCGACCATTCTATTTATTCTCGGCATGACCGAGAGACTTACAAACATAGCCGATCCGTCACACGACCAATTAGGTATGGATCTTGAGAGCGAAAACCTGCCAAAGAGGATTTACCACAGGAACCGTTAGCAATATGAACCGGGAAATCGAAGTATTCGTGGATCTGGACGGCACACCTTATCTGGTCGGCCGGCTCTGGTCGCGTGCAAATAAGGGACGCGAGAGTGCGTCCCTTGAGTATGACAAAGACTGGATCCGGTCTAAGCTCCGGTTTCCCCTTGAACCAATGCTGACGCTTGACGCTGGGACACACCACACAGCGCCGGGAAAAGCTCTGTTCGGAGCTATTGGCGATTCGGCTCCGGACCGGTGGGGACGCGCCCTGATGAAACGCGCGGAACGCAAAACCGCCGAGCGCGATGGTAGGATGCCGAGAACGCTCATGGAGATCGACTTTCTTCTGATGGTAGACGACCGTATTCGTCAAGGGGCTTTGCGCTTTAAAGAAGCGGGAGCTCCGGATTTCTTGTCGGGTAGCGAGAGGGCAATTCCCCCGCTTATCGAACTCCCCAAGCTGCTGGATGCCTCAGAGCGGGTGGTCGAAGACAGGGACTCCGACGAAGATTTGCGTCTGCTTCTCGCGCCGGGATCTTCGCTCGGAGGGGCGCGGCCGAAGGCTGCCGTGACCGATACCGACGGGAGTCTTTCCATTGCAAAGTTCCCCCACACCGGGGACGAGTATAACGTGGAGTTGTGGAGCAGCGTCGCCCTCAGCCTGGCTGCGCGCGCCGGCATTGATGTCCCGTCACACAGGGTAGCCGAAGCGGCTGGCCAGCAGGTTTTGATAGTGCGCCGGTTCGACCGGCTCGGGGGCAACCGTATCCCGTTTCTGTCGGCCATGAGCATGATCGGAGCGTCCGACGGCGAAGACCACAGCTACCTTGAAATAGTTGATGCCCTGCGGAAGTATGGCGCGAACGTCGCACAGGATTTGCCGCAGTTGTGGCGCAGGATCGCGTTCGGGGTGTTGGTCTCGAATTTGGACGATCACCTAAGGAATCACGGGTTCCTTTATGACAGCGCAAAAGCAGGGTGGCGACTCTCCCCTGCATACGACATTAACCCGGTGCCAATCGACGTCCGGCCGCGCATCCTCTCATTGATGATTGATTACGAGGACAATTCAGCTTCTTTTGACTTGGTTGTCGAGGTAGGGGGCTATTTCGGGCTGAGGACCGATGATATGAAGTTGATCGCCGGCGAGGTGGCTTCAGCAGTTTCTCAATGGCGTCAAGAAGCCGGGCTGCTGGGAATCTCAAACTCTGAGATCACGAGAATGGCCTCGGCTTTCGAGCACGATGACCTAAGTAAAGCTCTCGATTACAGCAGTTCTGGTCGGTAAGCTATGTCCCCCGTGACAAAGCTTCCGGAAATTAAGCAATAGGCTAAAATTCGGGCTAACGCGAGATAGATGTCAATTCGTATAAATTACGAAAGAGAAAACAAAACGCATCCGGCGGACCGATCATACAGCTCCTGGATTTCCTCTTTGACTGCTTGGTTAGTGTCATCGTCAGGGTTTTCCAGAAGACGTTTTAAAACGGCCACCGGATAAAGCTTAAGCGGGACATTTTCCAGTAATCCCTCCGGCAAGTTAAATCCGGTTCGCTCATATAATTCGTAGCCGCTGAGGCGCTCCAGACAATCGCTCGAAACGTTTGTGAATTCAATAATTTTGTTTTCCATAAAGTTAAATATATATCTTCTCGTTTCGTTCAAAGCGCCCAAGCGATGCCGTCCGCAACCAGATAATCCAAACCTCGTGCTGCATGCTGAACTTTCATCAAACAAGGGTGTATTCACCCGGCTTTTTGGATCGAGTACTGTTCCCAGTGTGCATCGGAATACGATTCAAATAAAGTGTAGTTACCGCTCCGGTAGCTTTTCCCATCCGGCGTTTCTTCTTCTAATTTCCGGTTTTCAATTGCCCGTTCCAACTCATTGATTGTTTGAAAATCGGTAACCATCCCGAGATCAATTTCGTATGTTTCGCTGGCGAAAATAAGGGCGCAGTGATTAAATCCATCCTCCTTTAGAGATGTTTCGTCTCTTTGTTCAGAAATTAATGTCCTGGTTGCATTAGTAGGGTGAATTTATAGTTCTTTCCATACAAATAAGTTCAACTATCACTAATAGATGTTTTTTGCTTGAACTTTCTCGAAATATTTTGAAATAATACTAAAAACTCAGGAATTAACCCCAATTTTAATGTTTTTATTTTGTTTCTGAATAGTTGTGTGTTATTTTCGACACACTATGGCGACACCGTTTCGAATTACTCCGAACCCCAATTCCCTATATTTAACCGACGGCCTAAAAGCCGTGCTGCATAAGTGTCGTTATACGATCGATGAGCGGCAGGGATTATCCTGTATCCTGGGTGATTTCGGACTTGGCAAATCAACGGTGCTTCGTTACCTGTTTGCTGAATTCGACGCTCGTGAGGATACCACCGCTATTCTTATCGCTACTCCTATTTATCCTTCTGCCTTTGCCCTTCTTAAAGCCATCTGCCAGAATCTCGAGCTCGAATCGGCGCGCTCGTTCCAGGCGCAGATGGGATTGCTTGAAACTTTTCTGGTCGAACAGTTTGCGGCAGGTAAAAATACCATTATTTTTATCGATGAAGCGCAGATTCTCGACACCAAGCAGCTGGAATTGCTTCGGGCGATCTTAAATTTTGAAACCAACGAAGAGAAGCTGGTGCAGATTATTCTGGGGTCTCAACTTGAGTTGGCAATCAAGCTTAACCACAAGCGCAACCGGGCGCTGCAAAGCCGGATTACCACAAACTCTGTATTAAAACCCTTAACGGAAGTGGAAACCGGCGATGTTATTGCCGCCCGCTGCCAGCTCGGATCAATTGTGAACCCTTTTAACCCTGAGCATGTCGCCAAGATTTATGAATTAACCGGCGGGATTCCCCGCTCGGTTATAAAACTCTGCGGTTTAATTTATGCGATGAAAGAATCGATCGGGGCTGAGGAGATTCCGCTCGGGTGGATTTCGGAATTTACCAGTGAGGTTGGATTATGAGTAAGATTGCTGAATTGCTAAAACTCGCTGAAAAGAAAAAGGAAGATACAAAAATTGAAATTTCCGCTCCGGTTATCCCAAAAATAGAAGACGGTGTAAGTAAGCGTAATCAGGAGGAAGTAAGTAGAAGCAACGTTGCCGTAAAGCAGGTAGAAGTAAGTACAAGTAAGGGTAACTATGAGCAACCAAGTGTAATTAAGAGTAAAGATGGAGAAGTAAGGGTAAACAGGGGTAACGACAATATAAATAACAATATATTCCCAAAACCTATTGAAACTTCTCCGGCCAGAGATTACACGAAAGTTTCCAATTCAATAATGAAGCGGGCTATCCCGGAAAAATACTTTCGTGGATTGAGCAAACACACTTACGATGTGCTTTACCAGAAAACGAGGGGCGCGATAGTGCCGACGAGAACCATTCAGCTGACAAAAGACGAACTTGTCCGCTTAACCGGCATATCTAAAGATGCCATTAAACTGCATATAAAATATCTAAAGGAGACCGGGCTTCTAAAAAGCCGCCCGGCCATCGGCAGCCACGCCGGATGGGAATATGAAATCCTGGTTCCCGAAGAAATCGAAGAGACGGTACAGCAAGTAGGGGTAAGGCAGGACAAGGCAAGGCAAGGCAAGGCAAGTGAAAACTTACCCTTACACTCAGGGCAAAACTTACCCCCACTTACTCATACTAACCCCGTTGAAAACAAAGGCACTTACGAGTTTCCTAAGACTTCTTTAAAGACTAATACTAAGAATGATGATGAAGCGGCCGCCGCTTTTTCGGAATTGAACGAAAAGCTCGCCGCGGCGGTAAAAAAAATAACCGGAAAAAACGTATCCGAAAGGGAAGCGGGCAAATGGAGCGATTTAGCTGATTTGTTAATTTTGGAATTAGAAGTCGCTGCTCGCAAAACCGGCGGAGTTTCATCCGTACCGGCTTTTTTGACGGAAGTGCTGCGCCGGCAGTTTTTCGCCGCGCACCGGCGGCCAGCGGGTAAATCTTCGAAAGAAGTTAAAAAAGATACGGTCGGCAAAAGCGAGACAGATGGCTCCTATGAGATAAAGCCGCTTGATGAGCAGGGAAGGGAAGCCGCGCTCGAACAACTGCGGGAATTTTTCGGGGATAAATTTTTCCTGGATTTTGAGAAGTGGTACACGGCCGAAGACTGGAAATGGATAACAGAACAATTAAAGTCTTAGATGCGTCCGATAAGAAAGACATCAGATACCATCTGGAAAGGTGGTAAAAATTGATTATCAGACGCCACTACCAATGCACCGCCGCCTGGATGTTAAACCAAGTCGTACCGAAAAATATTTGATAATAAATTCCGCTTTTTTTTCCGGGAGGTTATTTAATGATTGTCACATAATAGCGAATAAATTGTGCTTGTATGAACGAAGAAAACCCTAATTTAACCCGGTTCGGATTCAGCTCCGAACCGGGTTCCAGTCTCACAAAGCGAACCATTATGACCAATGAACTGTTCGCACTCTTTGAAAGTGTTCCAAACGCCGATGCACATCTCTCCGCTTACCAGGAGGCTATTGTCGATAGAAACTGTCTGGGCAAGCGAACGGCCAAAAACAGGGGGTATTCTTTTACTTATCTGAAAAGGTTATACGGGCTTTCGCCCGAGCTAATCATATTTCGCGCTTTCCGGTACTTTTTCGCCCGCGATGAAAACTCACGGGGACTGCTTTGCCTGCTTACGGCATTTTCCCGAGACCTCATTCTACAGCAGAGCGCCGGTTATATTATTAATCTGCCGACGGGCGCGAGCATTGACAAGGAAGATTTTGAAAATCACATGAATGCAACCTTTCCGGAACGCTTTGGCACCCTTATGCTGCAGTCGCTGGTCAGAAATCTTCTTTCTTCCTGGACCCAGTCCGGGCATATTTCGGAGGGCCGAAAAAGAGTCAGGCAGTACGCCAACCCGGCAAGCGGAGCCGTTGCCTTCGCCCTCCTGCTCGGCTATTTGAATGGCGCGCGCGGCGAAACTCTTTTTAATACCGAGTACATAAAACTTCTTGATTGCACTTTAGAGCGCGCCCTTGATCTGGCCGAAGACGCTTCGCGGCGCGGGTGGATAGTGTTTAACCGGATCGGGGACGTTATTGAAGGGATGTTCCCGAGCCTGATAAATTCACAGTGTCAACAAGCGTGAATTTTTGGTTCTGTCTAGCTTTTGGGGCAACCAGAAGACAAGTTGTAAAATGGCGAAATGAACGCCAATACTTTGCTCGCCGACCCTGCCGCCATTGAGATTGAGAAATTCGTTTCAGGTACCGACACGGTTAAAATCGTTATTCGTTCGATTCAACAGGCGGCAATCTGCCCGCAATGTGATACGGCATCAAGTTCTTTGAAAACTCGCTATGTTCGACAAGTCGCCGATTTGCCGTGGCACGGCGTGGCGGTTCGATTAGAACTGCATACGCGGAAATTTCGCTGCCGGAATGAGCTTTGTCCGCGCAAGGTTTTTTGCGAACGCTTGTCGAAGGTCGCCGCCACTTATGCCCGACGAACTGTGAGACTCGGCGAGATGCTGAGCTTGCTGGCTTTCGCGCTCGGCGGACGCGGCGGTTCGCGCGCTGCTGCGAAACTGAATTTTCCGGCGGGCAAGGATACACTGCTTGGTGTCGTCCGCCGTCGCCGGATAAATCAAACGATTGAAAATGAACAACCGGTCAAAGTTCTCGGCATTGATGACTTTGCCTTTCGCAAAGGAACAACTTACGGCACAATTCTGGTTGACTTGGAAAAGTGTAGAGCGATTGATTTGCTGCCCGACCGCGAATCGGCAACTCTGAAAAAGTGGCTCGAAAAACACCCGGAAATTGAAACCGTTTCGCGCGACCGCTCGTTCGTTTATGCCGAAGCCGCACGAACCGGAGCGCCGCAAGCCAAACAAGTCGCCGACCGCTGGCATCTGTTGAAGAACTTGTCCGAGGTGGTCGAGAAGATATTGCTCGGCAATCAGTCATTACTGAAAACGGCTTGGCAGGAGACGCGAGAACGGTTTTATAAAATAAGACGCTCGACGATGCCGGAAACGAGCTTCATCACTTCTACGGAAAAGTCGCCGCATTCAGCAACAGAAACGAGTCGGCGAAAACTTTTCGTCTCGATAAAAGAGCTTTTTGAAAACGGTGTCGGCATCAGGCGAATCGGACGCGAACTCGGCATTAATCGCAACACTGTCAGAAAATATCTGCGCTCGCCGGAGTTTCCACAGCGACAGACAAGAAGCAGACGCAGAAGCTGTGTGCAAAGGTTCGGCAGCTATCTTGAAAGGCGATGGAACGAAGGCGAGAGAAATGCTTTTCGATTATGGCGAGAAATCAGCGAACAGGGCTTTAGAGGCGAAGTAACGGCGGTTAGAAGATTCGTTCAGGCGTGGCGCAGAAGCGACGGGCAGAAAACGGTCATTCGTCCGACTTCATTGAAAGGATACTCCCCGCGCCAGACGACAAAACTTCTGTTGGGCGAGCCGACAAAAGACATCGAGCGAGAATACATTGAGAAACTGACTGAACTGAATCCGAAAATCAAACGGGTGAAAAATCTCGGCAGACAGTTCCGGCAGATGGTTCGAGAAAAGCGCGCCGAGCTATTCGACGATTGGCTTAAAGAGGTTGAAGCCGACGAAATAATCGAACTGAAAAATTGGGCAGACGGCTTGCTCGCCGACGAGCGAGCGGTTCGCAATGCCCTGTC
>MWWH01000365.1_pt1 | contig 12967 bp, 13 predicted proteins | sample 1047231 | NCBI WGS metagenome assembly MWWH01 (sample SAMN06349967, study PRJNA376086) | soil metagenome | isolation source: MG3-2 sample Antarctic (ecotone) soil | place: Antarctica | collected 2015-01-13 | reverse complement strand
TACCCTGATAGGAAAGCTTCGGCGCTGCTACCGTGTCCCACAGGCTCGCTCCCTGCCGCCATTGCGCGAGCGCCACCCTTCCCTCAGTTCTCTTACTAGCCAGCTCAAGGTTGGCGTGGAAGCGTGAAATCATTGCTTCATGCTTCAGGAATAGAAGCCTTCCCTGCATCTCGTCCACCTGCAAAGGATTCATGATTGCGGCGTAATCTTTTTCCTTGTTTCGCCGCACCCCTTCGTAGTCAAACTCACCTAAATGACTTCCCTGCTCTGCCAGTAAATCAAGCGCGGTTGGGTTATCGAGATAATACCAAAACTCGCCGGGGTTGCCGATTCTTGGAAAAGCGAAGCGGTTAATAAGTCCGGTGTGGTAAAGCGTCTGGAGGTGCTTATAAGTCACGTCCTCATTGCCCTCAACGAGCCGTACAATCAGGGATGAAGAAATCAGGCGGTAGCGCTCGACCGTCGCAATAATACTAAATGAGCGATGGGTAAGCTGCCGGTTGGGTAATCGCTCCGGGTCTCTTCGGTATTTGAATAATCGTTGTTGGTGCATGGGGTTGGTGTTTGTTTCTAATCGTCTCTCTTAGCCAGTTTGTATTTCCCGCTGCCGGAAGCGAAGCGCAGGCTAAAGAGGTTTGAGGTCGAATGAGCGGTTAGCGAAAGAGACCCGGAGGCGGTTGAGCCGGAGCCGCTGAAGCCGCAACGAGTGAGCTGTGCGAGCGAGTGTTTTAAGCGGCGTGGCGGGCAAAGCTCTTTAGCCTGCGGTGAGCAGGCAGCGGGAGCCGGTTATTCATGCGCGTTTAGCGCAGGCGGTAGTAGATACCTAGTTTCTAGCAGTGTATCGAGTTGATGTGAAAGAAAAATTAAAAGCCCCGAACAACCTCGCGCATGAGGCTTCGGGGCTGCTTCGGAGCTTCGGGGTTAGTTTGTGAACTGTGATTCGATTGCCGGATCGTGGCTGCACTTCCGCATTGCGCCTTCGGGGTAGCGCTCGTTTACGACGCGCCGCCAACCTTTAGTTTCGTGGCAGTAAGAACAAGCCACTATCGCCTCTGTAATCGCTTTTTCGCGCCTCTCTTGGTCTTCCTTCGCCTTCGCCTCAAGGAAACCCTCTGGAGCGTTGTAATTCGCTTCTATGGCTGCGATAAGCCAGCCTGCGGGGTTATTTAGCTTCACTCCCCTGTGCGGGAAGTATTGAAGCTGTTGTCTTGTCGCCTCGCGGTAGTTTTTCACCAGCTCAAGAGCTTTAAGCGGTTTGATTCTGAATTGTGAGACCAGTTCGTTAATCATCTGCTGGTTTTCTGATTCTTCGGCGGTTATGAGATCGAGTACAACTGTCGTCTCTCTCTCTGAGGTTAAGGCTTCACTTCCCTGCCCTGCTGACTCGGTTATCCGAGATGAAGTTTCGGCTTCCGGCGATGCCGGTGCGTCTTTAAGCTGTTTACGCTTCCGGTAAAGGTGTCCTTGAATCCGCGCGATGGATTCTTTCGCGCCCTCGCCCGGATAGTAACGAATGATGTAATCAATCTCTTGGTCGGGTTCTTTAATTTTACGGTATTCGACTTTGCTGATGTAGTTGGCGGCTATATGGTCTTTAACGATCCCCTGCATCTGCTTGACTACTTCGCGGCGTTCATAAAACCTTTTCAAAGTATGATGGTGTTTGATGTACCACGAATACTTGATTTCACAGAATGGCGCTTTGTTCTTTACCGAGCCGAAAATTTTAGGCGCTAAAAGTTCGTACCAGCGACGGGCTGCGGGACTGACGGAAAACAGATATTCGTTGTCAAATATTCGCTGGTCTTGGGCTTCCTGTATTTTGGCTTCGAGCGGATCGAGCTTGATGTAAATAACGTCTTCCGGGTCGAAGTCGAATGAAGCGTTTTTCAACTCTTCTTCCGTGAAGTGGTGCTCCCCTATCGAGTAAACGCTGAGGCGCGAAAAGCGCCCTTTGACCTGAATGTATTTCGGTCTGCCGTTTTCATCTAGCTCTTTGGTCGGAACCCATAAATCAGCGACGCAGCCGGCGAAGCTGATTTGAGTAAGGGATTTAATCAGTTCCTTTTCTTGCCTTCCGCCTGCCGTCCACCCGATCTTGCGCAGGCATTCCCGCACCTTTCCTAGTGGAACTATTTGCGGGATTTTTCCGTCCTGCTGTCGGGTTTCATCAATGGCGGGCTTGATGAGCAGATACCAAACCCGGTGCGCCTCCACTCCGGGCGCTCCGATCTCTTTACTTGCGTTGGGGAAAACTTCCCAGTGAATGGGATGCCCGGCTGTGTCCAATCCTTCAAACTTGATCGGGTCGGCAAGATTGTGTTTGTATCTGGTGAGATTAAAAAACGGCAACTCCGCCGAGAGCTTCGGGATGAACGTAACTACGTGCTGATCTGGGTTAAGTGGTATTAGTTCCACAGCTTTTTGGTTTCTTAAAAATTATTACAACAACAAACAATTCCCTGCCTGTATAGGTGTCCGATAACGCGCTATGATCTTGTTGTTGTTTATATCATTCATTTGTTCTAATACAAATACTCCTATTTTGGAATCTCCTTTGTTATCAGACTCTTCACGTTGTTTTTGTCCTTACTGGCTACACATTTGAGTCCCCACTGGCTACACATCTTTGTCCTTACTGGCTACACATTTGAGTCCCCACTGGCTACACACTTCAGTCCTCACTAGCTACACATCTATCTCGCCACCAATCGTGAGCTTGAATTCCTATTCGGCACACACTAACGGTACGACTGAGCACGCGGGTTTCACAGCCATTTGTGCTACAAAAATTTTAAGTTTTGGGGTGCTATTTTTCTTTCGGGCGGGTAAAAAACTGTCTTCATTATACCACACCGCAAAAGCAGGATAGGGGAGTCAACTGCCCCTCAAAACCTCTCTTGTCCCAACCCTCAGCTAAAGCTTCGGCAAGAGAGTTTTCGGAGGGGCTTCAGGGCAAGCCTCTGGGACTCGCTTAAGTAGGGTTACTTAATCTGCTGACAGTCGCACCCGATTGCATTAGCTCGTTGGGCATGAGCTTTACCTGAGGTCTTAACCCTACGCTCGAAGCCTCAGTTAGCAATTGGGAGGCTCCCTGAAGCCTTACCCTTAAGTGTAGCAGACCGCCGCTCTTGACAAGTCGTTGAAGGGGAGTCTTGAAACTGCAACCATACCCGTAGGTCTTCAAAGCACAATTCAATAGGAGGGGCTATGACGAATCAATGGGTTGATTTCAAGGCGGTCAAGGAATCGGTTTCGATGCAGATGGTGATCGAGCACTACGGCATCAAGGGCTTGCGGAAATCAAAAGACGAACTGCGCGGCGCGTGCCCGCTTCCGGGCGGCACCGATAAAAATCAAAGGGCATTCTCGGTTAATCTTTCTAAGAATGTGTTCAAGTGTTTCGTCTGCGGCTCGCGCGGCAACGTGCTTGATTTCGTAGCGACGATGGAAGGTTGCTCGGTGCGAGACGCTGCCCTGAAGCTCGCGGAGTGGTTTGGAGTAGGGGAGAGCGAAAGCATAGAGAATGAAGAGCAGCCTGATGAGATAATCGAGACGATTGAGACGGGTGTGTATCGTCATTTCAAGGGCGGGGATTATCTCGTAACCGGAGTGGCGGTGCATTCGGAGACGGGGGAGCCGCTCGTCATTTACCGACCGCTCTGCGGCGATTACCAGTTGACGGCAAGACCATTGAAGATGTTTACGGAAACAGTTGAAAGAGACGGCGATACAGTTCCGCGCTTTTATCTCGTTCGTGAACTCTAAACAGAAAAAGACGTGCAACATTCGGGTGCACGTCTTTTATAACGGCGTAAAAAAAGAGCAGGGATTAAACCTGCTCTCCCCGTTCACTGCGATGAAGCGCAATGACTTCATCCATCGGCGCTGGCTTAAAATACAAGTCGCGCTCGATTGGAAGCCTGAAAGATCCGCGTACCGATTCCAGCTCTTTAAGCGAAAAGTAACCCCATTCCTCTTCAAAGCCGAAGACGTAGCCAAAGAAAATGAAATCATCCGCTTCGGCTTCGCCTTCCGTCGCGTACCACGTCCAGTTGGAATCAGGCGTGAAATACTTGACGTGAACAATCGGGTTGCGATTGTTTTCCTGCGCGTAGAGTCGGGGCAGACGGGCGCGCAATTCTGCCGGCAGCAGTTCCATAGATTTATCCTCCCTTTGCAGTTGTTGTTTGGTGTAGGCGGGTGGTGTGAGCGGTTACTGCATATAGCCTAGCAAGTGTGTACGTTTAGTCAAATAACTTTGTAACGTTATAACCTTACTGTGATACAGTGCCGTTCATGATTATCGCGGTAGTTAACCAAAAAGGCGGCTGCGGCAAATCTACAATTGCCACGAACCTCGCGGCAATGTATGCCGGCGATGGTAGGGAAGTGCTCTTAGTTGATGCTGACCCTGAGCAACACTCGGCGATGAACTGGTGCGCGGATCGCCCGGAGCATCTGCCGAAAGTTCATTCCAGTAGCCTGCCAGCGCGCAATCTTCGCAAGGATGCTGATGCGCTGCGCCAGAAGTGGGAGATAGTGATTATTGATGGCGGCGCACGTGTTACTGAGCACGCGCACGCAGCTGTCGCTGCCGCCGACTGGCTCGTGATTCCAGTAAAGCCTTCAAAGGTTGACTTGGACGCTACCGCGCAGTTTCTCGACGTGGTGCAGTCCGACATGGCAAAGCGTGATGACTTATCAGGCGGGCTGCTCCTAAATCAGCTTCAAGAGGGCACGGCGATAGGGAACGCGGCGCGTGAGCAGCTAGGGGAATGGGAGTTTCCTGTTTTCAAGAGCGTGTTGCACTCCTACGTGGCGTTTTCTGAAGCAGTCTGGCAAGGTCAGTCGGTGATTGAATATCAAGCGAAAAGCAAAGCAGCCTCCGACATGGAGGCGTTCTTTAAGGAACTGAAGAGGGCGATGCGATGAGTAAAAAGAGCTTCAAGATCGCGCGGAAGCCGGGCGAGGGAAACGGCAGCCAAGCGCCTACCGCGCCTGACAGGGAACGCAAAGCGCGCGTGCGAAAAGCTGCGTCGGTGGCGATTGTAGCTGCACCTGCAAATGCCGGTGTCGGTCTGACAACGCGCAAAACTATCGAAGTGCCGGAAGATTACTTTTTCCGGGTGAAGATGCGCGCCTTAGAGCGCAAGATGTTGGAAAAGGAACTGTGGGCGGAAATTCTCGGCGAATATTTCGAGAATCACCCAAGCGCATAACGTTATAACGTTACACAGTCAAAGGCTATTGTATTGACAAAACACCTCTAGTGTTGTGTTCGCTTACTATATAGCAGTTTATTTAGGTCGCTGAACATTAAATAGTGTGTGAATGCCAATAAAAGAGTTGTTAGAGTAGTGAATGCCGCCGATTGACAATCCGTATTTTTCACCTTGCAGATTTATTCCTAAGGGTCTCAAATCCATTCTGGTGATTTCAGCCTTTTTATCATTCACCTTATGAACTTCCAGTATTGGAGTTTGGTTGAATTTAACTGTAGTTGAAAGTTCCGTTTCTGAAATTGTCAACAGAGGATTAGAGCTTTTGTTTTGTTGTATGGCGTACACCAACACAAATTCATCATTTGATCCTGCGAGAGTAGCAGGTAGTGACAACCATACCTGTGGATTAGAGCTTTTGTTTATAGAAGAATTATACCCTTTACCTATAAGTAAGAAGGGTTGATTCTCAAATCCAACCACTGCAATGCCATTCTGAAAAAGATTGCTGCAAACAATCAATTCTTCAAAAGGGATAAAGTCGCTCGGTAGCTTGTAAGGTGTCGTCATCTCTGTTTTAACTTATGTGTTATAGGTTTAGTTTTTAAATGATGGTCTATTTGTTGTACTAAATCTTGTCTCTCTGATGGCGCTCTTTTACTAAACCAATAAAGAAGTACAGTTATGGCAGCAAGTATAAAAGGAGGTAAATAATCTACAGTCTCAATGTTAACTGGTCTATCAGTAAAGAAGGCGCGTATTAATTTTAGAAGCACCGGAAGCAGGGAAGCGATAGCCCCAGCCAATAAGTTGACAGATAAATCTTTGAGTCCAGATCGCCCACCTTGCATTAGCAACATGAACTGCTCTCTTCTTAAAAGAAATGTTGGTACTTGAGCTACTACTTCGGGATCAGCTAGAGCACCTACCTGCACAGGCTCAGTGAGCGTTTTATCTCTTACCTCAGTTTTTGGCTCCGAAGATGACATATAAAGAAATTTAAACTTCACAGTTGATGAAGGGATGATTCAAATTCTCAAATTGTGATTTCAAGATTTATTTCTTCTTACCGGGTTCGCTCGTGCGAAAGCCAATCTGACGGCGCGGTTTCTCCGGTGCGGCTATCATTTTTCTTAGTTCATCGAACACGATTTTGAATTGCGCATCATGCACTACTAGCTTCCGCTCTATTGCGGTGAGTTTTCGATTCAGCTCATCGTTCGATTGCAGCATTTCGCGGAGCTTCACGAACGTCCGCATTATGACGATGTTGACCTGAACGGCACGCTCAGAATTAAGTACGCTAGAGAGCATCGCTACGCCTTGCTCGGTGAACACATAGGGAAGATAGCGCCTTCCGCCCCGTCCTTCCTTTGAGGTGCCAATTTGGAACCTCAAAGATTCGGTCTCTTCCTTCGTCAACTGAAACATAAAGTCTTCGGGAAAGCGGTCAAGATTTCGTCGCACCGCCCTGTTGAGAGCTTTGGTCTCGACTTCGTAAAGTTCAGCAAGGTCTGAGTCAAGCATCACTTTCTTTCCTCTGATGAGATAAATGCGGCGTTCGATCATCTCGACCGGTACGGGCAAGTTACGCGCTGGTGTTGGCGTTTTTTTCGTCGGCATAAGCGAGGGCTATTTACTAATTGTACGCAAGCGAGCTAGCGTCGCTGCGATGCTGTGCCCTTTCTCTTCAATGATGTCGAGCAGCTCTTCCGGGGTGCGCGTATCTTCGTTAGGTTTGGCGTGGGGATTGACCGCTTTCAAATCGTAGTTCCTAGCTTCTATCTCATCGCGCGACACTGTCCAACTATTTTCACTATCGGCTCGTGTCGGTAATAACTCAAAGAATTCATTGAAGTGATCAAGTGTCAATGGAGTTTTCTTTGTGATCTTGATGCCGGACAGATCGTAGTACCAAATTTTTTCCGTTGGCTTGCCCTTCGTGAAAAAGAGCAGATTGGTTTTAACGCCTGCGCCTGCCGCCGTAAAGACGCCTGCGGGAAGGCTTACGATACACCACACATCACAATCGTCGAGCAGCTTGCGCTTCGTTTGTACGAATGCCGTTTCGTTCGCTCGGAAAAGCACGCCTTCATCTAACACAATACCGCAGCGACCGCCTGCTTTGAGGTGGTTAAGTACATACTGGATAAACAAAACTTGCGTCGAGCTGGTTTTATAGGCGAACTGCGTGTGTGCTTCTTTGCCTTCTCTTCCGCCGAAGGGGGGATTTAGAAGCAGTACGTCGAATTGGTTAGGCGCACCTTCAAATAAACCCTCGTAAGTTTGCTGTCCGGTTAAAGTGTTGCCGTGCGCGATATGCGGCTCGTCAATGCCGTGCAAAACTAAATTCGCCAGCGCAATCGGGTAGATAAGATTGTCTTTCTCACGTCCATAGAAGGTGCGATGCTTAAGCGTTTCAAGCTGTTCGGGCGACGTGATACGTTCGTTATGCCTGCCCGCCATATGCTCGAAAGACTGCGCGAGAAAGCCTCCGGTTCCGCATCCCGGATCGTAAATAGTCTCTCCGATGTTAGGGTCAATGACTTTAACTACTGCGCGAATAACTTGACGCGGGGTGAAAAACTGCCCGCCGTCGTTACCCTTTTCGCCCATCTTCAAAAGCAAACCTTCATACACCTGAGAGAGCGTGAAGATGTGGGTTGAATCAACATTCTCGTTGCTTATGTCGTGCACCTTATCGAGCACATCTAAAAAGTTGCGCTCCGTGTCAACGCGGACGCGCTCAACGCCAGACATAATTTCGCTGATTATCTTTTGGCGCGCCGTTGCGTTCGGTCGTTTCTCAAGTGATTTAAGGTAGGGGATTAGCTCACCATTAACGAACTGAAAGACTGCGCCCAGTGCAGCTTGTTGCAGCTCAATGCGCTTTGCGCCTGTTGGAGACGCCCAATCCTGCCAGCGATACGGGGCATCAATTGACGGCGTAAAGTTTGCGCCGACAGCTTCGGCGGCTTCCGCTTCGTGCTCTTCGCTTTCGTCAAGAATGCGCAAGAAAAGTATCCACGTGAGTTCGGGGACGTATTGCAATGCGCCGGCGCAATTAGAGCGGCGCATAATGTCGCAGATCGTTTTAATGTACGAATCGAGGCTTTGTTGGGTGGCGAATTTTCTGCCGTTCCCGTTGGTAGTTGGCATAAAGGGGAGCATTAGATTTCTCCGGCAAAGGCGCGGTTTAATAAAGCGGAAGGTAGTTTGTTGATTATATCCAACTGCATAACGGCATGAATATGAGATTGCTCAACGGCTATTAGTTGTTCGCGCAGAGTTGCTGTTATGCGCTTTTGTACAGCGAGTGGGGGAAGTGGTACTTCCAGCTTAAATAATTCATCAATATTTGCGCGTGGCATTCTTGATCCCGTTTTTTCGCGCATTGCAGCATTAACGGTTTCTTCCCGCCGTATCAGCCAAGCAAGAAAATCGCGCTCAACGTTCTTTGGCAAAATTGGGATTAGTTCTGTTGTGCAGCGTCCCTCGAAAGAGGGTAATGCCACTTTGTTAAGATAAGGGCGTAGTTTCCCGTAGAGTATATGCCTGTCGTCAAACCAGAATGTTGTGCTTATACCTTCGCTTTGCGGTTTCTTTTTCGGATTAAGAAGTATTTTCCCTGTAAAGCTTTCAATATGCTCAAGCCCTAGATATGGTAGCTTCTTAGCCTCTGTTGAGTTTGGGGCTATAATCCTTCTATCTTCAACGCATACTTCACCTAGCTTCACCCAACGCCAGCCGTTTGGGGTTGTACCTTCCTTTGGAATGGTCTTTTTAAGAAACGAAGCGGGAAGTTTTTTAATCACCTTTAACTGTATCTCGGCATCAATGCGTGCTTGCTCAACGGCTTCTAGTTGCTCTTGCAAAATCGCGGTAATGCGTTTTTGCTCATCAAGCGGGGGGAGGGGTATAACTAGGGAAAGCAGCTTATCCTTTTGTACGGCTGCTTGTCCCACCCACCGATTGCAGATGCTTTCAAACATGCGCATTTGCCATTGGCTGCGAAGCCAAAAAAATAAGTATTCTGGCACTAGCTGGTTAGTTGTTCGCAACCTTGTAAAGTGATTACTAAAAACAACAGGCTCTTGATACCCTTCAAAAATCGCTGACTTGCCAACTAACTCGACGCTATTTGTGTTATTAAAAAGAACATCACCCTTTTCCAAGCGAAATGCTTTTACTTTTTCTTCATCTGCTGGTACTCGAATAAATGAACTCCAATCAAACGTGCCGTTGACGGTAACATTGTTCATCCTTAATTGAATAACGCCATTTTCCGACCGCTCTCCACTAGCAAAACCGCCTTGCGCATTAGCAATTACTTCCCCTAACTTTATCCAACGCCTACCACTTTGTAATTGCTTCGTCATCATGCTGCGAACATCCTTTCCTTCGTCTCGCGCAGCACATCAACTGGTTTACCAAGCGTCTTTAAGGCATTCAACCCGCCTGCTCTGACAACCTCTGGCGTCTCGAAAATCTTTGGATTCTCCAACCCATCCGTACCTGACTTAGCGAACTGTGAAGCGATAGCTTGGATAGTTCCGGCAGTCTGCGGCGCAAGATGCTCTAACCACTCTTTATGTTTATATGTAAATGACATGGCGCGTTCGGTGCGTGTGCGCGGCAAAGCACCATAACCAAGCTCGGCTAGCACGTCGAATAAATCATAATCATTCATCTCTTGGAGAGCGCGTACTAAAACCGCAGACCTCCCAGACTCCGGTAGCTTAGTTAAAAGCGTGTGACGCAGGGGCGGTGCTATCCATTGCTCGCGGAAGCTATCAAGCGTGGGGGCTTCGGCAACAAGTTTTTCTGAAAGTTGAGCCTTGTATTCTTCTACTGTTACTGGCATCGCTTTACCGTCAACCATCGTCACGATGAAGCGCCCGGCAGCAGTCACGTGCACGTCAACGCCTTCAACTCTCACTACGCGCTCAATTGGTTGCCCGGTCTCGCCCGGAAGTTCCCCATCATCAGTATCAGACTTGCGCGGTGCATTTAATTTCGTCAAAAAGTCGGCACCGAAAAGCCTCGTCGCGTTCGTGTAATCGTACACGCGAAACATTAGTTTTCCGGTCGCGGGGTCAAGACGAGTCCCGCGCCCAATCATCTGGTAAAAGGCGATAGGGGAGCGCACATACTTGAAGAATACGACGTTGCGCAAAGCGGGAATATCAACGCCGGTGGTGAGCAAATCAACCGTCGTGGCGATGAAGTGCGAGCGCGAAGCGCCGCGTAAATCAGCAAGGTACTGTGTGCCGCCTGATGCGGCTGTGCACTTGAAAGCATAGCTATCTGCGCGCTTCTGGTTGTTAGCTGCGCACCATTCGGCATAGAGATTATTCATTGTCGCGGCAACGTCATCGGCGTGACGGTCGCGCACGCAAAATATGATTGTTTTTTGTTCCGGTGAGCCGGTTTCTAACAGATAGTTGAATAGATCGCGGCACATCGCTTGAACACGATCAGGCAATAGAATCCGGTCTTCATAAGCGGTGCGCTCGTAGATTTCTCTCAACTCTTTGCGCGTGATGGGCTGCCCGGTGTTAGCGTCAAGAGGTCTGCGCGCAAAAATAGCGTCAATGGTTAAGCCGGTGTCGTCTATATCAATGCGCCCACGTTGTATCTCGCACGCCGCTAAATAACCGTCTTCAATCCCTTGACTCATATCGTATTCATAGACGGGTTCACCGAAGTAACGCACGTTGTCGGCGGATACGGCGGCATCTTCGCGTGCTTCGGGTGAATCTTCCGGCATGTTGAGCTGGCGGGGTGTAGCCGTTAATCCGATCTGTGCCGCTTCACCGTTGCGCGTAAGCACCTGTGACCATTTACCCCAAGCCGAACGGTGACACTCATCAATGATGATGTGGCTGAAATAATTCTCAGGATAATGCTTCGTCAAAAAAGAAGCTTCCGAATCGTCCGCATCTATTCCAAGTGTTTGGTAAGTGGCAACAATAACGCGCGCATTCTTTTCCGGTTTGCCAGCCGAAACTGCCGCCGCGTCTGAGCCGAACACATTAGAGAGCGCACCTAAGCCTTGAGTGCGCAGCTCGTCCCGGTCACACACAAAGAGCGCGCGGCGCAACTGTCCCGCGTCCGCAATACGCTTCAAGATTTGTACAGCAATAAATGTCTTACCGGCTCCGGTGGCGAGAGAAAGCAGGGCGCGCTTCGGCTCTCCGTTGCGCTCGCAGCGCGCAAGTTTCTCGAAGACAGCGCGGATAGCTGCATCTTGATAGTAGCGTCGGGTGGCTTCGCCGCCGACATAATGCGCGAGCAGGGGAGCGGCTGCCGCATCGTTCAAGGTAAAGCCTACCTTGCTCTCATAGCGGGCTTGTAGCTCATCCGGGCTAGGGAAGGTATCGAGCGGGCGCGGCGGATACGTGATGCCGGTGGTGGCGTCAAATTCGACGAAGAGATGCCCGTTGCTTGAAAAGACGAATGGGACATGCAGGCGTTTAGCAGTCGCGTAGCCTTTCGCTTGTTCTAAGCCGTGTCCGGGTGGCAGGTGCTCTGCCTTCGCTTCAACGAGCGCGACGGCGACGGGTTGCACCTCTGGCGCGGCTTTCACACGCAAAAGATAGTCGGCACGCCCTTTCTTCTGCCTCCGAGCTTTCCCTTCGATGATTTCGATTGCGCCAGCAGTCTCTTCGCGGCGAATAAGGTCTTCCGTCCAGCCGCGCTCGTGAAGTTTAGGATCAATTAACTTGGCGCGCGTATCAGACTCGTTTAGATATTGTTGTCCTGCCATAAGCTACGGTTGGGTTATAAATTAGAAGACGACGATCTTTCTGTATTTTACTATTTATTCCATAATCGCGCTCGAACATTCATTTACTCACGCCACCCTATGATTTCGTACTTGGCGACAATGATATTTTTCACGCCGCAGTTAAGACAGCGCAGTATCCAGTAACCGTCAATCTTTTCAGGAACAGTTGATAAAGAGACAGAGCAATTTTTGCATTTGTGCATAGTGTTGTTTAGTTAATGATTGTTAATGATTAAAATTTAGGAAGCTTCATTGAAGCCGCGCGGTCTCTCGCCTCGGTCGCTACGGTTGATAGGTGCGTGTATATCTGCGTGTTCTGAATGCGCGAGTGTCCTAAGCGGTACTGGATGTAGAAAGCGTCTTGCCCTGCATCGTACAAATGAACAGCTAGAGAATGCCTGAGCGCATGGAAGTGCTGCTTGTCAGAGGGGAGCTTTGCTTTCTCTCCGTACTGCTTCATCAGCTTATCAAGCTGCCTGCGGGAGATGGGCGTGCCCCTGTTGCTCGGAAACAGGGTAGGGGAGTCTTGCTCGCGGCTGCGTAAGTAAGATTTAATAAGTCGCACTTCATCCGGGTCAATTCGATAGACGTGGCTCGTGCTGCCCTTCGCGCGGTGTACTCTGAGCTTTAATTCTTTCTGATCGAAGTCCGTGACGTAGAGCATTCCTACTTCGGAAGCCCGCAGAGCGCGTTTATAAGCGATCACGAATAAAGCTTTGTCGCGTTTATTGTCTATCGCTTTGATGAGGCGCTTGATTTCGTCCTGAGTTAAATAGTGGATGGTCTCGGTGCTGTATTTCTTCGACATGAAAGGGGCAGATTACTAAAGTGCTCAAAATAACTATTCTGTGCACTTATTGTAGCAGACACATTGTAATTTGCTAGGGATTGTCAAGGGTAGGGAAGTCGGGTTTTAGACTGTAATGTGCACTTTTAGAAAAATCAGCTTATTTAT
>MWWH01000364.1_pt1 | contig 12982 bp, 8 predicted proteins | sample 1047231 | NCBI WGS metagenome assembly MWWH01 (sample SAMN06349967, study PRJNA376086) | soil metagenome | isolation source: MG3-2 sample Antarctic (ecotone) soil | place: Antarctica | collected 2015-01-13 | reverse complement strand
GCTCAGCAGCCTGTGTGCCTGTATTCACCCACGTACATGATGTTGTATTGAACTGGTAATTGTCCCAGCAATTCACCTTCGCAGGCTCAATAGGCTGTGTGCCTGTATTCACCCACGTACATGATGTGGTATTGAACTGGTAATTGTCCCAGCAATTCATCTTTGCTGGTTCAGTAGGCTGTGTGCCTGTATTCACCCACGTACATGATGTTGTATTGAACTGGTAATTGTCCCAGCAGTTCACCTTCGCAGGCTCAATAGGCTTTGTTCCTGTTACTACCCACTGCGAAGTCTCTGTATCGAACCTTGCTGTCTCATAACATGCAAGCGTTGGCTTTGGAGGCAGGGCTGATGCAAGTGTAGCCTGATTAAAGGTCACTCCATTGAGCCCTGCAGTGGTTACAAAATTATTAGCAGCATCTCTTAACGTAGCAGGATAAACCATCCAGTTAGTGCCATCATATACATTTAAGGAAAGAGCACTTTCATCTATTCCATTCAGTTCTGCATCCTGGTAATAAATGGTAATATCGCCACTGTAAGCAGGCGCTGTTTGTGCCCATTGATATACCCTGTTTATGTAGGTAGTAGGCGGGGGAGGCGTTGCCGTTGCAACCCGGGTCACTCTGTTTTCTCCGGTAATATTGTAATCGGCAGATGGCTTTAACTGCAGGCCATCTATAAACACATAAGTGCCGGCGGTTATATTAAAATTTGCACCGGCAGAAACGTATAAGCTGCTTTGAGAAAAACAGCTTATGCAGATGGCTGTTACGATTGCCGTGAGTAATATTTTTTTCATACAATTTTATTTTGTGGCATTTAATCTTTGTTTTGTAAACGCTGTTGCTATTTGTGTTTTTTTGTATCGTTAAGCATTTGTTCTATTGCCTTTTGCTGTTCTGCAAACTTTTTTTGTAATGATTGATTAATTTTTTTATTGTATAACCATATTAACGCCCCCACTGAAATAACCTGAGATCGAATGTCCGCCCCCAAACAACTCATTGGCTTCAACTACCAGCATTATACGAGAACCTGCCGAAACCAATAAGTTTAAACCCGATAGAGTACCTGTAGCTATTTTGCCGGGGGGGTCGAATCCTAAAACATCAGGTGCAAGCGTAACAGATGCTCCTGTATTAAGAAACATATTGCTGGTTGCAGAAGTTGAAACATATACCCGGCAGGTGATCTTGACTGCGGAAAAAGGTACACCGGAGATTGGTGCGTAGCTGAAGAGTCCGGAAATATCGGTGATGACACCTGAAGACGGGACTACAAATGCATAATTCGGACCGAACGTAAGGTCGAGGCTACTGCCATATGTTATAGTGCTGCTGTTTCCAAAACCAATTATTCCTACGGCTTCGGGGAGGCCTGATGCGGCTGTTCTTAAAATAAAAGATGCTCCCGAGGCAAAAGGAATAAGTGTTTTGTAAGTGGTGTTTGCAGCGGTGGTGCTTGTTACAATCCTTACCCATGCAGTGCCGTTCCAATAATAATAACCGGCTACAACTGCCGTACTTCCTGTACCGGCAGAAGCTGTATTATAAACCATTAAGGAAGTAGCCGGTGAAGGTATTGTTGTCACATCCCCGGTGCCGGTTAATGCAACCCTCGGTATAAGCAAACCTTTGTTTGCGCTTTTTACATCAAGCATTGCGCTGCTGTTTGGCAATGAGCCATCAGCATTTATCCCTACATTTTGCGCAAAAGAAAATGTAACCGTGATGAATGTAAGAAGGGAAAGTAAGAATGTTTTTTTCATCTGAACAGCATTTAAGTTATTTGAAAATATATTTTATCTGAATTAAAATTTAATTCAGTTTTTTGATGATAAGATGAGCAGATACAGGGCTGTTCCCCTGACCGGCACTGGGCGTAAATGATAAAGAGTTATTGGTGTTATTTATAATACTCAGAGTAGAATTCGGGATAGTGGTGGTTATTAGGGAGGTTCCTACTATTTGTGTACCGGCGGTAGATCTCCCCACTACTGAGGAAGGTACAACAGCTCCGTTTAAAGAAATTGCTAATTGAGCTGGTTGGTCAATACTTGCCTGGAACGTGATTTCATAAGTAGCAATATCGGGCAAAATAAACTCAAATGCACTGTTGCGTGTAATTATGCTGTTGCTTATATCTGTCCGTGGAAAATTAATAGCACGGAGGGATAGTGGGAGTCCACTATTAAAAGGATATATGCCTCCGGGATTATCCGGGGGCATTAAGGCATAAAAATCTGCAAATGGTACAGCCCCGCCTTTTTGAGCTACCATCCTCACCCATGAGCCGTCCCAATAATAATAACCGGGCACAACCGCTGTAGCTCCTGTGCCTGCTGCAAGAGAATTATATACCATTAGAGAAGTGGCAGGAGAAGGTATTGTTGTGATATCGCCGGTGCCCGTTAATGCAACCCGTGGAATGAGCAAACCTTTATTAGTACTTTTTACATCAAGCATGGCGCTGCTGTTAGGCAACGTTGCATCTGCATTGATGGCTACATTTTGTGCAAAGGAAAATGTAACCGTAATGAATGCAAGAAGGGAAAGGGAGAATATTTTTTTCATAAATAAATTTTCAATTTTTAATTAATATTTTTCGATGTAAGATAAAATTTAATTAAATTTTTTAAATCATCTGATTGTCAGAAACGCTGATAGCCTTAAGCCATTGTTTTCCTGCTAAAGTTGTGTAATCATTATAGACGCACTCACAAATGATCCCGGGAAAAAATTTGCCGCAGCGCTTACATTTCTCAGTTCAATTTGATCACCCGATAATATATTCACAATCACCATCCCGTTATTTTGCTGGCTTGTAGAAGAAGAACTGTATTTTGAACCGGGAACCTCAGTTCCGTTTTTGTAAATGGAAAATTGGTTTGAATTGTCTGCAGTTACCGAAAACTCAATCTTATAAACTCCGGGAGTAGCGAAAGAAATAAAAGAGGAAGACGGGGCATGAACAATTCCGGAAGTCATAATGCCATTATAAAAAAATCTGATAGAAGTGGCTGAAGACACAAAATCTCCACCGCTAGTGTATATGTATGCATATTCTTTGGTTAAGGCAAGTTGCACCCAAGCAGCGCCGGTCCAGTAATAATAACCCGGTGTAACTCCCCCGGAGCCGGATATGGTTGCTGTATTGTAAATGAGTAATGAGGTGGCCGGTGTTGCTATGGTGGTTACATCATTGGTACCTGTAAGCGCTACCCGTGGTATTAGCAAACCTTTATTTGCGCTTTTTACATCGAGCATTGCGCTGCTGTCGGGCTTTGGAGCGCCTATGCCTACCTGTGCATTTGTTTTTGTAAGAATAAGAAGAAAGGAAAGGGTGACTAACAGGTAAATCTTTTTCATATTTTAAGCAATTTTATAGGAACGGAAATGGTTTCTTTATCAAACATACTTTACCCAATACTTATTTTTTGACATCATTTCACCAAACACCCGTTTCATTTCTCGAAACCTGCTTCTGGCTTTACGAGAGTTTTATCTGCAGGCATTTTTAAAACTGATCTTCCGGGAAAAAGTACAGGGATAGGCACCCGTAGTCTTTTTAATTATCACTTAAGCAGTATTCCTTGCCTCAAATGTCTAAGTTCAGGCTGCGGCACAGAAGAGACCCAAAGCAGCGTAAGGGATAATTGAAATAGTGTTTGACCGTGATCTTAATTTTGACGACACCTTCCTGCTACGATGTTTGATTGGGTTATTCTGAGGAACTCACCGAGTGTCATTTCACCAGAATGAACATAATTGGCCCCGATAAAAATAAATAGAACAGCGCCAATGGTAATTATCATTGCAAGAGCGGAATCGAAAAGAGCGGCTACCCACGCTACTTTCATATTTCCTTGAACAGCCCTTCTTGCTTGATTAAAAAACCGTTTCTCTTCTTCTTTCTCCTGTCCAAAAGCCTTCACTACCCTCAGAGAGCTAAGTACTTCATGTAGTACAGACATTGCACGGCTTTCTTCACCCTTTACACTGTCCCAGTTCCTTCGCAACCTGGATTTAGAAGCTCGAACTAAAAAAAGCAAAGGCGGGATAATACACAAAGCAATAAGTGCAAAACGCCAGTTGATAAAAAACATTACGGCAGTCATTGCAATAAGTGTAACAAAAGCTGTAATTAGAGGTATTAGATTATTAATCAAAAGCGTTTTAATAGCTACCGTATCCCATTGTAACTTATATAGTGAGTCAGATGTACCAATTGTATCATGGTAGGTTAATGACAGGCGTTGTATATGATTAAACAGACGGGTTCTAAAATCGAGCACAAGGTTTTCGCCTACATAACTCGAGATAATCCAGGAGGCAAGAGATGAAAGACTTTGAACTAGTGCTACAATAATTACAAGAGCAATAGCTATAATAATAATGGAATTAAAAGTGAAGTTGTAATCATCAGGAAAAAACGAACGAATAGCCGAAGGAAGAGGTTTATTTCCAAATGCAGAATCAATTATTAAAGCTATAGCATAGGGTCTCATAAGAGCCGTTGGTATAGCTAAAAAGCTAAGTATGACTAAGCTTACTATATAAGCCCGGAATGGCTTTACCTGAGTAATTACTCTTTTTAGCAATGCTTCTCTTAAGTAAGGGTTTTTATTCATTTCGGTTTATAATCATTTGTTTTTGTACATACTCTTTTATCGCCCGTGCTTTTACTTCTTCCGTATCACTATGTTCCAAATACTTTATAATTCTTGGTGGATCTCCTACAACAATAGCATAAGGAGGTACATCTTCTGTTATGATGGTTTTACTTCCTACAATACATCCTTTTCCCAATCTTACGCCCGGCATTATAACCGAACCAAAACCTACCCATGTATTGTCTTCCAACACTACCGGCAATGATTCGCCGGCAAAAGGGAAACCTCTTAATGGGTCTTGTGCGGCCTGCTTTAAGTTAGACTGCCTCAACGATAAAGTAGATGACGTTAGCCATGTATCTGTAATAACAGAACTCCATGCTATAAGACAATGATCTCCTATTGTAATTTGTTTGTTACAAATGATTACCGTTCCATTGAGAACTGAAAATTTTCCTATTGTAACCTGCCCTGTTTTTCCGACAATGAAGGATGAACGGTCGTAGCAGCCACTTGCTTCATCTACAAATAATCCTTCAGGCTCCTTTGAGTGAAAGGCGGCAAAGGCGTAAGATGTATCTATATATACATTATCAGCAAAATGAACGTTTGCAGGAATGCCATAAGAATACCAATCGTTTTCAATAAACGTTCTGTCATTTTTACTTTTAGTACCAGACTGTGTAAAGTTTTTTCTCATTCAGTTAAATTTATTGGCCGTGCAGGGTTCCCAGCCACTGTAATACCCGGCGACACGTCTTCTAATACCAATGCACCCGGAGAAATAATAGCACCTTCTCCAACCGTTACCCCTTTTAATATAGTTGCATTGAAACCAATCCATACATCGTTCTCTATGTTTACAGGCATAGATTTTATTTGAGGCCGGCTACTCCTGTTACCTATTGTAGAAAGAGCAATCGTATCCATCAATCGGGCCGCCGGTGCAATGGGATGAAAATCAGAATCTACAATTGTTACTCCACCGGCAATAAATACTCTTTCTCCGATTGAAATTCTTTCAGAGCATACCAAAGACGCATTTGTGATATATGAATAATTACCGATTTCAATAAACCCATTTTCTTCTGCGGCTAAAGATGCTCTCCAAATGGTAACGTTAGAACCTACCTTTAATCCAATAGGCAGGCTTGAAAAGAAATGTTTGAAGCAGAAACTTGAGTCAACTACAGAATTTTCGCCACAAAGAATATTAACAGGAATGGTACCCGCATACCAATCCCCTGCGATCTTTGAACCCGGTAATATTGGTGAAAATTGTTTAATTTCTGTAATTGTCATCTTCAAATATTTTTCTTTGATTGGTCTATTTAAGTTGCTCTAATAAATTGGTAAGAACCTTATTACTATCAAAGAATTCCTCAGCAATTCTTCTTGCTTCTTTTGCATGTTTTGTTTTATTATTCGCAACTTCATTTATAGCAACTTCTGCACTTTCCAAATCATTAAATGCGAACAAGCCCTTTCCTGGTGGGATAAATTTTGACCACCCTGTTTCCTGCGTAATAACCGGCCTTCCCGCAGCCAGGTAGCAAGCCGACCGGCACGAAAACCATCCCGTATTAGCTTTTACATATGTTTGTTTAGCGACTGAAAACTCCCCTGATGATGAGGCAATAAAATGATTGTACTGAAGCCACGTTGCGGCTACTTTTTCCGGATCAAGGATTTCCCAACCATATAATTCCAATTGGTCTTTGGGGAAGTTCTTTGCGTCAACTCCTGTTTGGGCTATTCCTACGCTCAATTTTATGTTCGGCACTTTTCCCGGCAAGGGTAGAACCTTCATTAACTCCTCATCTTTCTGTCCCCAATCTTCGTTGTTGAAAGAAAGTTTTTTTCCGGCAGTCCAATTCATCAAGGTTGTAAAGTTTAGGGCAGTATTTGTGGGCAGAGGAGCTGCTTTCCAATAATTGAGGCACACCGGTTGCCGGGTGTTATGCCACGTAAGATTGCACAAAGGTATGCGGCAATTATCAGCGCCTATATTTTCACCAAAGGAAAAAAGAAAATTATGGTTATGGAGCAATTCCCGTATTCCTGAAGCTCCGGGTGTAAACATTTGTTGCGAAAGGTATTGGATTTGGGTAAACATCGGATCGGAGTCTATCAGGATACGGATAGGTATGCAAAGATATTCATCACGTAAAAAAGTGGAACAAGATACATTTACAAATACATCCGCTGTACGGCAGATCGCTTTTAATTTTTCTTCGGTTAAACCAAAACAAAGACCCGAAGCCTCATCTCTGTAAGCCCAACGGTCTTTAAAGCCAAAGTAATCCATTACAGTTTTTAAATGACTGATGCAGGAAGATGCATCAGCCCAGTCGTTGCCGGGCTTTTGATATATTGGATAGAGCCGCGTGTCTTCAATATAATAAACGTCATGACCCAGCAGCGAAAACCCAAGTGGATATTGAATGTAATCCCAGGTAACACCGCCGGCAGGTAATATCCCGATAAAACCCCCCACTATAATTGTTAGTTTTCCCATTTATTCAGTTAATTGCTTCCACTTACACACTATTTCTTCGCATCATAAAATCTACTCTTGCATTATTTGATACGACCTTTTTTTTGAAAAGGCTCTTCCCGGCCGCTTGCCAAAAGCACCATTATTATATCAGCTATTTTAAATCAACTTATATTATATCTGATGTTTAAAAAAGGTTGGCATAAACTTTATGGTCAGAGTAAAAATTGATCCGCATACAATGATGCATAACCGTCAAAAATAATAGTTAAAAAGCCTGATAGTGATATAAGTATAAATCTTTTAACTTATATCGTCTCTTATAGTAGCAACTAAGCTGGTTTTTTTTGACAATAATTTATCTTTTTCCAGGCTCTGGTTTAACATTATAAAAGCTGGTTCCTGTTCCTGCTTAATAGCTACAGGAACGGGTTGAGGTAACGAAGTGGAAGCGGGTGTTGCATTTTTAAAAGCAGTATTTAGCTTATGGAGAAGGGCTGCTCTATCAACTACATATTCACCAACAGCAGTAAAAAAGAAAAAAAACAGAATAGAGGCTACAAGCCATTGATTATCTCTAATGGCTAATATGGTTAACAACAGCAGAAAGGCGGTGAGTAATAAAGTTGTGTGGGTAGGCACTGTCCACGTTTTTAAACGGACGTATTGTTTATTAGCACCATGTTCTTCGATAGTTAACAGAGCCCGGTTTACCGAAATCATGCCATGGCGAAGTAGCAAATCCCATCGGTCAAAATTGCCCCCCCTCTTTACTCTTGTTTTAGAAGCAATTAAATTTCCTTCAATGTTACTTAACCAATCTTCAGCAGAGCGCCAGGTTTCGGACCAATGAGTAAAAATTATAGGGCGAAAGCTGAACAAAAATTTTCTTGCAGGTTTGTTTCCTCTTTTTCGCCATGGAGTTAATCCGTGCTTTAACCTGCCATACAACCGGGCTACAGGTTGTATAATGTGCAGAAAAGTAATAAGTGAGTAATATTTCCAGTTCTTTTTGCCAGGAGGTAAAGATGTGTTTTTATAGGCACTGACAAATGCTTGTAGGACAATCACGACGAGAGACGCAACAAACAGGATCAATGCGGATAGCAGGGGTGCCCAAAGCAGCCCTAATAATGATAAAATACCAAGCAGCACAACCACAAAGTACCATTCGGGCATCAGGGGTAAGGCATTAATTAAACCATCACCCGGTTGGTATATCGATTGAAAGAGTGCTGTACCCCAGGTGCCGTGAAACACCTTATCTTTTTTTATTTTAAGGGGTAATGTACAGCCATTGCCATAAATGCGGCCAGTCCATGTAAGATGACCAAAACCGTTATATTTTTCAGGCCATTTTACTTCTAACAGAGCTTCTGCTTTTCCGTATCCTTTTTGCTGTTTCCAGTAAGCTTTGACGGAATTACGACGGTGGTGCCATACAACTGCGGAAGGATGAAAACCAATGCAGCCCCCGTTTTGCTGGATGCGCCAGCAGGCATCTACGTCGTCGCCAGCCGCCCGGTAAACAGGATCAAATCCACCGATCTTTAGTAAAGCTTCCCGGCGGAACGACATGTTACAGCCGGGCACATGTTCAGCTATTTCATCTGTCTCAAGAACATGCACCGGTCCACCTGGAGCGTTAGCTACACATGTCGCAATAGGTCCGTCTTCATAAGGAGCGATGTTTGGTCCGCCGATACAATCATGTGTTGAAGTTCTATAAGCATAAGCCAGGTAATGCAGCCAGTGAGGATCCGGATATGCATCATCATCAATATAAGCGACAATCTCACCTTTAGCGTTATAAAGACCTGTATTACGTGCGCTGCTTAAACCCTTGTTACGGGTAGTGATTAATTTTACCGGATATCCTTCTACAATTTGGCTCAGGTTGTCTGTAGAGCCGTCGTTAACTACGATTACTTCGAAACGAGGATAATCGAGTTGCTGCAATTTTTCAAGCGTATCCCCAATAGTGGCTGACCCATTATACGAGCAAACTACTACAGATATAAAAGGCAAATCTATATTCCTGGGCAAAGGAATAATTTCCATTGCATTGCTTACTGAGTATAGAGCAGGCTTAGAGTTTCGCTGCCGGTCTACGAGGCCAAAATCCCAGTCTTCAATTTCAAATCCTCCACGCCACCATTCATCAGTCCAAGCAAATACAAACATTCCCGCACATCCTTTTCCAAACACCGTTTCTATTTGCCAATTCAAAACTTCTGCCTGTTTATCATGACCGTTTCTTAAACTGTCAAGGCCAATTTCTGCAAGTACTAAAGGACGATCTCCCGACAGGTTGTGCAAACGGGAAATATACTTACTAAGCTTCTCCGAAGTTTCGAGATAGACATTGAAGCAGTCAAAATCTAAGAAAGAAAGATTAAGATATTCGGTAGTGGGATAATTTACATAGGTTACCAACCCTTGAGGATCCGCTTGCTTTACTGCTTTATATAATAATTTTAAAAAACCTTCAATTTTGTTTTTCCCATACCATCTTACGATAGTAGCAGGAATTTCGTTACCAATAGTATAGCATAATATTGCAGGGTGATTTTCGCACGAAAGAACGCCATCTTTAACCCGTTGAATGATATCTTTTCTTCGTTCTGCTGTATCAAGAAAAGTAATGTGTTGCTCCCATGGCAGGCCAACCATTACTTTAAGGCCGTATTTAAGTGCTAAATCCAAAACATATTTAGGGGGAACAGTGTAAGTTCTTACCGAATTAAAACCATTCATGGACATTAGAGAAAAATCTTTCGCTACTACGTCACTTTGCGGAAACTGAAGCCCGTTTTCATTTGGCTTAAAAGTGCCATAGGTAACACCTTTTATATAAAATTTTTGACCTGCGGTATATAAGAATTTTCCTTTAACGCAAACCCTATTGTTTACAACCCAAGTTATAGCAGATAGATTAGTTTTTCTCATATAAGTCTTTAAAATTACATATAGTAATCTTTCAAGGAATATGGCAATTTTCGATAGGTAATGTATTATAATCAACACTTAGACAACAAATCTTTTATGACTCTGCAAAGACTTATTACCAGTAAAAGAAGCAGGAACACAATTAACGTATTAAGTTCAATATAGATATTGGAATAAGAGTTGATTGAAGGATAATCCTGATACTTCTCTTTAAAACTGATGGGTAATATTACTAATTAATTTGTATAAGTCTCATATATATTTTTTTAATTAATTTAAACATGTAGTCCATTTGATTAGGTTAAAACTTTCATTCTTAGTTTAAATAATCGTCATCCTTTGATATTTTGGCTTTATCATTTGTATAGTATTTCCTACTTCCAATAAGAAAGGAGCAGGACTAAGTGGAGCTTTTTCATGCAAGCAGGTATTTTAAGGTTTATACGTTTTATAATTACTCAGAATAATGTTTCAAAAAAGTTTTACAGGAACAGAAATGGTTACTTCATTTGAATTGGTGACTTTATAGATAACAAGCATCTCATTGCTATGAGGAGGAAATTCATTATCTATAAGCACTATCACATTAGTATCCACAAGGGTAACCAACAGGCGTACTTCAGGTATATCGCATAATGTTCAACTCTTTCTCAATTCTTTATCAAACATACCTTACCCAATACTTATTTTTGACATCATCTCACCAAACACCCACTTCATTTCTCAAAACCTGCTTCTGGCTTTACGGGAGTTTTATCTGCAGGCATTTTTAAACTAATTTTCTGTAGGAGAAAGTACAGGGATATAACTGTAGTCTTTTTAATTAACACTTTGGCAGTATTCCTTGCCTCAAATGTCTAAGTTCAGGCTGCGGCACAGAAGAGACCCAAAGCAGCGTAGGGGATAATTAAAATAAATTTTGACAGTGATCTTAATTTTCACCGACACCTTCCTGCTACGATGTTTGATTTAAGTCATTCGGAGGAAGATTTAAACCGGCAGGCATCCCGCAAATGGTATGAAATAAATTACAATTTCTGTAGTAAATCGATAATTATATCCATTTTATCTTCAGCAACAGGCAATTCTGATTTATTCTCAAGAACTAATATTCCTCCTTCTTTTCGTATAATTTTTTTAACGTAGTTAATATTTGTTCCTGCTTATATTGAATTAACCATTTTTAGGCTCGAAACATCCTTGCACTCCTATAGTGTGTGAGAGGACAGGTAGCGAACTAATCGCTACCTTCCTACTCGATTTGAAGGAGTTAGATGCATTATCTATTGCTTAACAAGTTTTAGCGTAACTACTTTACTACCCTGCATAACACGAACAAAATACACACCCGGCTTCAGAGTTTGTCCCATATTTAAGTTAGTGTTGGAAGCAATGCCTTTTTTACCTTCCAACAAGCGGCCACTGCGTCCCTCCCGACGCACACACTAAGAGGAGGAGACCCGGCAAGACGAAAAATGAGCCCCCTCCTTGAAAGATATTTTTTATTGAATTACTTAATTCGGATGTATCAGCTTGCCTGTTGCTTTTTGATTGCCTACTCTTAAGATATATATAAGGTTGCCTCTGTTGGCTTGAGGTACATTGTAGTCCACTGTTTGTCCTCTGCCTGCTTCAACATGACCTTGGAAGACCGTCTGTACTTTTTGACCTAACATGTTAAATACCTCTAAACTTGCCTGGCCCGATACAGGAGATTGTATTACAAATTTTACTCTATCGGTATAAGGGTTAGGATAAGATGAAACGTTTAGTTTAGCTGGTGCTGCAAGTATTTGGTCACCTACAGCGGCTGCAGAAGTGATCGTAGCTCCTGTTATACTACTACTACTTGCAGGACAATCTGCAGTAGCATTTATTACTTCTGTTCCTGCTTTAAACTGAACACCGATAGCATCTGCGGCTATGTTGCCGGCAAGCGTGAATGTAAAGTTATCACATTCACCCTTGTTTTTAATGCCCTCACCCTTACTGGTTAAGTCGTACTTAATGCCGTAAATCGTTTTGTGATTTGCATCCATACCAACAGGAACTGATACTTTATAAGTATACTTTGCTGTTTTATAGGTAGCTCCATTTGACGGTGAAACCACAGGAATATTTGTTTGCGTGATAAAGGCAATATAACCCAATGAATGCGGACAACCATTGGCACAAGCATTATAAGTAAACGTTGTGGTATTGGCAGAAGGGCTATACGTTCTTGCTATAGTAGCAGAAAAACAACCTGCGTTTATCGTTTTGTTTACTGTAGTCACCGTTACTGTTGCTGTTGCATTCCCTGTACATGGTGCAGTCGCTGCTACCGTATAAGTATAGGTGCCTGCTCCTGCAAGTGCCGGGCTCCAGCTACCACCTGCAGTCGGACTACCACCCAGGGCTGCAAAAAGCTGCGCATTGGTCAGTGTTGTTCCGGTACATACGGTAAGTGTTCCGTTTGTTCCTGCACTGACAGGTGTGCCAGTAACATCCCATGAACATGTTGTTGTATTAAACGTGGCTGTCTGGTAACATGCCGTTGATGGTTTGACTGGTTGTGTGCCCATATTCGCCCAGGTACATGATGTGGTGTTGAACTGGTAGTTATCCCAGCAGTTCTCCTTTGTTGGCTTGACAGGCTGTGTGCCTGTATTCACCCACGTACATGATGTTGTATTGAACTGGTAATTGTCCCAGCAATTCATCTTCGCAGGCTCAATAGGTTGTGTACCCATATTAGCCCAGGTACATGATGTTGTATTGAACTGGTAATTGTCCCAGCAGTTCACCTTCGCAGGCTCAGCAGCCTGTGTGCCTGTATTCACCCACGTACATGATGTTGTATTGAACTGGTAATTGTCCCAGCAATTCACCTTCGCAGGCTCAATAGGCTGTGTGCCTGTATTCACCCACGTACATGATGT
>MWWH01000363.1_pt1 | contig 12982 bp, 18 predicted proteins | sample 1047231 | NCBI WGS metagenome assembly MWWH01 (sample SAMN06349967, study PRJNA376086) | soil metagenome | isolation source: MG3-2 sample Antarctic (ecotone) soil | place: Antarctica | collected 2015-01-13 | reverse complement strand
TTTATACAAAGATTCGATTTCTTCCGTCGCTTTCTCGTCCTCTGGCTTTAATTCAATCACGCCCGCGCCCGCGCTGGTCGCGTTTCCGAACGCTTTCCGGGTAACGAGCGGGCAATCTATAAAAGTTAAGTTTGAAACGCTTTTTAAGATTTCTTCGGCTTCCTGATTGTCCGTGCCGCGTGGGTCGGCTCGGTTAAGAAATGCGTAAGCCGTCAAATTCGTATTTACGGCTTGGACTTCCTCAATCACCTTTGAAACTTTATCTAGCGTCCAGACATCGAGCGAGCGCGGCACGAAAGGCACGATTAAAACGTCTGCAATCGTCAAGGCTGCGCGCTGGCTGGTCGTGTCGCGCCCGCCGGTATCAATAATGATGTCTTGATATTTGTCTTTCAGCCTTAGTGTTTCCGTTCTGGCGTTCGTGCCGGTTAATTTTATGCAGGTGTAGCCCGCGCCGGTGTCGTGTGATTTGTTTCTAAGGGCTGTAAAGTCGCTCGCGCTCTCTTGGTCGTCCGCGTCAATCAAAAGCACGTCGAAGCCTGCGCCCGCTCGCATTACGGCTAAATTTATGGCGATGGTCGTTTTTCCGCTTCCGCCTTTGATGCCGCCGGTTACTAAAATCATACGATATACCTTTGATATACTATATACATACTTTTGCTAGACAGTTTATATCTTAAATTAAATATCTCCAATCCAAACTAAATGCTTTTTCAGCGTGGTTTTTTCTAACGCTTTATAAAACCGTTCGTCTGCGGTTATGAACTCGCAGGATAAGGAAACGGCTAAGGCTAGATATGACCAATCATAAACGGTCTGACCTGAAAGCTGCGCTCCCGTAAAAGCCGCTCTAAGCAAAGGCTGGTGTGAATGAAATGTAATATTTTGTTTGCTGAAGGTGTTGATTATCTGCGTAGCTTCCCGCTCGGTTAAATCATTTCGGCGAACCTTCTTCCAAATGATGCTGCCGAACTCCGGCAAAATCAGTTCCGGCGCGTGAATTTCATACGCGCCGTTTAATAACTTTTCGGCTTCTGGAGTATTGATTTCGGTAACATACCATTTCACTGATACGCTCGCGTCGGCGACTATTATCATCGTTGTCTATCCTCACGCAGAAGCTCGGCACTATCGCTTTGGTTTTTTACTTTCAACGATTCTCTAATCTTCCTTGCCGTTTCGAGGTCTGATAAAGGTTCGGCTTTCGTTACCGCTTCTTTCAAAATTGTTTGTGCTTCCGATTGTAGTGAGCGACCGTTTCGGGCGGCTCTCTTTTTAAGTTTTTCAAGAATTGATGTTTCAACATCTCTGACTAATACATTAGGCATAATAAAAAACTCCTTTAATTTGGCTTTTAGCTTGCGTAATGATAGCAAAAAATGGTAAAAATTGAAATACAAGATGAAGTGTAGTTCAAAAACTTCTATACAAAAACTTGCGGAAATGATGAGAAAAGGTTAATTTGAGATAGTTCTTTCCAAAAGCAAAAACGCCAAGTGCGACTAACACTTAGCGTTTTCTAAACCTACGAAACCGATAGCGGCGGTTCGGGTTCTGTAATTATCATACGCATATTGCGTATAGAATTCAAGCCTGTTCCCCAAAACACAAGGCTTGAATGTCAACAAATCCAAAACTTCAAAAACATCCGAAATATAAATCGAACGCGCAATATACGCGAACGCCCGCCGAACGTGCATATTATCGCCGCGAGAAAGGCGAATCGGTCGCCGAAGTTCTGCAAACTGCGGCGATGGCTGTCGGCGATGATGTCGCGCTTGGTCTTGCAGCTCGTATTGCTGAATGTTCCTCAAAATACAATCATTTTTTAGCTGACGATTTGAATACTTCCGACGGCGAATGTTTTAACGGCTTTGGAAATCTTTACGGCTGCGGTTCAAAGCTCTGTCATTCTTGTATTGATAAAGCCGCAAAATTAAATCGGAAAAAGGCGCGTGAAGCTATCGAGCAGACGCGGCTGCTGCGGCGTGAATATCTTCCCGACGGTGCAAAAGATTATGTCGTCGAGCAAGAACGACTTCGGTTTGTTACTTTGACGATGCCGAAGGTCTCGCTCTCCTGTACTCAGAGCATCGCCCTACTTGCTCACGCTTGGGATTTGTTTAGAAAACTCGATTTCACAAAAAATTATTTCGGCGGTTACGTTAAATCTATCGAGTTCACAGTGCGCTCTGATAATTCTTATCACGCGCACATACATTTGCTTGCAATTTCCTTTTTCCTGCCTGAAAAGACGCTTAAAAGGCTCTGGCGGCGTTGTCTGCAAAGCGCGTTCGCCGCGTCCGGGTTAGATTGGCGTTGTGAGACGAAAGATAATTCGCCGGTCGTTAATATCAAGCTGGTTGATTCGATTGAAAATGCTCTGAGTGAAGTTTGCAAATACGTTACCAAGTCCGAATCTTGGGAAAAAATACCGTCCGCGCATCTTCTCGAAGTGGCGAGCGTCAAGCGATGGGGTCGAATGTTTGAGTTAGCGGGGCGTTTGAAAGCGTCGGCGAAACTTATTAAAGCAAAAAAGGAAGTCGTTAAACAGATTCAAGTCGAACGGAAGAACGACGACGCGGATTTAAACTATCTTGATACAAAGTATTTAACTGACGGCGAAAATTCTGCTGAAGTTTCCCAAAGTCGGGGCGTTTCTCATCAAAACTTGGAAATTAGACCGAAGATAAAAATAAAACGTGAAAATTGGCGCGAAATAATTCGGGTGAAAGGTTTGGAAGTATATCGAAGAATTTTAAAACGACAAGTTGAAGCGATGCGCCGCGTCCGGCAAATGCAGCTTGTTGAGAAATTTCCACTTGCAACCTTTAAAGATTTGGCTGGTTTCATCTGGTATTCGCCGAATCTGGACTTTATCGAGGGGCTTTCGACTGTCGTTATAGGATAGCTGTGCTTACTATTATCGGACGGCATCTAAGGCTATAAATTAAACATTGATAAACACAGTCGGGAATTGTATAATGAATATTGGTGGGAGGGGTTATTATGATTTTAGAAATGCACGCTCAAATTGCCTTTTGGTTGATGTTAGTGTCACTTATGCTTTTTTCGGTTTTTGCAGTTCCTGCTTATCTAAACTTAAAAGAGGGTGAGTTTGATGAGTCAAATGTAGCAACAATTTTCACTGCTTTTACTTTCTGCATCGGCATTATGTTTAATCCGTGATTCAAGCGATGTGAGAAATGCTTTGATATACTGTTTTTGTAACTTTGGTTACTCCTATATTGAAAGTGTGGGAAAAAGGCGTAGAGTAATACCTACGCCTTTTTATTCTTGTATAAGTTTAGTTTGTTAGATGGGCTGTCCGTTTAATGGTGAAAAATTGTTGCCGTGTTCATCAACTGCTAAATGCCTGATGGACTCTGGTGCGTAAGTGTCGTCAATTTCTCTGATTTCCAGATGAATTTCGTGTTCAATGTCTGCTAATGTTTCGAGACGCTGCCCGAAATCTTCGTTTTTGACCATTAGGCGCGCGGCTTTCTCCACATATTTATGCAGTTCTTTCAAGTAATTTAAGTTTTTCATTTTCATTTCTCCTTTTTGGGTTTTGAGCGCGCCGAGTTATTTCTTGCTTTATTGCTCTTGTAACCGTCGGTTACGCTCCTTATTGAAAGTGTGAAAAGAAGGGCGTGGGGTAACACCTGCGCCTTTCTTAATTTGTTTAAAACTCCGGCATCTGTGGAATATTTATTTCGGTTTCCGCTGGCATCGGCATAAGCTGGCGCGATGGATATTGAAGCTGCCTAACTTCTCTTTCCGTGATTCTCATTGTTTTTCTGCCAGATGTGTAAGGGATTCTATAGGCTTTGAACGGGTGAAGTTCGCTGACGTGAAAGGCTAATATTTCATCATGTGCCATTCGCGTTATTTCGTCGGCAGTCATTAGCCGTCTGCCGTGTTCCTGAATGCTTCTGCTCGTGCTTGTTCCGTCCAGAAGTCCGCTGGTGCTTCTTGATATTTTTTCCTGAACGTATGTAAATTCGCCCAAGCCTCTCGATACTTCTTCCGCTGATTTTGCGTCCAGTCCGGCGAAACAAAATTGATTATTGAAATTGGTCAGAATTGTATCCGTCTCGACTTTCCCATAATTGCTTTCGATTTGGCTTCTATATGTCTGCACGGCTGCTATAATCGGCAAATTCTTATCTCTAAGCAGAGTGATTTCAGTTGCAAAGTCGGGAATTTTTCCGAAGTTTGCAAACTCGTCTAGTATGAATTTGACCATTAAGCCATCGTCTTCCTTTAATTGATTGAACATATACGTCAGAATCAAGCAGTTTAGGGGTTGTAGCAAGGTTTTTTTCTCGCTCCGGGCTTGGTAGTAGATTGCTACTTCTTCTCTGCGTAAAGCTGTAAAATCCGTCGCGGTCGGCGTGTCGGTGAAGTGTTGAATTTCGGGGCTTTGCATAAAGCTGAACGAATTTCTAGCTGTTGAGAGCATCGAGCCGCTTGTTTTGTCGGGTGCGTCTAAATATGTTCTGGCTGCTAATCTCGCTGCTAGAACGTGCGAGTTTTCGAGTAATTTTCTTAAATCGGGTTCTTTCATCATCAAAATTTGATAAGCGTTTGCTGGTGTGGGGTTTTCGGTTTCCGCTGCGTGTAGCCACGTCGCGGCTAATAAGTCTCTGGCGGTTTCATACCAAAACGCGCTTGCTCCGGCGTTCTTCGCTCCCTCAGTTGAAAATACAACGGCTTCGGCGAATAACTTCGCCGCTACCACATCTCTGCGAAGTGCCGGAATCCAGTTGAATTTCAGCATATTTTTTGTCGGTTCGAGTGGGGAAAAGTAACAAGCCTTTTTCTTGTATCCGCTCGTCAATTCCCAAAGTTCGCCGTTTGTCGTTCCCTTTTGGCGTTTCACATCCGATATAAAAAGACTTTCGCCGGTGCTTCCGATTATGTTTGGGCAAATAATCGAAAATGTTTTTCCTGACCCGTTTACGCCGATGATAAGTTCGTGTCTGATGGTTCGCTTCCACTCCAACACTAAAAAACCTTGCTTGCACTGACCGATTATAAAATCGCCCGCGTCGGTGTTGAGATTTGGTCTAAGTATGTTGTTTGCTTTTAATTCGTCGAGGCTGGCGTAACGTGCTGTTCCGTGTGCGTCCGATTCGGGAAGTGTTGAACGTCTGAATAACGCCCAAATTATTAGAATGGGGCTGCCAACGGCTATTATTCCTAAGATTGCCATTACTGCCAAATTAGCTATGTTTTGGTTAATCTTTGCGTTTATTGGCTGATTTAACTGTGATTTCAAATCCTTTATTGTTGCTTGGGTGTCTTTAACCGCAGAATCGAGTTGGTTGAATTTCTGCACATCGTTGTAGCTGCATCCCGAAGTGGAGACTTTGCATTTCTGCCAGTATGGTTTCATTTGATTGCTTAACTGGTCGAGTTTTGCCGTCTGCTCTTTTAAGTCTTTTTCTAGGTTTGGTTTTATTCTGGTTTCCTTGTCGAGTGCATCTATTACGGATATTCCCACTACCAAACAACCTAGAATTATTAAGGCAATCAGGACATATTTAAATTTTTTCATCGTTCTGCTCCTCTGTCTTGGTCTTTTACCTTCTGGCTGCTAGTTGCTCTACCGTATTCTTCAACTGATTCACGTAATTTTTGAGTCTCTCGAATCGTTCCGTTTGCTTGGCTATCTGCTCGGTCAACTGCGTATTTTGATTGATTAAGTCGCTGTTGGCTGCTGTCAACTGCCTGATTTGATTGCTCAAAATCTTGTTTGCTTCGATTAAGGGTTTGTTCTGATTCGTTAGCGTTTGAATTTCTAACTTCAAAAGGTCGTTGATTTCCTCTAATTCCTTCTTTGTCAATGCCATTACTTCTAACTCCTGCGTCTCGTGCGTCTTTTTCTCGAAAATCTGCGGCGGTTAATTTAGGTGCGCGGTCTTTCGGCATCTCGACATCTAAGCCTTGCGCTCTGGCTTTTTTATTTTCTCGCGTTTCTTGTCGCTTTTCAGCAAATTCTTTCGCTCGGTTCGTGCCGTATTCGCGGTCGTATTGCTTTTGCCAGTTTCCGTAAAGTTTTTCTTGGTCTCCTCTGGACGTATGAATTTTTTTGCCGTTGTTTTGTCGGGCATCAATCCAAACGTGCGCGTGGGTGTGGTCGGTGTCTTGGTGAATAGCGACGATGGCGCGGCTGTCTTTGAAATTTTCTTTCAAATATTCCTGCGACATCTGCCGTGCTTTTTCCGTATCTTCTTTGCCTTCCCAAGTTAAAGTTAATCTGTAATGATTCCTGCCGGTTTCTTCGTCCTCTCGGTTATAAACATACGAGCGGGCATTTATTTTGCTTTCGTGTTCGTTCTCGCCCTGTAATTCATCAAGGTTATGAAAACTGACATCTCTGCAAGCCGAATCGCGCATAATGTAGTCAACATTTTTGCCGCTCGCTGCTTTATGTCCTTTGAATTTCAAGACGCTCATAGTTTTTTTATAAATTTCAGTAGGATTTCTAAACCCGAATCAACCTTTTTGACGGCTTCTTTTAATTCCTCTGCGGTCGGTGCTTCGGAGTTTCCGCGCTGGCTGGCATTAAAGGCTTTGCTTATCTGGTTTAAGTTGCTGCCGATTTTATAAAGTTCAAATCTTAATCGTCTGATTTCTTCCTTATCTTCTGCGGTCAAAACTCGCCCGTCTGATAATCCGGCTTTCAACAAATAGCGTGATAAACTTGAATCTGTTTGTTGGGCTTTTTTGTGTAGCTGGCTTAATTCTTTTTCGGTTAGTCGGACGAGCGCGGATTTGTCATAAAGTTTTTTTCTGCTCATTTCAAATATATTGAATTGTTTTCTCTTTCGCTTAAATAATTTTTTACTGTCTGACTGTGCATAATCGGTTCTGCCGCTTTCCCGAAAATCAGGATTTCTCTATCATGATTATTTTTCATAACCGCTTCGCAAATTGTCCACGCTTCTCTAAATTCTTCGGCATTTTCTCCGGTGGCTATACGTTCCCAGTCCTTTTTGATTTCGGCTTTTTTTTCGGGTGGATAATTTTCGATTATGTTATAAATCGAATCAACTGATATTTTTGTTTTCTCACCGTTTTCAGCTATCAAAACTGCGTAATATTTCCTGTTCCTTATCATAATTTTGCTCCTTTAATAGTTCACTAAGCGTTAGCTTTTTCTTCTTCGGCTTTGCAAGAATTTGAAACGCGATAGCGTTTTGAGATTCTTGCCTTTCCTCAAGCATTCTGATATTCTCATTTAACGATGTTGATTGTCAACAAAGATTTTTTAATAAGAGGTAGCATAATGGAACAAAGAATTAGTTTGGTTGCGAATTTTCGACGTGAGTTTGAAGCTATAAAAATTCAACGAGCAACGGCGGCTGAAAATTATCGGAAATTGATTGTTCAACGGAGTAAACCTTTTCCGCCAGAAACAAAAATTGTAACTCATCAAGACCGTTTGGAAATGATAAAAAAGTTGGGTGAAGATTCGGAAAGAAGACGAAAATCTTCTGACGAAATTAAAAATCTGCTTAATTCTTTTAGAACTCGCTACGCTGAACTCAAGCGGCGTGAATCTCAAAAACAGATTGTTGTAAATGTTCCTGCTGGTGCATCGGTCGTCTTGGTTTTCGGGTGAAGATATGAAAATAATTTTGATACTTTTCTGCGTTTATTTAATTCGCTGGTGCTTTTCGTTTTTAGGTGAGAATTTACTGAATTTCTTCTGGCTTCTTCCGTTGCTGATATTGCTTTGCATCATTTTAGCGTTGTCAGGTTTAAAGATTCTTTCCGAATTTTTCGAGGGCTATTAAAATATATAAGTTTCATTTCGTCAAAGTGTTTGAGACTTCAAAACTGTAATTCTTCGTCTTCAATATCTTCAAAAGGTAAATCGTCCAGTGCTTGTTCTCTGTGATGTTTGGGTAAAGAAACGCCTAACTTGCCTTCAAGCATTTCCACTAATTTGTTGCCGGTCATTCCGCTCCAGCGGTCTTCTTCAATAATTGGGTCTTCTTCGTCTGAATTGGTTTCCCAAACGGTTATGAAATAACCCGCATAAGGCTCGTCGAAGCCATACATTACTAAGCGTCCGTTTTTGCTGATGGTTCTAAAAGTTGACATAGATTTATGCACTTTAGAATTTAATCTACCGTTAATTTTTCGATGTCGCTTGAGTAAAGTTCGGAACTTGGCAAACTAGAAACTCACCTTATTGTTAACAAGCGTGAAAGAATAACCCTTTAGCAGGCGTGATTTTTTAACCCATCCAAAGTCGCATTTTTGATAACTTCTTTTTTACAAAGGGAGGTTAGCGAAGATGCTCAATATGGAGGAATGGATGGAAGTCAAAGATTTACACCGGCAAGGTCATTCGATTAGACAGATTTGCCGATTAACGGGATATTCACGCAATACGGTTAGGAAGGTGTTACGCGAAAGTGTTCCCGATCAAAAGCCGAGAAAGCAGCGAGCTTCATTGCTCGATGAGTATAAGCCTTATCTGCGCGAGCGATATTTGGAAACGGGTTTGAGCGCGGTCAGACTTCTTGGCGAACTCAAACAGATGGGCTTCACCGGTTCGGTCGATATTCTTCGTCGCTATCTGAACTCTTTGGATGAACCGCGCCGATTATTGACAAAGGCGACCGTCCGATTTGAAACGCCGCCCGGCGAGCAGGCGCAGGTTGATTGGGCGGAGTGCGGTTCGTTTATTGATGAAACAGGACGGCGGCGGAAAGTTTATGCGTTCGTGATGGTCTTGAGCTATTCGAGAATGCTGTATATCGAGTTCACCTTGCAGATGCGTCTGGAGCAATTGATAACTTGTCATCAGAATGCCTTTGATTATTTCGGCGGATGGACGCATTCGATTCTCTACGACAATATGGCGCAGGTCAGATTGCCGTCCGGCGGCTTGAACCCGCTGATGCTTGATTTCCTGCTGCATCACGGCATCAAGCTCAACACCCATCGCCCGTATCGTCCGCGCACGAAAGGCAAAGTCGAGAGATCGGTCGGATATTTGAAAGATAGCTTTCTCAAAGGTCGAGAGTTCGCCGACCTTGCCGATTTACAAGTGCAGGGCTTCTGTTGGCAAGAACAGACGGCTAACTGCCGGATTCACTCAACCACCAAAGAGCAGCCGATTGAGCTATTCAAAGCAGAAAAACTGGTTCCGCTCGGCACGGCACCGAAGTATCGTTTAACCACCCGGCGCGAGCGGAAGGTAAGTTTTGAAGGCTTCGTTCACATCGGCGGCAGCCGCTACTCGGTTCCGCCCGCGGTGGTCGGACAAAAGGTAATGGTCGAGCAGGGCGAGCAAAGAATAGTCGTCCGGCTCGGTGAAGTCATCATCGCCGAACACCACCGCGCCCGGACAAGCGGCGAATGCGTCGCCAATCCCGCGCACGTCGCCGAGATGTGGAAGGTGTCATTAAAGCGGAGCGCAGTTCCGCCGCGTCCGGCAGAGAGGCTTCTTTTTCAAGCTGTGCAAGCCACACCTCTGGCGGTTTATGAGGAGGTCTTGCGCTGATGAAAGTTTGGGAAGAAAAAGCCATGACCGGACTCGTTGAACTCGGTTTGACAACTGCCGAAGCGCAACTCGATACGGTCAGCCAGCAAGCGGCAGCCGAAGAGTGGAGTTACACGCAATTTCTCGGATACTTGCTCGACGGTGAGTTGAAGCAGCGTCATCGGGTGCGGGTCGAGATGAGTTTGCAGTTCGCCCGTTTTCCTTATTTGAAAAGGCTTGATGAGTTCGACTTTAAGGCGCAGCCGGCGGTCGATAAAAGATTAGTCGAAGAACTCTCAACCGGCAGATTCTTAAGTGAAGGTCGCAACATCATCTTTCTTGGACCGCCCGGTGTCGGGAAAACTCATCTGGCAATCGCGCTCGGAGTCATCACCGCCGAATTGGGCAACCGGGTTTATTTCACGACGGCGATTGATTTGGCAAGAAAGTTGACTCGCGCGATGCACGAGAATCGCTTATCCCGTGAGATGAAGAATCTGACGCGCCCGAAGCTGCTGATTATTGATGAAATCGGTTATTTGAAATTGGAGCAACCGGAGGCGAGTCTCGTTTTTCAGGTTATTAGCCAGAGATATGAAAGACAGGGCGCGATTGTTCTGACCAGCAATAAGGCATTCGGGGCGTGGGGCGAAGTCTTCGCCGGAGACGCGGTGATGGCATCCGCCGCTCTCGACCGACTTCTTCATCGCTGCACGATTGTCAATATCAGGGGCGAAAGTTATCGCCTCAAAGAAAAACGGCAAGCCGCAAGCGATGGTTATGCCAAAGAAGTGGCTGAGATTACAGCCGCTGCGTAGGAAGTTTGAAAAGCTAATTTTTTTTGAATACGATGGGTCAAAAAAATAAGCTCGGTAGTGGGTGAAAAATTCGCGCTTGTTGACACTTATCTACGGGTTTCGTTTTCTTAGCCTGCATTCAACTTTGAATTTGTTCGGACTGTTTTTGGTAAGTAAAAAAGTTGTTTACAAAAGATTTTTGTTCTGATACCTTACTCTTATCTACTCAAATAACTGAAAACTCGGCTAGTTCTTTTCCATACTGATGTTAGTTCTTCTCCTCTCACAAGATAACTTAATTAAGTAATTCTGTTTACTTCGTGTAGAGCGCTTTTGTGCATTGAAATCTGATTTGTAGGGCGGTTGTATTATGAAAGTAAAAATATTTTTGGTTGCCATCGTTACGGCTGCAAGTGTGTTTGGTATCGTCGTTGCCGCGTCAAATAACGCTGTTTCGAGTTCTACAATGCTATCGGGAAAACAGGAAACTGTCTCTGGGAGTTCTGATGATGATTCTACGCAGCAAATCAGCGAAAGACCGGGAGCTATTGATGGAGCCAAAAACCCTGATTTGATTCCGAATAATGTTGCATACTCTATTCTGTTTCGTTTAATTGGAGACCGTAAGACACCTGAAGAGAAGAGCCGTGTTAAGTCTTACATAAGAGACGTGCTTGATATTGGTTGCAAAAGCTGTCACTTGCTCAGGGAAAACGGAAAAATAACGAATGCCGCATTGCCGGACAGAACTGCTGAGCAGGAAGAAGCTGATATAGATGCAATGATTGCAACAATAGATGAGTTTAGCCAAGAGGTGGCTTTGTTTGATAATCAGGCAAAGTATATTAAAAACCATCGCCGCGACAATCCGCAAGCGGCGGCTCAACTAACAGTGTTACAGGCGCAGAAGAATGCTCTTGTCGAAGGTAAGAGCGTGGCTTTAATTAATAGGTTGGGTTTGGTAAGTCGAGGAAAACTTCAAAGTTTCGTTAGTGAAAAGTTGAAACCAAAGATAAAAATATCCCCGGCTCTGTCAATAGCTGCGGCTCAATCAGCGGCATCAGCACAATAACATATTTTGATTGTTAATCTTCAAAGGTGCGATTACCAATTTAGGGAGAGTATTAAGATGTTGAAACTTTGTTCTATAAAAACGCGGAATTTTGGTTTTTCGATCAGTTTTCAGATTTCTCTTATCATACTTTTCCTTTGTGTGATGATTGTTTCTTCGGTAAGCGCACAGTCTGAAGTCAACTATTCTGACCAGTGGGCGGATGATTCCACGGACGACTTACAAGCTGTTGGAGTTGGAATTACTGAAGCAGACTATAACACTAATGCGGATGGTTACATTGTTCAGACAACTCTTAAAAGTCCCACAGGTCAGACAGTTTCAACTACGTCAAATGGCGACGCATCTACCAGAGCAGAGATAGCTACGTCTTGGAATTTTAATTGGGGCGGCTGGCTTACAACTTCATTTCACAGAGGAATATACACTCAATGTTATTGGGATGATTTCTACCGCACGGAGAGGTGTCATTCTTATAGAGTTTTGCTTGAAACTACAAATGATGACGCTAGCTACACCGACGGTAATACAGATGTTACCCTTTTATACCGAAAAGACGGACCAAGATTGAGAGATGATTACTGCACATATGCTATATGTGTATGGCTTGACGATGAGGAATGTGCTTATGGTAGAAAAGCGCCAACTCGTCCGTATCCTGGAACTGACCCGAATAGTTGTCCTGCCGGTTATCAAAGAGATTTTAAGGTAGTAGTTTTTAGAGGATATAGGCTGTATTGCTCCCAACAGTCGCAAGAATTTCTAAGTTATAACCCTTGTTAGTTTGTTTGTGTTTATTTAGGAGTTTTAACTGTGTCTGTTTACAAGGAAGTTCAACAAACTCAAAAGCATTTGCCGTCCTTTTTTGTTCGGTGGTTCATTTTCTTTCGGTTGCACCCAAGCTCTTTTTTGCAACCCACTTACTTGTTTAGTGTTCTATTTATGTCTTGGCGTCATCGAGTTCACTGGGACGCTGTTATGAAAGCTGAAAAGTTACGGGTAGCTAAAAAAGAGGGTGCGAGAGTTTAAGAATGTTGCTTGAAGATTGTAAACCCTTCCTAGAGAGAATTTTTTATCTACGGTTTTGATTTCCGCTCCAGCTTTTCAAGGATAGCCTCTAAAATCCAAGTGTTGCGCGGCGTCTTTAACGGGCGCGTGGATAAATCCGTATCTACTCGGTCGAGCAACGTATTAGGAATACGAATCAAAATCTTTTGATTTTCGGCTTTTTGTGCTGCGCTGGCGACGCTGCCGCCTTTTGAAATTACGGCGTTTATTTCGCTCTGGCTCGCTTCATCGTCCTGCGTTGGCTTTTTTGCAATCGGCATAATGTTCTTAAAATATAGCAATAGTATATCTATTGTCTATCGAAAATATATTTATACAAAGATTCGATTTCTTCCGTCGCTTTTTCGTCCTCTGGCTTTAATTCAATCACGCCCGCGCCCGCGCTGGTCGCGTTTCCGAACGCTTTCCGGGTAACGAGCGGGCAATCTATAAAAGTTAAGTTTGAAACGCTTTTTAAGATTTCTTCCGCTTCCTGATTGTCCGTGCCGCGCGGGTCGGCTCGGTTAAGAAATGCGTAAGCCGTCAAATTCGTATTTA
>MWWH01000362.1_pt1 | contig 12992 bp, 9 predicted proteins | sample 1047231 | NCBI WGS metagenome assembly MWWH01 (sample SAMN06349967, study PRJNA376086) | soil metagenome | isolation source: MG3-2 sample Antarctic (ecotone) soil | place: Antarctica | collected 2015-01-13 | reverse complement strand
CGGTCAAGTCAAAGCACGGCGAGATTGAGCTGGACGTTCCGCGTGATAGAGCCGCAGAGTTTGAGCCGGTGATTATCAAGAAGCATCAGCGGCGGTTCGACGGTTTCGACGATGCCATATTGAGTTTGTATTCGCGCGGGCTTTCGACGCGCGATATAAAAGCACATTTGGAAGAAATCTACGGCGTCGAAGTTTCTCCCGATTTAATTTCGTCAGTGACTGAAGCTGTCATCGAAGCAGTCCGAGAATGGCAGACGCGCCCGTTAGAGGCGGTTTACCCAATCGTTTATCTGGACGCTTTGAGAGTTAAGATTCGGTATGACGGCACGGTTCAGAACCGATGTATCTACTTGGCAATCGGAGTGAAAACCGATGGCAAAAAAGAGACGCTCGGACTGTGGACGGCGGAAAATGAAGGAGCAAAGTTCTGGCTCTCGGTTTTGACCGAACTGAATAATCGCGGCGTCAAAGATATATTCATCGCCTGCGTCGATGGCTTGAAGGGCTTTTCTGAAGCAATAGAATCGGTCTTCCCGCAGACGATTACCCAACTGTGCATTGTGCATCAAATCAGAAACTCATTGACCTACATTTCCTACAAAGACAGAAAAGCGGTCGTCTCCGATTTGAAACCGATTTACACGGCTGTTACTGAAGATGAGGCATTGTTTGCCCTTAAATTGTTCGGCGAGAAATGGAACGCCAAATATCCGTTGACTGCCAAAAGTTGGAAATCAAATTGGCAGCGCATCAGCCCGATGTTTGCTCTGCCCAAAGAAATCCGCCGTGCCGTTTATACGACTAACGTGATTGAATCGTTAAATTACAGTTTACGTAAAATCACGAAAACCCGCGCCGCTTTTCCGACCGAAGAAGCTGCAATAAAATTGCTCTACTTAGGCTTGCAAAACGCGGCGAAGAAATGGACAATGCCGATTCAGAATTGGAGTTTGGCGATGAATCAAATGGCGATACTTTTTGACGGGCGAATGCTGATTCCGGGACTAAACGAAAACTCAATTACACAAAATATCTGACACCCTCTCTGATTATTGGTTTTATCGCGCACGAATTTCACGCGCCCGTCCGCGTAGTAATCAAACTGCGTTCTGGTTTCCTCGCCCGAAGCGTCCGCCACTTTGTATTCCGCCAACTGCATTAGATTGTTGTAGCTCTGCGTCAACTGCTTGCCGCTCCCGTAAGTCAGACTTTTCGCCGCCCCGAACGCCCGGTAGTCGATGCCGTCCGCGTAATACGGAACATTGGCGAATCCGCCCGAAACCTTTTTCAAGCTGCCCGCGCGGTCGTATTCATACCCGACGTTGCGGGTCGTATCGTCCGGCTGATTGACCGACTTCAACTGCCCGCTCAAACCGTATTCGTAGGAGAGCGTCCACGCGCCGACGTTCGTAATCGTTCGGGTTTCCTGCGTAACGCGCGAAAGCGAATCATAAACGTAATCGGCTCTGCCCAGACTGTCCGTCATCCACGTTCGATTTCCCAATGCGTCGTAGCCGAACTCGGTCGCCGTCGGAACTTGGATGCCGGAATTCTGTGGCGCGCTGTAATCGGCGCGCGTCAAAAGTCCGCGCGCATCATTGTATGTGTAGCTGACGCTCGCGCCGCGCCCGTCGGTCGCCGTCTGAACGCTGTCGTCGTTAAAATAAGCGTAGGAAATGTTCGCCGCCGCGTCCTGCGACGGCGCGTGCTGCTGTTTGAGCCGCCCGTGTCCGTCGTATTGAAAAGTTGTCGCTTCCGGGTTCGCGCTGCCCGCCGCGCCTTTGTAACGGGTCGTCGAAACGGCTTGGTCGCGCCCGTTAAATTCGGTTACGGCGCTCGTGTAAGGCGTCGCGCCGTCCCAATTCATTATCTCGGTTTTGTAAGCTCTGCCTAAAATATCGGCGTAAATCTTCTGCGTTCGTCTGCCCAAGTTCGTGGTCGCGCTGCCCTGCCAATCGGTTTCGGTTATATTTTCGCCTTTGACGGTCGTAACCTGACCGCCCGCGCAGCCGCAGCCGTCATAGGAAATCAATTTGTCCGTGCCGTCGGTGTTGACCGTTCTGGTCGTTCTGCCCTTCCAATCGTATTCCTGCGAAGTCCACAAAAACCCGCGCGTCAAATCGTCGCCCGAAGCGTTGAAATTTGCGTCGACTTCGGTCGGAACGCTCTGTCTTTTCACTTGCCCGAGAACGTCGTATTCGGTAATCGTTCCCGCCCAAGCGGTCGCCGCGCCGCTCGCGTTGAATCTTAAAGGACTTTTCGATTGCCTGACTCTGCCCGCGCCGTCCGTCCACGCTTCGGAGAGAACTTCGTCTGTCGCGGATGCGCCGTTACTGTCCGTGTCGATTACGGTCGAATACACTTTTGAATGAACGTCGCGGTCGGACTGAGTGTAATCGTAGCGCGTGTATGCGCCCGTGTTGAGGAGCGTTTGTTTTAATAATCTGCCGAGCGCGTCGAACTCTCTGCTCGTTTCTTTTCCGCTCGTATTATTAGCTGGCGCGGGAGATTTTGCCCAGACGTTCGCGCCGATGTCGAAGCGATATTTAACGAGCGAGAAATTGCCCGCAGGGTCGGTCAGCGTCGTCGGATAAGCAAAAGTGTTTCTCGTATTTAAATCGTCATTAAATGTGTCGGCATAACCGATTTTTACTGTGCGCGTCGGATTAATCGAATCGCTGCTCGGCGTAATCTGCGCCACGGGCGCGCCCGCCGTGTTGTATTTCACATTCGACGTTACGGCTTGGCTCGCGTCAGTCGGGTAATTTACGTCCCAGCGCGTCGTCGAAGTCAGGTTGCCTCTGCCCGCAGTAAAGCTCGCGCCGTAATTGGTATTGTCGTGCTGGATGGCGGAAGAGAGATTTTGATTAAGTGTAGTATCGCTGAAATCGCCTGCGTCGTAAGCGTAAGTTACTTTCGACATCAAGCTGCCGTTCTGGTCATATAACTCGCTCTTTGCCGGCAAGCCGATGATTCTCTTTTGTAGATAAGTGCTGTTCCAGTTATATTCGGTCGCGCCCGTCTTCAAAACGGTCGTTTGATTCGAGTCATAAACTTTTACTTGATTGGGCAAAGTGATTCCCGATTGAGTGATGTAATCAATCGTCGTTCGTTTGACGTTCGTGGCATCGCCGACTTTCGATTCTATTGTTCGCGGATTCAGAATATAAGAAAGCGCGGGATTGTCCTGCGTCCAACTGGTCAGCGTCCATCTTTTCCTAACTGAGATATTGTTTTCATTCGCCCAATCTTCAGTCGCTACGGGCAAGCCTTCCATCCAGCCGGACGCGCCGACGAAAGTTTTAGAGATATGTCCGTTCGGTTCGCCCGTCATCGATACTTCGATTTTCGTCGCCGTGCCGGACGCGCCGCCGACGTTGTAGCTTGCGTTCTCCGTAATCGAATTGTTAATCACGACTTCCTGCGCGACGCCCGAAGAGTTTTGATTGAAATTCTCGACCCAGTTGCGCGCCTCGGAAAAGCGCGGGCAGTCCGTTTGCCCTGTTGATAAATCGGCGTCGCTCAAATTTACTTTCGTGTAATTCAGAACGTGCGCGGGCGAATCGGCGGCGATGCTGCTCGTCTTATAAACTTGCCCGTAAGAGTTGTAATCGAATTTTGTCGAAGCGCCGTCAGCGTATGCGATGCTTTGCAGAACTCTCGTCGTTACGCCCTGCGGTCCATAGATTGTATTTATGTTAGTGCTGAAGTTAGTGTTTATCGCTTGATTGGCGTATGTGAATGTCGCGTAAATGTGTGTTACATTGCTGCCCTGCCCGTTGTTGTCCTTCCAAGTTTGGCTGATGCTCGTCAGATTCAGATTTGAATCATAGTTGATGTCGATGACTCTACCCAATGTGTCGGTTACGCTTCTAAGAAGTCCGTATTCGTCGTTAAAGATTGTAATGTAATTGCCGTTCGCATCTTTGATTTGCGTGCAGCGATATGCGCCTGAAATATACGAATAAGACATCTGCGTGCCGTCGGTCGTCGTCACGATAATCGGCAAATCTTCCGCCGCGTCGTTCGGATTGCCCGTGCCGTTTATCTTCAGTTGTGTGTAACTGGAATCGGCAGTTTCGTAAACATTCGACGCGCCCTGCTGCTGACGAAACTCGACTTTCGCGCCCGACGGCGTAATCATCAGATAGTTGAACTTCTGCGTCGTCGCGTCATAATAAACCGGCTCGATTGTCGGATAGCCGAAACGAAAGCCGGGAGCGACGTTTGACTTGTCGGCATCGAAGACCATCGCCGAGCCTTGCTTCGTCCAGATGAGTGAGTTGTATGAAATACCAAATCCTGCATCCAATCCTGCTCTACCGGAAAGCCCGACAAGAGACGTTCCCCAGGAGAAGTTGCGCGAATAAAGATTCGTGCCGCCGCCTCCATTCTTCGGCGAAAGGCGCGTCCGCGCAAAATCATAATTATAAACTTCGCCGCCGATTTGTCTGAGGTATGCCGCTTCAACCGGAGTATCGTCCGGCACGCCCAAGTTCCAAGCGTCAAAGCCGCCGGGCGGCGCGCTTCTGGTGATATACCAAACCGTGTTGGTCGGTCGGAAGACAGCGATGTCGGCTTTGCCGTCGCCGTCGTAATCGGCGGGGACGGGCTGGTCGCCGTAATTGCCCCACGACGGAGCGAGATAACCGCCGTCCGAGCTTTTGGCGATGAACCACTGACCTGTCGAGCCGCGATAAACTGCTCTATCGGTTTTGCCGTCGCCGTCGTAATCGGCAGGCACGGGAATGTCGGTCGCGTTTCCCCATTGAAGAGACGAAAACCCTGCCGTGCTGCCCATCACATACCAATCGCCGACCGACGGGCGATAAACGGCAAAGTCCGTCTTTGAGTCGCCGTCATAGTCGCCGGCAACGGGAATGTCGCCCGTTTGTCCGAATTGGTAAGAGTTGATTGAATTGTCCGTGCTTTTATTAAACCACCAAGTCGAAGTCGAAGGTCGAAAGATTGCATAGTCCGATTTGCCGTCGCCGTCGTAATCGCCGACCGCCGGCTTATCCCCGGCTTGTCCGAACGAAACAGTCGAAGATGAGCCGGTCGAGCTTTTCCGAACCGTCCACGTTCCATTGTTGAAAACGGCGGCGTCCGTCGTTCCGTCGCCGTCGAAATCGCCGGGCGCGATAACCGAAGACGACGAGCCGACAATTGCAGCACCATACGCTCCATTAGAACTAAGTCTGACTTTCCATTCAGCGTTCGCGCGATGAAAGCGTCCGATGTCGGCTTTGCCGTCGCCGTCGAAATCGAACTGAACATTCGCCCTCGGCTGCGACAACAGCATTGCAGCGGGAGCTGCGGGTTCGGCGAAACCGAAGAACGAACCTAAAGACGATACGGACGAACTTATTGATAATGAAGCGGACGAAAGATAAGTCGAGAATGGAGAAACGGCTGTCGCCCCAACAAACTCTGCCGGAATCTGCGGCGCGGTGAAGAAACCTAAAACCGACGTATAACCGTTTGCGACGAGGGAGCCGAAACTTGTAACCGAAGAAAGCGCGTCTGATGAGATTGCATTGGTCGTCGAAGATAAAACGAACGGCTCGGGCGGCGCCGAAATCGGCGCTACGGGCGTTTGAATGGCTGGCGAGCTGGATTTGGCAGAAACTGATTGCGTGGGCTTGAGCAGCAGAAGCGGACAGAGCAAAGCTGAAATCAACAGTAAAGCCGTTGTTCTGGTAAATCTGCCGTTTTCGTTTTTCCGCCAATCCGTCTGCGTTTTCATCTTCTTGTTTCTCCTGTTCCGGCTTTTCGTAATTATGTTTTTCGGTAAAACAAAAAAACACCGCAAAATTCTGAACCGCACGATTCAAAACTTCGGGTGCTTTACTTTTTCTATTTTCGGGAGCGAGCGAGTCATAAGACTGAATCCCGTTTGTGCGGCTCAAAAGTCGCGTTTTTTTAATTTAAATTACATTGATGATTGCGATTACATTTCTCCGGCGTGAATTTACAGGAAATCCGCGAAAGAAATTCCTTTTGAAAACTATTAGATTTTTAGAAATCGTTCGGACGACTAAAAGGTGAACCGTCCGGTCAGAAATTTTTATTTGACTAACTGTAATTTATGATGGGATTTTTTGTCAACAATTTTTTCGGGCTATGTAATATCGTGCATCGTCGCAGGGGATAAGAATTAAAACTTAGGCAGTTTAGCAAAGTGCTTTCTCGCCTTTTCAGCTCTGCTCGTCGAAACCAAATGCGTGTAGATGACCGTATTTTGAATGTTCGAGTGTCCGAGCCAGTCCTGCACAAAACGAATATCGTCGCTCGCTTCTAAAAGATGTGTGGCGATTGTGTGCTTGAGCGTGTGAAAATGCAGCTTCTCCGCTGGCAGTTTTGCTTTCTCTCCGTATCGCTTTATCAGCTTGTCGAGCATTCTTCGTCCGATTGGCAGATTTCGATTGCTCGGAAAAAGCAGCGGCGTATCTTTCAATTTTTCGCTCTGCTCGCGCTCTTTCAAATAACTTTTCAGAATTCGGGCTTCGTCCGGTTCGAGCGGATGTTCGCCGCCGAAACTTCCCTTCAGTCTGGTTAATTTTATTCTCAAGCGCTTCCAATCAATATCTACAACGCACAGTTTGCCGACTTCCGAGGCGCGAAGCCCGTGCCGGTAGGCGACGAGAAAAATCGCCTTATCGCGTTTATTGGAAATCGCGGCGAAAAACGAGCGCAATTCGTCGGGCGTGAAATATGTAATCGTGTCGGATTGTCTTGAAACGGGCATTTCTCAAAAGTTCCCAAAATAACTGTTTTGAGAAATTATAACAGACGAGCGGTCAATGTTTAAGGACGGTTCGGCGAATGAAAAACGGGAGAAATTCAACTGTAATGAGAACTTCTATAAATTTGGTTAATTCCAAATCAGCTTATAACTACTACGTCTTTAGAATTTGCGTCTGATAAGTTTTATCGGTTTTGCACAACAATTAGCCAAAAGCTTAGCTTCAATTACCATTTAAAGTCTTTCCACTCGCGTGTGTCCCTTATGCTTTTGGGAGAACAATTATTTGAAGCGGCGAATAGCTCTAGTTCAGTTGCAAACTCTTTGTAGTCTTTAGAGTAGCGACTCATTTTTCGTAAAATGTCCGGCAAGCGATTAAATCGACTCTTTCCGCTATGCTCATACACATACGAGTATGATAAATCGCTGATAAAGTCCAAGTAATAATCGGCGTCGAACCGCTCGGAATTCTTTAGCCATTTCAAACATTCCAATCCTACATTTGCGTCCGCTTTCAGAAGAGCTTCTTCCGCGCAGGCTTCCAGCCTCCATAAATCAGATTGAATGTTTCGATTCAGCACTTGATACGAAGCGGCATCCCGAAGCATTGTCAACTGCGGCAGAAAAACCGTCCATAAGGTATTAAATCCTAAATAGACGGCTTGCATCGGTTCTTTCATCGTGCCGCCTTCCATTTTGAGGGTCATTCGGTCGCCTTGATAAGCGTGGCGGATTTCATAAGCCAAGCCTAAAATATACTCACTGACTTCGCCGAGATTATTTTCCTCATTGGCAATCTCGTGAATGCCGGTGTACAAAGAAGTGAAATCTGCAAAATTACCATATATTGTCAATCCGGCATTAAATTTCGTCGGTTTCGCAAAAATCATCGGTATTTTTCCTTTTCCAAGTAAACGATTAACAGTATAAGTAATTTTTTTGAATCTTCACTTCTCATCCTTATCAGACGCATTACCTTTGTCTTTCAAAAACTTCAAATCCATTTCTCTTTCAGTTATTTCCCGCCAACGCTTTCGGTGAATTTCCAAAACGGTGTCAAGCATCTGTTCTTTGTAACCAAGAGCTACAAACTTATCAATTTCGCGCGTGTAGTATTTAAAGCGCTCGACTTTGGTTCCCGATTCGCCTTCTAAAATGTTGGCTTGTGTTTGGATGATTCCGATTTCAATCATTCGCAAATCTACATCATTATACTTGACGCCAACAGCGTCATCTTTCGGTTTCCAATCGGTTTTTTCATTAAAAATTTTGTTGTATTCGAGGAATAGATTGATGATGCGGGCGTTGGTTTTATATAGAATATCTAATCTTCTATCATCATAGGGCGTCATGACGCCCAAAGATTCTGGAATTTGGGCGTCCAAATCAATCAATTTTTGCCCAGCAATCTCGAAAAATTCGGTTAGCGTTAACTTCTTCGCCGTGCAGAAAACCTTGAATTTCTGGAGTGTTTCGGCATTTGGGCGAAGACTCAAGCGGTCGGTCGTGCGTTGCGATTCATACTTGACCCATTTTCCTTGATTGCTTAAATTTTGGGCGTCCAAATTATTTTCTTTGGGCGTCATGACGCCCAAATCGTTCGTTTTTCCTATATTTTTGGGCGTCCAAACAGCCTCTTTGGGCGTCATGACGCCCAAATTTTCGTTGCTTGGGCGTCCTAAAATTTTACTTTGGGCGTCCAAATTTTTCGAGGCTTCGCGTTCACTGTCTAAGATGTGGGAAACATTCGTTTCGACTCGGCTGATGTCTTCAGAAATTGTTGTGGAAACGGGAAGCGGTTCGACCGTCGCTCTACCTTTGGCTTTCAGAGCCGCGAGCGGGTCTTCGTAATCGCCGCCGAAAGGATTTGGAACCTTTACATGGGAAGTCATAAATGAATTATTGGAAACATATTCGGGTTCCGGCTTTGATTTAGGCATTTAACACCGCCTCTTTTACAATCGGCTCGACCCATTCAGCCGGAATTTCCTCAACACCTTCTTTGGCGGCGGCGGTCCATAAAATTTGGCAAATCGTCAGCACATCGCGCGGGACGCCGGACGTAAGGTTGTAAATTGCCTGCAACGCTCCATCCGTGAACGGATTAAGGGAACCGGCTTTCAAACACCTGAATTCGATAACGCGGCGCATTTCCGCCGGCGAGAGCGGCGAGAGATTTGACGGCGCGAAAATCCGCGACCGTAGCGCTTTTTTCGATGCGTCAAGAAGTTTATATTTCAGTTCGAGCTGCCCGGCGAGAACGATTTGGACGAGCTTGTATTTCGGCGTTTCAAAATTGAGCATTACCCGGATGAGTTCAAGTTGCTTTCCGGTCAGACGCTGCGCTTCGTCAATCAAAATCACCGCCGTTTTACCTTCGGCATCGAGATTAGCCAGAAAGTCTTTGAATGATGATTCCTGCGCCAGCATCCCGCGTCTCGGCGCAATTCCGTATTCACCGCAAATGGCTTTCAGCATCGCAAAGTCGGAAGGGAAGTTCGGCGTCAGAACCGAAGCAAGGGAAACTTCCTTGTTGTTCGATAATTCATTCCAAAGATGCCGGATAACGGTCGATTTTCCGTGTCCCACGTCCGCTACGATGGTGGTCAAGCCCTGCCGGTAATCAATCAGGTGCATCACCTTATCAATCGTTGATTTGATTGACGGCGTTATGTAAAGCATTTCCGGGTCCGGGGAAGTAGAAAAGGGCGAGAATTTCATGAGCGCAAAATTAACGCATCTTGAAAATGTTGTCAAGTTAAACTAATAGGGGGGTATAAAAATTAAACGGGAAATACGCATTAATAGTTTTGCGCGTCAGAACAGGGATGTAAGAATTAACTTGACTATTTCCTTGCAAAATGCAAGAATATAAAAGTCGAACGGTTAAAATATGCACATTATCAAACGAGCGAAACTGGTCGAGTATTGGGAAAGAAAAGAAAACAGGGATTCAAAGGAAGTTCTCGACGCATGGTATCGAACGATGAAAAGCACCGATTTTGTCAATCTCGCTCAGTTGAGGGAAGTTTATCGCCACGCCGATATTATCGGCGAGTGCATTGTGTTCAACGTCGGCGCGAATAAATACCGCATTATCACGAAGATTTATTTTGCCCAGCAGACGGTTTTAATCAGATTCGTGTTAAATCACAAAGAATACGACAAAGACGCTTGGAAAGCCGATTGCGGCTGTTGAAGACGCACGGCTGCAAAAGGCAGGGAGCTTAAGAAATGAACGGAATGATGGATAACAAAAAATACGGAATGCTTCTGGCGGAAACTCTACCCGGCATAATCGAAACCGAAGAAGAAAACGAACGCGCGCTCGAATTCGTCAATCGTCTAATGAGCAAAAGCGAAGGGAATTTGTCGCCTGAAGAAAACTCGCTTCTTCGATTGCTCGTGCGCCTGATTGAAGATTTCGAGGAAAAGGCTTACCCGGAAGTCGGCAGCTCTTCGACGCCGCGCGACGTGCTGGCGTTTTTGATGGAGCAGCAGGAATTAAAACAAAAGGATTTGGTTGATATTTTCAGCTCAAGCGGGACAATCTCGCAGGTCTTAAACGGCGGGCGCGAAATCAGCAAAGCGCAGGCAAAGGCACTTGGTGCGAGATTCAAGGTGTCGGCTGAACTATTTATTTAAGACACAACTATCGTATTGAAAAAACGCGCAACACTGCCGGCGCAGTCGATGGGAAAAGGGTTCGTCTCTCGCCTAATCCGATAAAAAATTGCCTGCTTAGTCGTCTGAAGATATTTAGTGAACTGGGGCATCACGTAGCTAGCTTTGGAAAATCAAACGCCCGAACATTGTGGCAGAACCGGAATACAAGGATGCGGATGCGGCAAAATTGCGAATACTCGAATCGGTCATAGATGGACTGATTCATTCAGCTCTTATTGAGGATTTTATTCAAGAGGAAGGAAGCACGGCAGCACAGTCAGAAGAATCGTGAATTAAAAAAAGCGTAAGTCCAAAAATTTTCCGCTTCCCACGCTCGCAGGTAATCTCAACACGTCGCATCATCGCTTCTAACTTATCGCCAAGATTGAATACTCCAATACTAAAATCCTTTCGCCGAACCGAATCCGAACGGCAACGGCACGGTGTCGGGAGCGTCGGCTGCCGGAAGCCTGCTGACTAAGTACTTCTACAACACGCTCGGCAATCTGACGGAAACCGAGCAGGGCGTCCAGCACCGGAAACTCGCTTACGATAGCTTGGGAAGAATAACGCGCCAGAAAATGGCGGAGCAGACCGCGACCTTGAACGACACCGGACAATATGTCGGCGCGGGGCAGACGGGCGCGAACTGGAGCGAGTCTTTCAACTACGACGAACGCTCGAACGTAACGCAGAAAACCGACGCGCGCGGTGTCAGAACCTATTACTCTTATTCGGACCCGAATACCGGCGCGGAAGACCCGCTCAATAGATTGCGCGCTCTTTATTATGATATTTCGGGACCGCACGATACGAGCATAAACATCAACGGAGCCTTCAACACCATCTATGAATATATGACGACGGGCGACCAGGACCGCATTCAAAAGGCTGAATCGACCGGCTTGTCAAAAGACGAATACACATACGACACCGAAGGGCGTGTTCAGGACTACAAGCAGACAGTTTGGTATCGTGAAAGCTATCCGATGACGACGAGCTATATCTACGACACGCTCGACAGAGTTACGGACGTTCGTTATCCGGCGCAATACGGTTTGACGGGCAGCCCGCGCAAAGTCGTGCAGCAAACTTACGATTCGACGAGCCGTTTGTCATCTTTGAAATATGACGGCAATCAGCAGGCGGGAAACATCGTTTTCGACGCCGCTGGCCAAACGACTTCAATTGATATCGGCACGCCGGGCGCGAATCAAGTCAACGAAAATTATACGTTCGACCAGCAAACCGGATTGCTGACGAATCAAAAAGTTCAGCGAGGCACGCAAACTATTCTTGACTTGAGCTACGATTACAGCCGAAACGCCGGCAGTGCTGGTAATTTGAACGGCAAAACGGGACATCTCTCGAAGATTCTCGACAATATAAATCACGACAGGGATCGCAGCTACGAATATGACGCTCTCGGCAGATTAACCAAAGCACAGGGCGGCGCTGCCAACAGATGGACGCAGCAATATTCCTATGACCGATACGGCAACCGTCAAAGCGTAATCGCTTCCGGCACGGCGGCGGACAATACGGCAATTCCGCGAGACGGCATCGCCGCTCTCAGCTATGACACAAACACCAATCGCATTACGACGAGCAATCAGAACGGACAATTTGAATACGACGTGATGGGCAATCAAACGCGCGCTCTATCCGAAGACGGGCAAACGTGGCTGCGGTTTGAATATAATTACGCCAATCAACTGGTCGCCGTCAAAAGAGACGACGGGACAAACTTGCAAGGCTTTGCATATGGTCCGTCGGGCAGCCGCCTGATGAGTAACGATTACGTTGCAGGCGAGTTTTTTACGCTCTACGCGACTTTGGGCGGCACGACCGTCGCGGAGTATAAGGAATTCTCATATACCGTTCCGACGTGGACGAAAAGTTATGTTTATCTCGGAGACAGTCAGCTTTCGACAATCACTAACAGCAACGGTTCGGAGTCGATTGAATTCAACCACCCCGACCGATTGGGAACGCGAACAATAACTAACCAGCAAACCGGAACGAGCTACGAACAGACGACATTGCCGTTCGGCACGGCTCTGAACGCCGAATCGACAGTTGCAAATAACAACAAGCGATTTACGAGTTACGATAGAAGCGCGGCGACGGGATTGGATTATGCTGTAAATCGAAGCTACGATTCAAAACAAGGCAGATTCACGGGGGCTGTAAGAAATTTTGTGTAATTCCGAATTTAATAAATAAGGAGATTACACTTTATGACGATCAGAAAAGAGATACTCGATGAACTGATTCGGGATTATAAGAACCCGGAAGATTTGCTTGGCGAAAACGGGCTTTTGAAGCAACTGACTAAAGCGTTGCTCGAAAGAGCGATGAATGCCGAGCTGACGCACGAACTCGGATTTGAGAGAAACGACAAAAGTTCTTTGAAGGAAAGCGGCAATCGGCGAAACGGAACTTCTGCTAAAACGGTCAAGTCAAAGCACGGCGAGATTGAGCTGGACGTTCCGCGTGATAGAGCCGCAGAGTTTGAGCCGGTGATTATCAAGAAGCATCAGCGGCGGTTCGACGGTTTCGACGATGCCATATTGAGTTT
>MWWH01000361.1_pt1 | contig 13007 bp, 13 predicted proteins | sample 1047231 | NCBI WGS metagenome assembly MWWH01 (sample SAMN06349967, study PRJNA376086) | soil metagenome | isolation source: MG3-2 sample Antarctic (ecotone) soil | place: Antarctica | collected 2015-01-13 | reverse complement strand
AAGCGCCACATCGTCGCTTTGGATATGCCAGCGGCCTTGTATGCCGCTTCAATCGTGCCGTTATCAAGTAATGCGAGAAGCGCAGATTCTTGTTTCGGCGTCAGTTTTCCGTCAAAAGGTTTCACTTAGTTTTAATGAGTCTCATTAGAGCGTGAAGGCGCAAGGGACGCGGCCGCGTAAAGTTGCTCGAAGCCTCGATCCGTGCCAACTGCTTGGATGTAGAGCTGCAGCCTTCTTTCTTTTTCGTTTGCTAATGCCTGCGCTTTTGCGCGAGAGGCCTGCTCCGCGCGTCGCTTGTCGGCTGCTTTGGCTTCCTCTTCGCTAAGCACTCGAATTTCGCCCGCGTTAATGCGGTCAACAACCTTTTGCGTCAGCGCGGCGCGTGCCGGACTTACGCCGCCGATCAGCGTTTCGCCGTTCGGATGCGAAGCCGCGCGCTCCCATAGCACAACTGCGTTATCAACGCGCGCCGATTGCATCCACAGCACTTCGGTTTCGTCCACTTCGTAATAGAATCTTCTTGTCATTGTTTCCTTCACCTCTTCTGCTTTCAACTTAAATTTAATGGCGGGCGCGGCGCACATTTTTGGAGACGGTCTATGCGCGCCGCGAACAACAACGGCATGGACACGCCCGCCACTTTTGACCGCGACTGCGGCTTGAGGCGCGGTCAATCCTTTTATCAATCTCGTTTTTCTGTTTGCGCATACTGCCGTTTGTTCGCTTCGTAGTGATAAAGCGCCAGCTTTGACGCCGGTGAAATGCTCGCAAACGTGCGCGGATCGGTCTTGCGCATTTCCGCGAGACGTTCATAAAATCCTAATCGTTGAAAACTGTGCGCGCGCACAGTTTCTGCTTTCGTTGTCATGCTGCTACCTCTTGCGCTCCCATGTGCGCGCCGACGATCTCAAGCCCGCCGAAAACTTTGGCGACGGCGAGCAAGCCCGCATCACAAGCCGCAATGAAGGCCAGCGCCGGGTCAACTCCTAAAGCCACCGTTACAAGCGCGTGCTGCCTCTGTAACGCTTCGCGGCCTATGTTCGATAGCTTGCCTTCGTCTTCGATAGCTTGCGCCTCTTCGCGCTCATAAACGAGTTCGATCAAGTCGGCTTTATGCTCGCGCAAAAGTTCGGTTAATTCCGGTGTGAGAGTGCCGCGCGACGCGTCCATTGACAGCTCCGATGATGAAGCGCCAAGCGAAACGGAGACGCCAAGCTCTGCAAGGTGATACAGCAAAACTTCTGCCGTCATATCGTCATGCGCTCCCTTCCCTGCTGTACAGGCTGTGAAGCAAGCCAAGACTCTGCCGCGTTAAGCGTGCGCTCGACATAATCCGCACGATTAGCGGCCTTGTCTCTTAGGGTTCTAAGCTTTGCGCCAACGGAATGGCGAGGATGCCCGAGAGAAAGGCAACGAACAGCAAAGCTTTCATCGGCGCGTGAAAGATTCGGCTGGCCGTCTTCCTTCAAAGGCGCGCGGCTAACGTAAAGCTGATAATCCGGCCAGCCTGTCGGAAGCTTTGAATTGGCATAGCGCGAAGACTGGACGAGCGTTAGAGCGGGAACCGCAGGAGCGTTGGCAAGAAGCCCCTCCGCTTCCAATTCTTCGGGCGTCACGATGCGCCCCATGGCTACATGAGTGAGGCGAATTAGCGGAAACAACGGCTGATATTTTTCTTTGATGTTGAGCGTTCCCGGCAATCTTGTACTACCGTATGCGCCACCGTTCGCTGGCTCTTTGTTCTCCTCAAACTTCTTCAGCAAGCGAGTACGAAGCGCTTTACCTTGTTCGCTGATTTTACCGTCGGCGCCCGTAAAAGATTTCGGCAGGGCAAGCCAAACCTGATAATTACCGGGCGAAGTCTCTGTGATTAAGAAAGCGAACGGTTTAAGGCGCTCCATAATCTCGGCGGTGCAATCGTCCACTTGAATGAACGCGCCCCACGCACGCACGGCCACGTTGTGCTCTTGCTCTCGATTCCGTCTGATGTATTCAGGGAGACGCGGCTTGATCTCGGCGGCGGTCAAGCTTGTGCCATTCTGCTCCGGTTCATTTCCCAGACTTTCGGCCTCGCCGTGAAGTGGATAAATTCCCAAAAACTTTGTTTTATAACTATCGCAACCAACACTCTCAAGGGCTTCGACGAAGCGCGCCGCCTCATCCGTCGGATTTGAAAAGTTCGTGGCACCAACTCCAGAGACGGTTTGCAAATTTGCTGAATGATTTTGAGTTTTTTCGTGATTTAGATAGGACACCGGTGTCCTATCTAAATTGGTTGGCGGGGCGTCCATTTCGGGCGTGTCCGCACTATGTATCACAGGGGACGGAGAAGTATCAGCGGCGCGCTTCCCTTTCTCTCCCGGCGTGACGGTTGGCTCCGGCGCGCTTGTCCATGCGGTTTCGATTTCGGCTTGCAGTTCCAGACGACGCGCCAAAGACTCCTCATTGCTTAATCCCTGTTCGCGGACAACGCGCAAAGCCTCTTTGACTAACTCGCGCGCCGCGCGCTTGACCGGCTTCCAAGGGTCTGCCAGTAAGTCTCCGGCAACAGCTCCGGGTTTCGCGTCCGTCCCGTCATCTTGATCTTGCATCGTCCATTCGGGCGCGTAAGGCTTCACGGTTTCGCGGAAGTGTGCGAGTGCTTCATCTGCCGCGCGGTTGTAGCGCCCAATGGGTTCGCCGCGCATTTTTTCCGCGCGCTTCGCTGTGTCAATGATTACATCGGTCAAGTTGTCGATGTAGGATGATGCCTTTTTCTTAAGGCTGTCGGCCTCGCCTTTTTCGGCGACAAAGAATGCGAGGTGAGTAAAGCATTGAACGGCATGAACGCGCTTAAAGCGGCGGCGCCAATTTCGTGCGCGCGAGTCGATCCACTTCGTTTTCGCATCCGGCGCAAGGTCAAGCGGTGGCACTACTCGTTTGTGAAAGCACTCCATCATGTACGCGCCGCATTTGAATCGGCGCGTTTTGGAATAGGGCGCGCCCTCTCGCTCGGCGAAATACTCCGCGCGCTGTGCCGCGTCGATCATCGTCAGATACAGCGCTTTGATTTCATTAAGGTCAAGGTCAAGTTTACGGCAGGCTTCGGGAATGCCGGAGCGTCGAAAGACAGCGCCCAATGAAGCGGCAAAGGCGCTGCCCTTCCGACGCGCGGCCACAGTCAAAGCATCGGCAGTAAGATTTTCTTGCCAAGTATTTTCATCGCCGGCGAAACATTTTTCTGTGTCCGGCTCCGTCGCAACAAAAGGCCGTTCGATGAATGTGCTTTGTTGTGCGCTCATGCTGCCCGCCTTTCTGTTCCGGCGTCGGCGGCTGCTACGGCGTGACGGGCGAGTGACTGCCACCCCTGCAGATGCTTAACACACGCCGCGCAAACGAATTTGGAGATGCCTTCGATTGTGGCTGAAACGCCGCCGCGACGGGAACGAAGCGCGCGGCAACGATCACAAGTTTTGCTGCGGGTGTTGCTTTTGGCGGGAAATTTTTGTATATTCACTTGGTTGGTACCTTTCGTTCAATCAATCAATCAAGTCAGAGAAGGTCAAAAGCGCGTTCAACGCTTTGGCCTTCGCTTGTCTAATTTTCAAAGCAGAAAGCCTCTGGACTTGGGCGACGACTCCCATAATCCAAAGGCTTTCTTTTGAATCGCTCTCTGCGGCGGGCGCGCGAGCGAAACTAAACTATTTGCGGCTGTCGTCGGTGCCGGTAAATCAAAGAAAATGGTTTGCGTTTACGACAGACGGGCTTTAAGATAGTAAAGCACGCCTTACAAAACGCGTGTGCCGCCTTCAAAGCGGTTATTAGTCACAAAGCAGGCGCCGCTTCTTTTTGCAGGGAAGGCGGCGTTTCTGCGTTAGGGAATACCCTAATAAGTACAATTCTAAACACAAGGCCAAAGAAAAAGCAAGTTTTCTTTGGCGGCTATTACCAAAGTTCTGCGTTGCTGTATCGTTCCTTAACCTTGTCCCAAGATTCCATGCCACCGCGCCGCGCCCAGAATTGAAGGGCTTGCCGGGTTACGTTTAATTCCTTAGCAACGGCTGTTAGTGTCGCATCCTTGCCAACCTTTTGCATTGATCTTACTAGGTCAATTTCGTTGAACTTGGGATTCCCGCGTGTTTCAGGTTTTAATAACTTTAGAAATTTAGTCAGCGAATCAAAATCGTTTTCGGGTTTGAAATTTGTTACCGTGAAGATAAGCTCATGTGTCGGCCACCAATGTAAAAGCATTTCCCATCCCCCTTTGTGTTTAATGCGGTAGCCGTAAAATAACGTCCATTCTGGCAAAGGCTGATTATCTTCTGCGTGGTGCTGGATACGTTGAAACCACGCCACCCATTTTCGGTTAAGTATGGGCGGCTCTGGCGGCTCAACATTGTAAACGTGACCAAACAGTTCGATTGTGTAGTCTTTCCAACGCCATCCTCCCTGCATTTTTCGCCATGCTTTCTTACTGCCTATTGGTGATAGCTCGGTGAAGTCTGCGGGACTGTATGCTCCCCCTGCTGCAGGAATAGGTTCAACGCCCGCGCAGAAGAGGCATTCTAGCTTTGGTATTTTAGCCATTATCAAAGTTTCTTAGTAAATTACCTATGACATGACGCGCCACCGTGTCACACCACCGTGTCACAGCTTCCGAATGTAAGCCTCTAAATCCCCACGTTTCACTCTGAAACCTCTGCCGATAATTCGCGCTTTCAGCTTCTTTGCTTCGATTGCCTGCCGTAAGTGACCGCGCGAGAGGCCGGACAACTGCGCGGCCTCGACAAGCGATAACGTAAACTTCTCCGATACGCGCACGCCGTCAAGCGCTTGAGATTGTGCCGCTCCGCGCGATTGCAGCCCCTCCAACGCTTCGATTAGCCGCGCGCCGAGTGGCGCTAAGTCTTGCACTTGAAGCGCCGTCTGTGGCGACTGATTCAGCGATGCGTCCGAAAGCCTCATAATGTTTCGCGGCTCCGCTTCGTGGCTTTCGTGGCTAAGGCGTTCGACGGCTGACACGGGCGCGCGGCGGGCGTCAATCGTCGCTTTCAGCTTGCGCAGTTCGGATTCATCGAAGACGGCGATGTCGCCCGTCTTGCCCTTTTCTTTACGCGCGCCGATGTTGCGTTGCTTGACGTGATACTCAAGCGCGCGGGGCGTGATGCCAAGATATTCAGCCGCTTCTTTTTTGTTCATAGATGCTTATGAGTCATAAGCGGAAATTTGTTGTTACGCGCGTAAGATTCGCGGCTTTCGCGACTTGCGGTTTGCCTTATACGGTTTGCTTCACACGCATGGGCGTGATTCCCTTTTTTAACCTGGCGAATCTCCGCCACTTGATTTCCGCGCGGGCGTGATTGCGAATGTTAAATTGTCACGCCGGCGTGACAATGTTGCTTCCACATGCGCGCGGGCGTGATGAATGTTAAATCCTCATGCCGGCGTGAGGATTCTTGCTTTCCACATGCGCACGGGCGTGATGACCTCATCCCAGAAATAAAAAGGCGTTGCCGTGTGTGCAAGTTTGTTTTCTTTAATACTCGTTAGGTGGCAAACAAATCTTTGCTGTGGCTTACCGTTAACGCGCACGCTTTCAACTAGCACGGCGTACAGTGTCGCGCCTCTCGCAGCGGCACGGTAACGAGAGATAGAACTGAATCCCGCCTTTGCGCTACTCTCGCGTCTTTTCCATCGGACGAACATTACTTCTTGCCTTTCCTCTTCGCCTTTGCTGCCGCCGTGAGTGCCGCATTACTGCCGCTTGCGGGCGCTGTGGCTGCTTTGTTTGCTGTGGACACCTTACCGGGTGGCCTGCCACGCCCGCGCACCTCAATACCGACGATTGAACTTTCCGGGATTAGCCAATAATCGCCGTAGGGCGTGCTTTCTTGATAGGCACCGGCGAGGCGTCCAGATCGGCACCAAAGATTCACAGTAGGGATAGCCGCGCCGGTCTTCTCCGACACTTCACGAACGGTCAACATTCCAGCTGCTTTCTCTGCCATGCGGCGAAGATTAGCACGCCCGCTAAAAATAAATCAAGAAAAATTAGCAAGCAGCGTATTTTATTGTTGACAATAATTAGCAAGGTTGCTAATATATCACTTGTCAGCAACACCACACGAAACGGAGATAACAAGATGATTCAGCTAACTACAACCGAGAACATGAAGAAGCAGATTGAAAAGGCGCGCGCCGTCAAGCCCTTTGTGAAGATCACAGGCTGGAGACGCTACGAAGTTCGCAACCGTCAGACGGGCGCGACATATAGCGTCAACTTTGAAGTGATAGACGGCGCACGCTTCGCGCATTGCACATGCAAAGCAGGCCAGCTTGACCGCTGCTGCTATCACGTGGCATCTGCCGCCGGCATTCATGTGATGATTGCCGCAAGCCAAACAGCGCACTAAAGCGAAAAGGCTTCCTAAGTGTTCAAGCACTCGGGAAGCCTCCAACCTTTAACCTTCCAACAAAGAAAGGCATCCAGCTATGCAAAAGAAAGATACCACAGCACAAAAGGCGGGCGCGCCGCGAAAGGCGAAGACCATTCGACAACGCGCGCAAGCGATCATCGCAAACAAGCGCCGCTATGATTCAGACACGCGCGAAGCGATATTTAACGCAATGGTGAAGAAGCACGCCGACCTTGCAGAGTGTGTGAGAAGAGCCGAACGCGGCGAGACGATTCTTGACCTGACATCGGAAGAAGCCCTTGCAAACGTCGAACGATTGCAGGGCGTATCAACTCTTGCCGCGCATATTTCAGCCGTGCTTACTCACCCGGACACGCCCGTCGCCATGTACAACGCGCTTGCGGACGCCGTGAACGGTCTGGACGCGCCGCGCAAGCATTTCGACAGTGCCGAGTATATCGAGTTGTGTCTGCGCGCGAATGCGAAGGCAACAAGCTAACGCGCGATCCATGTTAGATAAAAGAGGCGATGCTTTCGAGTGTCGTCTTTTTTACTTTTGCGGCTAATACATCGGCATGGAGTGCGGGTGAATCTTTGCGGAGGCGACGAAGCGCAGCAGCGGAAGACGTACCCGTTGGTGCGGTGGATTCTTGTATATTATCAATGTTTCCACTCTGATATTGATTTGCGCCCGTTGGGTTCCCCTGCTTTTCCTTCACCGCATTATCAATCGCATCGCGTGCTTTCGGATCATCACCGCAAATACGTTCCAACATCTTTTGATCCGTGCCTAATCCGCGCACAAGGAAAAGCGGCGAAGCCTTTTAGGGAAGCCTCGCCGCTTTCTCATCTCACAATTTTCATTATGAGGCGCGCATCGAACACCCTCACAATACCCGATGCACTAGACAGATGCGTTAGCATCCATCCGATTGCCGTGCATCTTACACGCGCCTGTGTGAAGTGGTCAAACAATCCGCGCGTCGTGTCCGATAATCGCATCAAGACTGCAAGCAAATCATAGACCACGCGCTATAACGTACGTTCTCAGACGCAGTTATGTCTTTTCACTAACATTGCAATTTTTCACAAGTCTGTTTTCAGACATCTTGCACAAGATGTTGTGGAAGCGCAGCACGTATCGCTGCCCATTGAAAAAGCCCACCGTGATAATTAACGGGCATTCTTCACGAAAGTGTCAACATCAAGATATTGTGTGCGGGCGGGCGTCTCAAAGGTTAGGTTTTGTCATGTCTTCAGACGCGGCCTTTAAGTCAATCGTGAAAAACAACGGACGCCCGCACGCCGCGCAACTCTGCTCCGCTTCACTTATTTGCGTCCGGTCTTCGGTGACGTGAAACACGACGGGGCAGCCTTCGCGCCAGCCGCACACGGGGCAGCCTTCTCGAGTGCCGCGCGCCTGTTCCAACTTTTCGACTCTCGTTTGTATGTTCATCGCTTCGCTTTGCCTTTCTCCGGTAACAAGTCTTCCAACCTCTCTATTCGTTCCTGTAAATCCATTAACTCAATCGCGCTGACACTCTGGTCAAGGATCGTCTTAGCTGCCGCCACACGCGAAGACGCGGGCGCATCTTTATCTACGGCGATGTTCACCAACACACGCGCGGCTGTGGTCGCGTGCTTCTGAAGTTGGCCGATTGCGGTTTCCACAAGCTGCCGCCGCGCTTGCCTGTAACGCGCTTGAAAGTTCGCATCCTGCATGAAGCGCCACATCGTCGCTTTGGATATGCCAGCGGCCTTGTATGCCGCTTCAATCGTGCCGTTATCAAGTAATGCGAGAAGCGCAGATTCTTGTTTCGGCGTCAGTTTTCCGTCAAAAGGTTTCACTTAGTTTTAATGAGTCTCATTAGAGCGTGAAGGCGCAAGGGACGCGGCCGCGTAAAGTTGCTCGAAGCCTCGATCCGTGCCAACTGCTTGGATGTAGAGCTGCAGCCTTCTTTCTTTTTCGTTTGCTAATGCCTGCGCTTTTGCGCGAGAGGCCTGCTCCGCGCGTCGCTTGTCGGCTGCTTTGGCTTCCTCTTCGCTAAGCACTCGAATTTCGCCCGCGTTAATGCGGTCAACAACCTTTTGCGTCAGCGCGGCGCGTGCCGGACTTACGCCGCCGATCAGCGTTTCGCCGTTCGGATGCGAAGCCGCGCGCTCCCATAGCACAACTGCGTTATCAACGCGCGCCGATTGCATCCACAGCACTTCGGTTTCGTCCACTTCGTAATAGAATCTTCTTGTCATTGTTTCCTTCACCTCTTCTGCTTTCAACTTAAATTTAATGGCGGGCGCGGCGCACATTTTTGGAGACGGTCTATGCGCGCCGCGAACAACAACGGCATGGACACGCCCGCCACTTTTGACCGCGACTGCGGCTTGAGGCGCGGTCAATCCTTTTATCAATCTCGTTTTTCTGTTTGCGCATACTGCCGTTTGTTCGCTTCGTAGTGATAAAGCGCCAGCTTTGACGCCGGTGAAATGCTCGCAAACGTGCGCGGATCGGTCTTGCGCATTTCCGCGAGACGTTCATAAAATCCTAATCGTTGAAAACTGTGCGCGCGCACAGTTTCTGCTTTCGTTGTCATGCTGCTACCTCTTGCGCTCCCATGTGCGCGCCGACGATCTCAAGCCCGCCGAAAACTTTGGCGACGGCGAGCAAGCCCGCATCACAAGCCGCAATGAAGGCCAGCGCCGGGTCAACTCCTAAAGCCACCGTTACAAGCGCGTGCTGCCTCTGTAACGCTTCGCGGCCTATGTTCGATAGCTTGCCTTCGTCTTCGATAGCTTGCGCCTCTTCGCGCTCATAAACGAGTTCGATCAAGTCGGCTTTATGCTCGCGCAAAAGTTCGGTTAATTCCGGTGTGAGAGTGCCGCGCGACGCGTCCATTGACAGCTCCGATGATGAAGCGCCAAGCGAAACGGAGACGCCAAGCTCTGCAAGGTGATACAGCAAAACTTCTGCCGTCATATCGTCATGCGCTCCCTTCCCTGCTGTACAGGCTGTGAAGCAAGCCAAGACTCTGCCGCGTTAAGCGTGCGCTCGACATAATCCGCACGATTAGCGGCCTTGTCTCTTAGGGTTCTAAGCTTTGCGCCAACGGAATGGCGAGGATGCCCGAGAGAAAGGCAACGAACAGCAAAGCTTTCATCGGCGCGTGAAAGATTCGGCTGGCCGTCTTCCTTCAAAGGCGCGCGGCTAACGTAAAGCTGATAATCCGGCCAGCCTGTCGGAAGCTTTGAATTGGCATAGCGCGAAGACTGGACGAGCGTTAGAGCGGGAACCGCAGGAGCGTTGGCAAGAAGCCCCTCCGCTTCCAATTCTTCGGGCGTCACGATGCGCCCCATGGCTACATGAGTGAGGCGAATTAGCGGAAACAACGGCTGATATTTTTCTTTGATGTTGAGCGTTCCCGGCAATCTTGTACTACCGTATGCGCCACCGTTCGCTGGCTCTTTGTTCTCCTCAAACTTCTTCAGCAAGCGAGTACGAAGCGCTTTACCTTGTTCGCTGATTTTACCGTCGGCGCCCGTAAAAGATTTCGGCAGGGCAAGCCAAACCTGATAATTACCGGGCGAAGTCTCTGTGATTAAGAAAGCGAACGGTTTAAGGCGCTCCATAATCTCGGCGGTGCAATCGTCCACTTGAATGAACGCGCCCCACGCACGCACGGCCACGTTGTGCTCTTGCTCTCGATTCCGTCTGATGTATTCAGGGAGACGCGGCTTGATCTCGGCGGCGGTCAAGCTTGTGCCATTCTGCTCCGGTTCATTTCCCAGACTTTCGGCCTCGCCGTGAAGTGGATAAATTCCCAAAAACTTTGTTTTATAACTATCGCAACCAACACTCTCAAGGGCTTCGACGAAGCGCGCCGCCTCATCCGTCGGATTTGAAAAGTTCGTGGCACCAACTCCAGAGACGGTTTGCAAATTTGCTGAATGATTTTGAGTTTTTTCGTGATTTAGATAGGACACCGGTGTCCTATCTAAATTGGTTGGCGGGGCGTCCATTTCGGGCGTGTCCGCACTATGTATCACAGGGGACGGAGAAGTATCAGCGGCGCGCTTCCCTTTCTCTCCCGGCGTGACGGTTGGCTCCGGCGCGCTTGTCCATGCGGTTTCGATTTCGGCTTGCAGTTCCAGACGACGCGCCAAAGACTCCTCATTGCTTAATCCCTGTTCGCGGACAACGCGCAAAGCCTCTTTGACTAACTCGCGCGCCGCGCGCTTGACCGGCTTCCAAGGGTCTGCCAGTAAGTCTCCGGCAACAGCTCCGGGTTTCGCGTCCGTCCCGTCATCTTGATCTTGCATCGTCCATTCGGGCGCGTAAGGCTTCACGGTTTCGCGGAAGTGTGCGAGTGCTTCATCTGCCGCGCGGTTGTAGCGCCCAATGGGTTCGCCGCGCATTTTTTCCGCGCGCTTCGCTGTGTCAATGATTACATCGGTCAAGTTGTCGATGTAGGATGATGCCTTTTTCTTAAGGCTGTCGGCCTCGCCTTTTTCGGCGACAAAGAATGCGAGGTGAGTAAAGCATTGAACGGCATGAACGCGCTTAAAGCGGCGGCGCCAATTTCGTGCGCGCGAGTCGATCCACTTCGTTTTCGCATCCGGCGCAAGGTCAAGCGGTGGCACTACTCGTTTGTGAAAGCACTCCATCATGTACGCGCCGCATTTGAATCGGCGCGTTTTGGAATAGGGCGCGCCCTCTCGCTCGGCGAAATACTCCGCGCGCTGTGCCGCGTCGATCATCGTCAGATACAGCGCTTTGATTTCATTAAGGTCAAGGTCAAGTTTACGGCAGGCTTCGGGAATGCCGGAGCGTCGAAAGACAGCGCCCAATGAAGCGGCAAAGGCGCTGCCCTTCCGACGCGCGGCCACAGTCAAAGCATCGGCAGTAAGATTTTCTTGCCAAGTATTTTCATCGCCGGCGAAACATTTTTCTGTGTCCGGCTCCGTCGCAACAAAAGGCCGTTCGATGAATGTGCTTTGTTGTGCGCTCATGCTGCCCGCCTTTCTGTTCCGGCGTCGGCGGCTGCTACGGCGTGACGGGCGAGTGACTGCCACCCCTGCAGATGCTTAACACACGCCGCGCAAACGAATTTGGAGATGCCTTCGATTGTGGCTGAAACGCCGCCGCGACGGGAACGAAGCGCGCGGCAACGATCACAAGTTTTGCTGCGGGTGTTGCTTTTGGCGGGAAATTTTTGTATATTCACTTGGTTGGTACCTTTCGTTCAATCAATCAATCAAGTCAGAGAAGGTCAAAAGCGCGTTCAACGCTTTGGCCTTCGCTTGTCTAATTTTCAAAGCAGAAAGCCTCTGGACTTGGGCGACGACTCCCATAATCCAAAGGCTTTCTTTTGAATCGCTCTCTGCGGCGGGCGCGCGAGCGAAACTAAACTATTTGCGGCTGTCGTCGGTGCCGGTAAATCAAAGAAAATGGTTTGCGTTTACGACAGACGGGCTTTAAGATAGTAAAGCACGCCTTACAAAACGCGTGTGCCGCCTTCAAAGCGGTTATTAGTCACAAAGCAGGCGCCGCTTCTTTTTGCAGGGAAGGCGGCGTTTCTGCGTTAGGGAATACCCTAATAAGTACAATTCTAAACACAAGGCCAAAGAAAAAGCAAGTTTTCTTTGGCGGCTATTACCAAAGTTCTGCGTTGCTGTATCGTTCCTTAACCTTGTCCCAAGATTCCATGCCACCGCGCCGCGCCCAGAATTGAAGGGCTTGCCGGGTTACGTTTAATTCCTTAGCAACGGCTGTTAGTGTCGCATCCTTGCCAACCTTTTGCATTGATCTTACTAGGTCAATTTCGTTGAACTTGGGATTCCCGCGTGTTTCAGGTTTTAATAACTTTAGAAATTTAGTCAGCGAATCAAAATCGTTTTCGGGTTTGAAATTTGTTACCGTGAAGATAAGCTCATGTGTCGGCCACCAATGTAAAAGCATTTCCCATCCCCCTTTGTGTTTAATGCGGTAGCCGTAAAATAACGTCCATTCTGGCAAAGGCTGATTATCTTCTGCGTGGTGCTGGATACGTTGAAACCACGCCACCCATTTTCGGTTAAGTATGGGCGGCTCTGGCGGCTCAACATTGTAAACGTGACCAAACAGTTCGATTGTGTAGTCTTTCCAACGCCATCCTCCCTGCATTTTTCGCCATGCTTTCTTACTGCCTATTGGTGATAGCTCGGTGAAGTCTGCGGGACTGTATGCTCCCCCTGCTGCAGGAATAGGTTCAACGCCCGCGCAGAAGAGGCATTCTAGCTTTGGTATTTTAGCCATTATCAAAGTTTCTTAGTAAATTACCTATGACATGACGCGCCACCGTGTCACACCACCGTGTCACAGCTTCCGAATGTAAGCCTCTAAATCCCCACGTTTCACTCTGAAACCTCTGCCGATAATTCGCGCTTTCAGCTTCTTTGCTTCGATTGCCTGCCGTAAGTGACCGCGCGAGAGGCCGGACAACTGCGCGGCCTCGACAAGCGATAACGTAAACTTCTCCGATACGCGCACGCCGTCAAGCGCTTGAGATTGTGCCGCTCCGCGCGATTGCAGCCCCTCCAACGCTTCGATTAGCCGCGCGCCGAGTGGCGCTAAGTCTT
>MWWH01000360.1_pt1 | contig 13007 bp, 20 predicted proteins | sample 1047231 | NCBI WGS metagenome assembly MWWH01 (sample SAMN06349967, study PRJNA376086) | soil metagenome | isolation source: MG3-2 sample Antarctic (ecotone) soil | place: Antarctica | collected 2015-01-13 | reverse complement strand
CGTGCTTCCCCTGCACAACTCTATCAATCAAGTCGAGCACTTCCGTGTCATCGGCGGCGATGTGCTGCGTGGCGACGGAGACGGGAAGTTGACCGGATTCGACGGCGGCGATTGTTTCCGGCGTGCCTTCTTTGCGAACCTTAGCAACTCGTTGGACTGTGCTAACTGATACATTGAGCATCTTCGCCGCTTCGGGCTGACTAATTACTTCAATTGAAGTGTTTTTAGGTCGCCCTCTTGTCATGGTTGCTAATTTGTCTGCTACTACTCCGCGCTGCGTTTCGCTTAAATGCCTTCTATGTAAATTCAAGCTAACAACGAACGAAGCGAGCGGGCCGACGCACACACAAAGAAAAAGCGGCAAAGCCTTTTTGGGAAGCCTCGCCGCTTTCTCATCTCACAATTTTCATCATGAGGCGCATCGAACATCCTCACTATATTCGACGCACTAGACAGATGCGTTAGCACCCGTCCGATTGTCGCGCATCTTACACGCGCCGGTGTGAAGTGGTCAAACAAACGAGCATAAAAGCGTGCATACTTACGCCGCTCAAGTCTCTTTTGTAAGTTCATGACGGCATCCCTTCATCCGTATAAATAACTTCGATCTTTCTCACACGCCTTTCGCCGCCGCATACATCGCATGTCTCGACAAGCGGCATATCGGCGGGCGGTTCATTGCCCGGATAGTAAAGACCAAGCGCGCCAACAGGACAAATACACAAGCCGTCAAGTGATGCCGGGCGCGCCGCTGTTTCAAGTTTCTTTAATCTAGCTTCCAAGTTCATGCTGCTATCCTTTCCGGTATCGAAAGCCCGTCGCCGTCCGAAGATGTGCGTGCTACTGAATTCCGGCCAGCGTTAAAGGCTCGGCGCGCGTCAGGCAATCACAGCCTTCGATCTGGCACTTGTAAAGCATTCGAGGCTGCCCCATGCGCGCCGTCGCCGCGTCTAAAGCAGCATTAAAGTCGCGCGTGTATTCACGGTAAGCCTTACCATAAAGCGCCAGACCGGTTCTTTCGCTGATGGCGATTAGTTCCGTGTATCCTTCGCGCTCCTTCGGATCGCACAGACGCCCTTCGGTGTAGGCCGCACGCAAGCGATCAAACAAGCGTTCGACGCGCTCTTTCTCGCTTCCTTTCACATGCGAGAAGTCGGAAACAATAGGGCGCGCACACCAAACGCACGTCGCCGGTCTTGTGTCTTGCGGCGCGGCGTGAAGAGGCAAGCCGCGCATCTTCCGCATCGCACGAAGTCGCTCCATAAACTCTTCGCTCACTTCGCACACAGCGCACGGCTCAAAGATACCGCTCGCTCTCTCTAGCTTCGCAAGTCTCGTTTGTAGGTTCATCGTCTTGCCCTCTGCAAAGCCGCTTCCAATTCCGGCGTGATGTAGTCGGTAACAGGCTTGCCCGTTGCTTCGGCTTCGCTTTGTGCCGTGTGCAAGTTGATTAGTTCGGCATCCGTTAAGCGTGTTAAATCCCACTCGCCAGCGTTGCCGTGTGTCGCTTCTAGTTTTGCTATTCGACGTTCAAGGCTCATGCTCTCAATCTCCCTTTTACGGTCTCCGACGCGCGCGCCGCTTCCAACTCTTCCAACTTCTCCAGACGCTCTTGCAAGTCCATCAACTCGATGGCGCTGACAGACTGGTCAAGGATCGTCTTGGCTGCCGCCACACGAGAGGATGCGGGCGCATCTTTATCTACGGCGATATTCACCAGCACACGCGCGGCGGTGGTCGCGTGTTTTTGAAGTTGGCCGATTGCCGTTTCCACAAGCTGCCGCCGCGCTTGCCTGTAGCGCGCCTGAAAGTTCGCTTCCTGCATGAAGCGCCACATCGTCGCTTTGGATATGCCAGCGGCCTTGTATGCCGCTTCTATCGTGCTGTTATCGAGCAACGCGAGCAGCGCCGTTTCCTGCTTCGGCGTAAGTTTTTCGGTAGAAGGTTTCATTGTGGTCAAGTTCGTCTCATCGGCGCGCGTGTCTGATAATCGCTATTATGTTCGTCCATTTTGAAAACACATGGTCATTATCGGACGTGAACGCAAGATGTTGTATGTCTGCTTTGCATCGTAAAGCGTGGTTCGTTTCTTTCGGTGTCACTTTTTCAATATGGACGGCGCGCACAATATCTTGCGTCTCACCATGAACGCTTTATGCCGTTCATTTAGTTTCTTTGTGGCAACTTGTTTCCGAAACGTTCGGGCGTGGTCGCGCGGCTTCTTTCGTGAATCGTTACGGCAATCTCCATCGGCGGCGAAACGTCGCGCGGGATTAGAAAATCGTCGTTCGATAAAAACTTCCGATCTTCCCGAAGTAATTGGCTGCGCTCTTGGCTTAAAGCAAAGTAACGCGCTCTGATTTCAACGATCCGCACAGCGGCATTCTCTACGGCAGCATCCGTTTGTGCGGTCACGGCGTCATGTTCGGCAAGCAACTTCGCTTGCTCGCTTTCCAACACGGCAATGCGCGCGGCTTCGCTCGTTTGTTTTTCAGCGTTCTGGGCAACAAGCAATTTCTCGCCAAGCCCGGAAAGCTCGTCGGTGATTGATTCAACGGTTGCGGCAAGCGCCGATACTCGATTCTGCGCCGCTGTAATTTGCGAATCTTCGCCCGTGCCGGGAACATATTTGCGCCGGGCAGCGTCAAGCGTGGCGCGTGCCGTATCCACTTCGGCTGTAATGGCTACGCGGCGGGCTTCTAAACGCTCGATCTCTTGGGCGAGGGCTGTTGATTCGGTCTGCTGTTGATTCTTCATTTATTTCCTCTTTACGCGCGTAAGATTCGCGCCTTACGCGGCTTCGGCTTTGATTGCCTGCAAGTGTTCAAACTCGCGCTTGTTTGCGCTGTACTGATTCACGCTTTGAATAAGCGCCGGTGATAGCGTGTCGTAAGTTTTCCGGTTACTCGCACGAAGCCGCAAAAGCATTTCCAGATAGGCGTTTTCGGCGAAGTTGACGGCGACGATCCGCGCTTTCGTTGTCACGCTGCCACCTCAAAAATAATGTGCTGTGCCGCCGCGTTCTTCTATGTCGCGCTCCATTTTCGACTTCGGCGGCGCGTGGTCTTCCTCTGAAAAGGTGGCTTTTGGACTTTTCTTCATATCTGAAGATTTTAGGTATTCTGCGGTTTCTGCTTCTACGGCCACAGCGTCAAATTCCGTCAAAGTCGGCTCCGGCGCATCCGGCACATATTCGAGTTCGGGCGGCGGCGCTTCAGCTTGGGTGACTGCCTCAAATGCGCCAACTGGCGCATTTGATTTGCTTTGCCCGTGCTTCAAGTTCGCAATTGTTGGCGGTGATGTCGTTGCCGACGCCACTATCTCGACATTGGTTCGTGTAACTTGCGGCTGATTGAGGCACGCGAAGGTACGATCCCATGCGGCAATAGCTTCCGGCGTTGGCTCGGGTAGTGTCGTACCTTCTTCTTCTGTAGGTACGACATAAGCAGGCGGGCGGGCGCTGCGCGAAAATGGGGTGACAACATTGTCGTTAGTGTAGTTATCCTCTTTGTCGTCAACATTTGCGTTTTCGCCTGATAACGCTTTTTCGAGTTCGGCCATTTGGTCGCGCAGCCTGTCCATCGCCGCGCGCAATTCTTTGCCCTGTCCGTTGACGTAGGCGGCGCGCTGTCTTTCCGGCATGTTTTGGAGAAGCGTCTGCGTGCTGTCCAGCTTCTTCGCGGCGCGGTTCAGTTCCGCGAGAGGCGTGTTGACGATGCTCGGTTTGCGCTTGCGCAGGCTCGGCGGCGCTTGCGGAATATCGTCATAGTAGAGTTCAGCGGCTTTCTTGATTGCTGATATCCGGTCATGGCTGTAATCGGCTGAAGCGCGGGCGTGCGCTACGATCTGCCCGACTGTTTCGCCGAAGGTAACGCGATAGGTGCTCGGCAGATGATACTTCTCGCCTTTGACGTATGCGCCCTGTTTAATTTCGAGAGGCCAGAAGTTTTCTTTTTGTGCTTGCTCGATGTACGCTTTGCGCCACCTTTGAACGGTGCGCGTGTCGCATTCGGCGATCTCGGCAATGTCTTTATCGGCAAGCTCGATGCTGTCTTGCCCGTCGCCCATGACGCCGATGAGCGTTAGCACAAGATGACTTGCGGCATATTTGAATCCAGCGAATGAGAAAATAAATTCCGTCGCCAGATTGCCGTCGGCCATATCCGAAAGGATTGACTCGGCGCGCGGCGTGGCGGCGGGCTGATTAAGTTTGTGCTTCAGGTGGCCGGGTTTATGGTCTCGGAAGGATGCGACGTTTGCGCTCATTGGTTTGCACCTCCCTGCGAGACGGCGAGTAAGTAATCATCAATTCCCTTCCAACGATCCGGCCACGTCCGAATGCGAACATCGAAGCGTGCTTTCTCTAAATGCTCGACAAGGCGAAAGAGCGCGGCCTTAACATGCTCGTTGCGCTTGAAATCCATATCGAAGGCCACGAACACCGTGCGCAGTTGCGGAAAGTCTCTTTTAAGATTGGCGGCGAAGTCAGCGCCGAAGCATGACGGCGCGTTGCCGGTCACGGGCTGATTGAGAAGGTTCGCGGCAATTTCTGCTTTCAAAGCGCCTTCGGTGAGCGTGACGGCTTCCGCATCCTTCATCATGTGCGGTAGCGCGTAGTGGCACGGCGCGCCGGATGATGCGCCGCCCTCGCGCAGATTGCCGTCTCTATCTTCGCCACTCGCAAACCAGATATATTTTCCCTTTTCGCCGGGACGCATCCGTGTGCGACGACGCATCAGCGCGACGATGCGCGCCTGTTGGTCACGCACCGGAATTAGGATTGATTCATCCATCCAAACCGTGCGCCATCTACCTTGCTCTTTGAAGAATCCGGCGACGCCCGAAAGGTCACAATCCTGCGCGAGCGCGCGCGCGATCTCTGCCGCGTCTTCTTTCGTCGGCGCGCTTCTGAACAAGCATCCTTTGATTGCTTCGTCGGAAAGCCCGCGCCTCGCAAGGTCGGCGTGGTGCGCCGCTGAAAGCGAAAGTGAGCGCAGAAGCGCCGTATAGACGCTATGGCGTCGCGTTTCGTCGGCCACGATGATCGGCGCGGCTTGCTTTTGTGGCGGCATCTGTGGCGCGTGTGATGTGCGCGGCGAGTCAACTAAGATATGAAGCCAGCCACCATCACGGCCTTGATGCTTGGAAGCGGTGCGGCGGCAATATGCGCGCGTGCGATCTTCGCTGACGCTGCAATTATCTTTATGGCCACACACCGGACATTTGATTCGCAAGCGATGAATCGGGCGAAGAGGCGAGCGAGTGGCTTGCTGGTAATTTGCGCTCATGCTGCCCTCCTTCCGGTGCGATCCACGCGCGCCTGCTCATCGCGTTGGTGCTGCTCGAAGGCGGCGGCGTTTCTGCGAAGCGTCTCCATCGCATCAACTCGAATATGCGGCGGTGGCAGCGGGTCGCCGGGCTTATAATTGTGCGATAAAAAAGGTTGGTTGCGACGGGCAACATCTGAAGGTTGAATGCTCATGCTGCCTCCTGCATCAAGCTGTCGCTCGTTACTTGAACGGCAGGAAGGCTCGCGCAGGCGCGGCAGATGCGGAAGTTTACAACGCGATTCTCGACGCAGTGCAAGGTGAAGATGCGTCCCGTCTTAATGAAGCACGCGCCGCAACGAAGGCACGGATCGCACGCGCGGTCAACGAAGCACTCAATTTTTCGGTTGCGGTGAAAATGGTTTGGGTGTATTCTCGGCATGTTCGGTTCCTTTCAAAATCATCCTGTTAAAAATCAAAGAAGGTTCAAGCGCGTCAACGCTTTGGCCTTCGTGTGTTCATGCGGCGGCTTTCCGCGTGCGCGTGGTTGCAAGATAGGCATCAACGGATGTTCGTGGAATCACAAAGTTTGAGGCTACCCGATAACCATTAAGCGCGCCGGAGTGCAGCAATCGCCTGATTGTTTCGGGGTGGCACCGCAGCTCCTTAGCGAGTTCGTTGGGCAACACGTATTCATCTTTGGTTGCGTTTGTATCAATCATTTTTCGTCTCCATCGAGCAGAGAAAAGCCTCTTGCGAATTCCAACGTTGGAACCCGAAGAGGCCGTAGTTTAAAAGATTCTCTTTTGCCGTGCGAGGCTATCTAAAGCGCCGCGCTATGCCGGAATTGATTTATACACTCAAGGCGAAACATCTTGATTTTTTCACTTGTTTTGTGCATAAATCTAAAAAGCAAATGGCTAAGTTATCTGAACTGGCCTCTTGAGAGTGGCGCGCGCCCTGAATAAGTACGCGTCACTCTTACTTCATTTCAAACTCAAAAAAACTGCGCCCAACCAAAACAACTATAACCGCAAACTATAGTCGTTGCAATAACTTATTTCTCTGAACGTGCCACATTAGTTACCTATTACGGCACGTTTTATATCTCCCCACTTCAGACCGTTCCTTGTAAGCGCCTGCTTTACAGCGTCAGCTGTAAGTTGTGTTTGATCGTCACGCAGTTTGTTCATTTCTTCTGCTACGTTGTCGATTGTAAGTTTCTTGCGGTCAGCCAACCTTACCTTAGAATTCCATTTAACAATTTTCGTGGCAGCCCGCTTAACATCACGCTCTAGCCTTGCTGGAGTCCATTGCGAAGGCCGCCCGGCTTCATGTTTCTTTACTACACGCCGCACTACGATGCCGTCTTTTAATTCGATTTTGACCAACCGCCCGCCTTTAGTTTGCGAATTGCGGGAATCGTATTCAATACTTCTTCTTCCGTAACGCTTGCCCGTAGCTTGGTAGAATGGAAAAAGCGATTCTTGAGTAAGGTCTTCTAGTGCCTGTCTGATCTTTTGGTGAAGGCTATTATCAAAGTCATTCTTTGCTGTTGGTAGTAATTCAACGAAGACTTTCCGGTCTTCTTCGGAATCAATACGGTCACTAAGATGTTCAAGGATATGATCGTCTGATTCTGGTGGAAGATAAATGTAAAATAGTTCGCCCCCGAAACCGTCGAAGCCCCCACTAGCGGCAAAACGTGAAATCCCAAGCACATGCTTTACGGCGTGCATCAGTGCTTCGAGAATTGTATTTGAGTTTGGCCGGTTATCTTCTTCGGTCATCAAAAGCCTCTCTGTGGCTTCTCTGATTTAGATTCGGCTCGCCAATCGTTCAGAGTAACGATCATGTCCTTACGCTGGCCTGCGTAAGTAAGGCGAACCGAAATTATTAGCAATTCACCCATGACATAACGCGCCAACGTGTCACGCCACACTGTCACAGCTTCTTTATGTAGGCTTCCAAGTCTTCACGCTTCACGCGCCAGCCGCGCCCGATGATTCGCGCCTTTAACTTCTTTTCTTCAATGGCAAGCCGTAAGTGTCCGCGCGAGAGGCCGGACAGCTGCGCCGCTTCGACGAGTGACAGCGTAAACTTCTCCGACACACGCACGCCGTTATGCGCTTGAGATTGTGCTATTGCGCGCGATTGCAGCCCTTCCAACGCTTCGATGAGCCGCGCGCCGAGTGGCGCTAAGTCTTGCCCTTGAAGCGCTGTCTGTGGCGACTGACCCGGCGATGCGTCCGAAAGGCGCGCAATGCTTCGCGGCTCCGCTTCACGGCTTTCGTGGCTGATACGTTCGACGGCATAAACGGGCGCGCGGCGGGCGTCAATCGTCGCTTTCAACTTGCGCAGTTCGGATTCATCGAAGACGGCAATATCGCCGGTCTTGCCTTTTTCCTTGCGCGCGCCGATGTTGCCTTGCTTGACGTGATACTCAAGCGCGCGGGGCGTGATGCCAAGATATTCAGCCGCTTCTTTTTTGTTCATCTCTGCTTATCAGCCATCAGCGGAAATTTGTCGTTACGCGCGTAAGCTACGCGGCTTTCGTGGTTTGAAAAAGATTGATTATTCAATTCAAAGAATCAAGCAGCGCTTTCTTTGCTCTTTCTCTGTTTTCGCCTCTTTTTTCAGGTATCTTTTTTGTCGCGTTTGCCTCATACGGTCTGCTTGACGTGCGTTAGCTTCCTTATGCGTTAGGAAACAAGCCGCCGCGCGTGTCGGCATTCGTTCCTAAATGTTAAGTTTTATTAAGTTCTCACAGTCCAATTTTCGTCCAATTTTCGTCCATACGCACCGACGACATTCAAGATGCAAATTTGCATCTTGATACCCTGCCAGCAACGCGCGGACGCGCGGCACTTTGTCCCCCATGGGGGAAGTTTTGACAGACTCTTTAAGTCTGTGCGCGCACGGGCGGCACGCCGGAAACTCTGCAAATTTGCAGAATAAAAAACTTTCAACCTCGCGCGCACGGGCGTCATGATAAAAAGCGAAGATGGTCACTACGCATCGGCTTTTCACCCACACGCACACGGGCGTCATGCAGTAACGTTAAATTGTCTTGCCGGCAAGACATTTTCACCCACACGCACACGGGCGTCATCATCAAATTGTCGCGCCGGCGCGACAATTTAACTTTTCATCCATGCGCGGACGGGCGTCATACTGCCTTTCATTGCCCGCCAGAGCCATTGTTACCGCGCGCCGTGATGTAACGCTCGACGGTGTTAGAGAGACGCTCCACAGTGACGGTCAGCGCGTCCATGCGTTCATCATGGCTCTGTGCAAGCGTGACAAGATTCTGCGTGATCGCGAGTAAGGTCTGCGCCGTTTCTTCTACGCGCGTAATCCGCACGCCGTCCGCCGCCTGAATATCCACAAGGCCGCTTAATTCTTCGCGGATTAGTTGCCGGATAAGTTTAGCCTCTTCTTCGCTCATCACTTGCCTCGCTTCTTAGTTAATAGGTAAATCCGCGTCTCGTTTGATTTCACCAGCGCGAAGGCTATCTGTAATTTCTTCGTCCGTTAAATCCCCATCGGCTACGGCCTCGCCTAGCTTGTCAAGAAAACCATCCGGCAACCGCTTGAAACCGTAGTCCTTAAACTCTGGATCATCCTGCATCAATTTCTCTAGCCAATGTCTGTTGTCGCTCATTTCTTACCTTTCTTCTTCGCAGATGCGCCATTGCTGGCTTTTGCCGCGCTTGTGGCTGCTTTGTTTGCGGTGGACACCTTACCGGGCGGCCTGCCACCTTTTCGCGGTTCGTATAACTTCAAATCCGCTTCGTTGATAACTAAATCACGCCCAAACTTCTGCGCTGGCAAGCGTCCATCTAAGACGAGCCGCCGCACGCGTGCCGTAGAGATGCCGAGCCGCGCCGCCGCTTCTGTGCTAGTCAGTGACTTATTCATGCGGCACATAATAGCGCGTGAAAATATATTACGCAAGAGTTCATTTTATGCTTGACTTACCTGTTACGCGAGAGTAATATGTTTCTTGTCAGCCACACTACACGAAACGGAGACGAAACGAAATGTTCAGCCTAGAGACAACCAACATCGAGAAAGCAATCAACAACGCGAAAGCCTTGCATCCGAAAGTGAAGATGATCGAGTTCGGTACTTACGAAGTGACGGGAAGCAAAGGCAACGCATACACCGTCAAGTGCTACCGCAGCAAAGGCGAAAAGATTGTTGAATGCAACTGCGCAACACGTCCGGGCGTCGCGTGCAAGCATGGTATGGCGGCCTGTTCGCTTCACATCGCAATGGCAGCACAGCGCGGCCATTAAATGAGAAAGGCTAGAGAAGCGCTCCAAAGCCTCTCTAGCCTCCAACCTTCCAACGAAGAAAGGCATCAGTTATGCACAAGAAAGATACCACAGCACCAACAGCGGGCGCGTCGCGAAAGGCGAAGACTATTCGACAACGCGCAGAGGCGATCATCGCAAACAAGCGCCGCTATGATTCAGACACACGCGAGGCCATATTCAACGCAATGGTGAAGAAGCACGCCGATCTTGCAGATTGTGTGAAGCGCGCCGAACGCGGCGAGACAATTCTTGATTTAACATCGGAAGAAGCCCTTGCCGCCGTCGAACGCTTGCAGGGCATACCAACTCTTGCCGCGCACATTTCCGCTGTGCTTACGCACCCGGACACGCCCGCTGTCATGTACAACGCGCTCGCCGACGGTGTGAATAGTCTGAACGCGCCGCGCAACCATTTCGACAGCGCCGCATATATTGAACTGTGCTTACGAGAGAATGCGAAGGCGGCACGGGAAGCCGAACGCGAAGAATTAGACGCGGGCGCGGCTGTGTAAAGACGGCTCCGCAATTCAAAAGTAAAAAGGGCGATGCTTTCGAGTGTCGCCTTTTTCACTTTGCAGCGTGCGGCGAGAGTTTCCCGGCTAATACTTCAGCGTGTAGCGTTGGTGAATCTTTGCGGAGTTTGCGGAGTGCGCGCTGTCTATCGTTGCCCGTTGGTCGCGTGCTAATGTGTACATTGTCAACGTTAGCACTCGCATATTGATTACTACCATTCCCTGCGTGCTTCCCCTGCACAACTCTATCAATCAAGTCGAGCACTTCCGTGTCATCGGCGGCGATGTGCTGCGTGGCGACGGAGACGGGAAGTTGACCGGATTCGACGGCGGCGATTGTTTCCGGCGTGCCTTCTTTGCGAACCTTAGCAACTCGTTGGACTGTGCTAACTGATACATTGAGCATCTTCGCCGCTTCGGGCTGACTAATTACTTCAATTGAAGTGTTTTTAGGTCGCCCTCTTGTCATGGTTGCTAATTTGTCTGCTACTACTCCGCGCTGCGTTTCGCTTAAATGCCTTCTATGTAAATTCAAGCTAACAACGAACGAAGCGAGCGGGCCGACGCACACACAAAGAAAAAGCGGCAAAGCCTTTTTGGGAAGCCTCGCCGCTTTCTCATCTCACAATTTTCATCATGAGGCGCATCGAACATCCTCACTATATTCGACGCACTAGACAGATGCGTTAGCACCCGTCCGATTGTCGCGCATCTTACACGCGCCGGTGTGAAGTGGTCAAACAAACGAGCATAAAAGCGTGCATACTTACGCCGCTCAAGTCTCTTTTGTAAGTTCATGACGGCATCCCTTCATCCGTATAAATAACTTCGATCTTTCTCACACGCCTTTCGCCGCCGCATACATCGCATGTCTCGACAAGCGGCATATCGGCGGGCGGTTCATTGCCCGGATAGTAAAGACCAAGCGCGCCAACAGGACAAATACACAAGCCGTCAAGTGATGCCGGGCGCGCCGCTGTTTCAAGTTTCTTTAATCTAGCTTCCAAGTTCATGCTGCTATCCTTTCCGGTATCGAAAGCCCGTCGCCGTCCGAAGATGTGCGTGCTACTGAATTCCGGCCAGCGTTAAAGGCTCGGCGCGCGTCAGGCAATCACAGCCTTCGATCTGGCACTTGTAAAGCATTCGAGGCTGCCCCATGCGCGCCGTCGCCGCGTCTAAAGCAGCATTAAAGTCGCGCGTGTATTCACGGTAAGCCTTACCATAAAGCGCCAGACCGGTTCTTTCGCTGATGGCGATTAGTTCCGTGTATCCTTCGCGCTCCTTCGGATCGCACAGACGCCCTTCGGTGTAGGCCGCACGCAAGCGATCAAACAAGCGTTCGACGCGCTCTTTCTCGCTTCCTTTCACATGCGAGAAGTCGGAAACAATAGGGCGCGCACACCAAACGCACGTCGCCGGTCTTGTGTCTTGCGGCGCGGCGTGAAGAGGCAAGCCGCGCATCTTCCGCATCGCACGAAGTCGCTCCATAAACTCTTCGCTCACTTCGCACACAGCGCACGGCTCAAAGATACCGCTCGCTCTCTCTAGCTTCGCAAGTCTCGTTTGTAGGTTCATCGTCTTGCCCTCTGCAAAGCCGCTTCCAATTCCGGCGTGATGTAGTCGGTAACAGGCTTGCCCGTTGCTTCGGCTTCGCTTTGTGCCGTGTGCAAGTTGATTAGTTCGGCATCCGTTAAGCGTGTTAAATCCCACTCGCCAGCGTTGCCGTGTGTCGCTTCTAGTTTTGCTATTCGACGTTCAAGGCTCATGCTCTCAATCTCCCTTTTACGGTCTCCGACGCGCGCGCCGCTTCCAACTCTTCCAACTTCTCCAGACGCTCTTGCAAGTCCATCAACTCGATGGCGCTGACAGACTGGTCAAGGATCGTCTTGGCTGCCGCCACACGAGAGGATGCGGGCGCATCTTTATCTACGGCGATATTCACCAGCACACGCGCGGCGGTGGTCGCGTGTTTTTGAAGTTGGCCGATTGCCGTTTCCACAAGCTGCCGCCGCGCTTGCCTGTAGCGCGCCTGAAAGTTCGCTTCCTGCATGAAGCGCCACATCGTCGCTTTGGATATGCCAGCGGCCTTGTATGCCGCTTCTATCGTGCTGTTATCGAGCAACGCGAGCAGCGCCGTTTCCTGCTTCGGCGTAAGTTTTTCGGTAGAAGGTTTCATTGTGGTCAAGTTCGTCTCATCGGCGCGCGTGTCTGATAATCGCTATTATGTTCGTCCATTTTGAAAACACATGGTCATTATCGGACGTGAACGCAAGATGTTGTATGTCTGCTTTGCATCGTAAAGCGTGGTTCGTTTCTTTCGGTGTCACTTTTTCAATATGGACGGCGCGCACAATATCTTGCGTCTCACCATGAACGCTTTATGCCGTTCATTTAGTTTCTTTGTGGCAACTTGTTTCCGAAACGTTCGGGCGTGGTCGCGCGGCTTCTTTCGTGAATCGTTACGGCAATCTCCATCGGCGGCGAAACGTCGCGCGGGATTAGAAAATCGTCGTTCGATAAAAACTTCCGATCTTCCCGAAGTAATTGGCTGCGCTCTTGGCTTAAAGCAAAGTAACGCGCTCTGATTTCAACGATCCGCACAGCGGCATTCTCTACGGCAGCATCCGTTTGTGCGGTCACGGCGTCATGTTCGGCAAGCAACTTCGCTTGCTCGCTTTCCAACACGGCAATGCGCGCGGCTTCGCTCGTTTGTTTTTCAGCGTTCTGGGCAACAAGCAATTTCTCGCCAAGCCCGGAAAGCTCGTCGGTGATTGATTCAACGGTTGCGGCAAGCGCCGATACTCGATTCTGCGCCGCTGTAATTTGCGAATCTTCGCCCGTGCCGGGAACATATTTGCGCCGGGCAGCGTCAAGCGTGGCGCGTGCCGTATCCACTTCGGCTGTAA
>MWWH01000359.1_pt1 | contig 13010 bp, 14 predicted proteins | sample 1047231 | NCBI WGS metagenome assembly MWWH01 (sample SAMN06349967, study PRJNA376086) | soil metagenome | isolation source: MG3-2 sample Antarctic (ecotone) soil | place: Antarctica | collected 2015-01-13 | reverse complement strand
CCGCGCCGGACGACCGCCACGCAGGTGCAAGGTTACATCGACTACGTGAGCGCGCCGGTCAAGCCATCAGGAAAGCGGAAGGTGGCGTGAGATCATAATTCAATTCAAAGGAGAGCAGGCAGATGGCAACAAAGAAGCCTAGTAAAGACAGAAAGGACATCACCGTAAAAAGCCTTGAAAAGAAGCACGGGCTGCCGCCAGGAACAATTAGGAATGCGAGCGGTAGAGACACAAGAGGCGACAAGAAATTAGAGACGATTCGTAAGGAAGCGGAAAAGAAAGGCAGTAAGAAATGAGCGCCACGCTGGACAAAATCATAGAAGAGGTTCGATCCCTCCTGCCGGAGGAGCAGCGGCAACTGATCGAGCAGTTGAACGCCATTCTCCCCGCCACTGAAGTGCGCGCCGTCTCCGAAGACGAAGTCGAGAGGCTGCTCGCCAAGCAGGGGATCATCAATCTGCCGGCAGAAATGCCCTCAGTTACCGCGCGCCCAAAGCCGATCCATGTATCTGGAAAACCCGTATCAGAGACCATCATTGAGGAGCGCCGGTAGGTGGCCGCCTACTTTTTCGATAGCAGTGCGCTCGTCAAGCGCTACGTGAGCGAGACAGGCACTTCCTGGGTAGTAGGAATGACCGACCCGTCCACAAATGCGCGCGTCTATGTGGCATCCATCACCGGCGTTGAGGTGATCTCGGCATTCACCCGAAGGCTGGTCAAAGATAAAAACCTGTCGCCGTTAGACGCCGCGGCAGCGCTCTCAAGTTTTCATCAGGATTTCGCGGCGGAGTACCGGGTGAAACCAATCAGTGACGCAGTCATCACGCGAGCGATGGCAGTTGCCGAAACTTATGCTCTGCGCGGATATGACGCGGTGCAACTCGCGGCAGCGGTCGAAATTAACGTGCAGCGGCTGGCACTCGGTGCCGCGCCCTTAATCTTAATTTCGGCGGATAAAGATTTACTTTCTGCCGGCATGGCAGAGGGACTTCTGACGGACAATCCTAATCTTCATTGATGCGGGAGGAACGAGCTTGAAGACAATCGTGCTCGCTAATCACAAGGGTGGCTGCGCGAAGACCACAACGGCGCTCAACATCGCCGTGGCACTGGCTGCGAAAGGTTCCAGAGTGCTGGCCGTTGATCTCGACCTTCAGGGCAACCTGAGCGCCGCGCTCGGCGCAGATTTGGCAGAACTCGAAGAGACCCGGAAGACCGTCCACCGCTTGATGCTCGACCAGGCGGGCGACTTCTCCGAGTACCTCATCAAGTCGCACCGCCCGCGGCTCGATGTGCTTCCCTCCTCTCTCGATTCAGAGGTCAGCCCGGCGCTCGACGCGCTCGTCGTCTCGCGCGAGTTGCGTTTGAAGGAGAAGCTCGCGCCGGCGGCGCAGCACTACGACTACTGCGTGATAGACACGCCGCCCGCGCTGGGTGTGCCGACCCTCAACGGCCTCGTGAGCGCCGACCTGGTCATCATCCCGATTGAGACTTCCCTCTTTGCGCTGCTCGGTCTCAAGCAGCTCCTGCGCGTCGTCGCACAAGTGCGACAGGCACATGCTCCCGACCAGTTCGTGATGGCGCTTTCGACGATCCACTCCGCGCGCCAGAATCTCGATAAGCAGGTGCGCCAGCAGATCATCTCGAAGTTCACGGAGGAGTTTGTCTTCCGCACGACGATTCCCCGTCTGGTCTCCGTCGGCGAAGCTACGGCGGGACTCAAGGCCGTTGTCGAGATTGATCCGTCATCGCCCGCAACACTGGCTTTCTATCAACTCATCCGCGAAATAAAGGAGATGCTCGGTGACGAAGAAAAAGCATCAACAGGATATCGAGTCGGCGCTAAGTAAGGCGCTGGAGCCGCCGAAGAAACGCACTCCCCCGCCGGCGCTCAATGAGATACTCTCTCAGTACACGCCGCCGCAGAGCTTCTCCGAGCAGCAACCCACGCCACCCACCCCACGCACGGCAGCCACGTCACCCACGCCATCCACCTCCATCGCGCCGATGCGCGATTTCGCAAAGGTTGCGAACTCCATCGTCCGCCAGGCCGTGCCCGCGGGTTTGTTCACCGGCAAGGGCAAGCAGTTGTACGATTATCTTTACTCGCGCACGCGCGGAGCGGTCGTGCCCGTGCGCTCGGTGCGCGTCACGAAAGAGAGTTTGATGCGCGGTGCCGGGATCGGCTCCGAGCGCACGCTTTATAAAAACATGCGCCGGCTCGTTACAGTCGGGCTGGTGCAGGTGCGCTCACTCGGCGGCGAACACGCCGGCAGTGAGTACACGGTATTATTGCCAGAAGAAGCCCGACCCACCCCACCCACAGCACCCACCGACGCCAGTCAGAAAGTAGAGACGCTACCCACCGCACAAAGTGGTGTGAGTGGGGTGGGTCTAAATGTTGAAGCGAAAGAAAGTTCCGACGAACGTAAGACTCTTTCTTTTAAGACAAAGACAAATGATGATGAAGCACAAGCGTTATCAGACCTGAATTCTATTCTCATTGATGCCGCGCGGAAGATCACGGGACGCGCGCCGAAAGTCACTGAGCGTGAGCAATGGGCGGAACTCGCGCGCACGCTCGTCGAAGAATTGAACGGAGCCGCGGCGCGCGCAGAATCGGTCTCCAGTGTGCCAGCGTTTCTCAACGCGCACCTGCGTCGCAAGTTCGCTCAGAAGCCAGGTGCGCGCAAAGGAGAGGGGAAGCGCAGCATCTCTGCGATTGAACCTCCCACCGTTCACGCAGAGCCTCATCGAAAGCTCTCGCCTGAAGACATCGCCGCTTTCACGGCCACCGTCGCCGATCTGCTCGGAGAGGGAAAGACGCTCGAAGAGATTGAGACTCAATTCGCGGAGAGTATGCACCCGGAGGATTGGCCAACGATCAAGAGCATGGCGCAGGGGCAGATGGCAGCAAAGGAAGAAGACTGAGAATGCTCAATGATATGCCAAGGGGGAAGAAGATGAGACGTGTGATGTGGAGCGCGCTGTTGATAATCGTGGCGGTAGGACTCGCGGCGGCACAGGATACTTCGAGCGTCGAGCAGAAGGCCGAAGCATTGCGCGAGCAACTTCGCGGCGTGACGGACAAGCAGGCTGAACTCCAGAGCCGGTTGACTCAACTCGAAGAAGACCTCAAGCCGGAGAACATCCAGCGCAGCGTCGCCAGCATTGGGACGACTGATGCCAATGCCTTGCGAGACCAACGCCAGCAACAACTGGAGACGCAGAAGGCGAGCATTGAAGAGCAACTATGAAGTCTGGACGCCAGCCGCACACGATTGGAGGCTTCGATAGCGAGCGCCGAAGCGGAGGGCGTCCGCCAGCGTGCTGCCGCGCTCGGCGCAAGCAACGCTCCTCAGCCAGTAAGTTCTACAAGCAACACTGCCGCAGCGCCGCCACCCGTGCAGAATACACAGAGCACCCGACAGACGAAGAGCCGACGACACAGAAGAACGCGGCGACGCGCCGCACACTAATCATCACAAGGTAAAAAGGAAATTGACGAGGGGGTTCCTCACTTATGAGCCGTCAGACAAAATCAACGAAGCCAAGCCGCAATATTCCTGAGCACATCAAGCGCGCCGTCAACGCGCGTGAACATCACATCTGCCAGAGCTGCGGCGTGCATACCGAGTTCATCCACTACGATCATAAATTCCCGTTCGATCTTGGTGGGCCGACGACGGTCGAGAACATCCAGAGCCTGTGCCCGAAATGCAACACCTCGAAGGGAAATAAAATTCAATGTCATCATTGCCGGCACTGGATGTCTCCCGACAATGCCAAGTGCCCGCAGTGCGGAACGAAATTCCCATACTCGAAGCGCAATCAAACTCTGGCCGGCAAGCTCGAACTCCTCTTTGAAAAAGTAGGCCGTGCCGTCGTCATCGGCGGAGCGGCGCTGATTCTGATTCTCTTTCTCACGGGTGGCTTCTACGTCTATCGTCGCCTCAGCGGATCGTCCCAGATGGCAGACCATGCCGCGCATGTTGAGACCATCGTTAATAAATCTTTCGATGTCGCAGCAACACAGCCCACATCATTCCAGGTCGTCGTGCCGGTGGGTGCGAAGAATGCCCGCTTGGTAGGTGGTTACAAAGTAACGTCGGGAGATTCGGTTAACTGCTATGTCCTCGATGCCATCCAGTTTCAGACGGCCATGGGTGGTGCAAAAGATTTCCCATCCATGATCGCGAAAGAGAAGCTCAATTCTGCTCGAGTACGGCAGATGCTCAATCCGGGAACGTATTATTTGTATTTTGCTCCAGATGCGGCGACCACCAAGCTGGCTACCGTTGCCGCCGAGTTCTATTTGAAATTCGATTGAGAGCCATTAATAACTGATGTTACGCAAAAAGAAATGGCAGTTTACGCTTGACACGGAAAACATTGGGCTTTGACACGCTTTTCGGCGTTACGCAGTTTTCGATAAAGAGCGGTTTTGATGGGCTTTTTGCCGCTATCAACCACAAAAAGCGGTCTTGAATTCAACTTGGAAGTGCAACTTTGAAATTGGTCAGTGAAGGGCAAGCTGCGATAGCATCGGTCGTGCAGTGCTACTTCAACGACCAAGCCAAAGGAAGCACCGATGACCGGCTATCAGCAGCTCACCCAGGAGCAAAGATACCAGATTTACGCCTTGCAGAAAGCTCACTTCACGCTCACGCAGATTGCCTCAGAGATTGGCGTGCATAAGAGCACCGTCTCGCGCGAGGTGCGCCGCAACCGTGGTGGGCGCGGCTATCGTCCCAAGCAGGCGCAGGAACTGACGACGGAGCGCAAACTCGCCGCCTCAACCACGCGCATTGCCGCCGAGACGTGGCGGGTGGTGGAATCACGGTTGCGCGACGAGCAGTGGAGTCCCGAACAAATCTCCGGTTGGCTGCACCGTCAAGGCCAACCAAGTGTCAGCCATGAGCGCATCTATCAATATATCTATCGGGACAAGCGCTCTGGCGGCACGCTCTACACCCATTTACGCTGTCAGAAGCAGCGGCGGAAACGCTACGGCTCTTACGACCGGCGCGGGCGCTTGCCGAACTGTCGCAGTATTGAGACGCGCCCCGCGATTGTCGAAACCAAGCGCCGCATCGGGGACTGGGAAGCCGACACCATCATCGGCAAGAATCATCAGGGCGCGATTGTCACCTTGACCGAACGCAAATCGAAACTCTTGCTGATGCAGAAGGTCGCGGACAAGAGCGCGGCGGGAGTGGCAGGCGCAATGACGACCCTGTTGCGCGAGGTGGCGGACAAGGTGCTGACGATCACGTCGGACAACGGACGCGAATTTGCTAATCATCAGGCGATTGCACAGAAACTGGCTGCCGACTTTTACTTCGCGCATCCCTACTCGTCATGGGAGCGTGGCTTGAACGAGAACACGAATGGGCTGGTGCGGCAGTACTTCCCCAAGCAGTGTGACTTCACAAAGATTACGGATGAAGAAGTGCGGCAAGTTCAGCAGCGGTTGAACTCGCGACCGCGCAAGACGTTGGGCTACCAGACTCCGCATCAGGTATTCTACAAACCATCACCTGTTGCACTTCAATGTTGAATCCAAGGGTGGTTTTGCTCAGGTAATTCATGTGTCAAGTTAAAACCCTAAATCTTGTCTGCGTAACATCAGTTAATAATTTTCGGCTCGCCTTGGCCGCGACTGATCATCGCGGCGACGAATCGCTTCAACCCCTGGTGACGGCGGGACGGATTCATCAGGGTTCACGGAAGGGAACTGTGAAGCATGAGTAAGACAATTGAACAGGCAACAACGAGCGAGTTCATATTACACAAGCGACTATTTCGCACGCGCAAGATATCTGCTGTAAAAGAACTGCGTGATGGCGTAAAAGCTAGACGTGACCATAATAATCCGCAGTTCGGTTGGGTCACTTGTCCTGTCGGAGGCCCGCATTGTGCGGGAGAGCGATATCGTCAGCTTCATGTGTCAATGACTGGGGTTTGTCAGCCGTGTTCGAGCCTCTCAAGAAGACTCAGTTGTAGCCGTCCAAAGCACATATCAGGTGCCATTCCGTTGGTAGAGCGCCACCCTAACAATCCAAAAAAATTTGCGTTCATCTGTGCCAACTCTCGACGCAATCCCGACTGTCTACAAAAGGATTATGGGTGGTTATCCTATTTCACGAAACCCGAATGGCGTGGGCTATGCAAAGCTTGCCTTCGTTTTGATGGCGGACATGGAAAAGATAGGGTGGATCGTACGCTGAAGAACGGTACGAGAGTGCTTCTCTCCCAAGAAGATGATCATGGGATGGTGCCTGTTCAATATGCGACATGCAAACATATCCGAAAGGAGTCTAGGGATCAGATACTCGCTCACGTCGGCCGACTTGGTAAGGTCTGCCGAGCTTGCTGGGAAAATCCCATTGCACTTGCAGAGAGAATCGTCGAACTGTCCCAATTAGATGCGCCTATAAATTCGCATCTTCAAGCATCGTTTAATATCACCACAGAGGAAAAACAAAAGCGTGGGCGACGTGCAGGGGTCAAATACATCAACCCCCTAACCTCTCGTGCCTCTCTGGAGAATGCTATAACGAAACTGTGGGCGCACTCCCAATCCACAAGCGAGATTACCTTCGCTGTTGTAGCCAGTGTCTTTCAAAGTAGCGGCGAGCGGATCGGAGCCGACGCAGTTAAGAAAAGATTCTATGAACTTAGAACGGGGATGAAATGGCGAGATTTTGTCGTTTTCGTGGTTAACGAGAAAGGGAAATTAAATCAGGGGAATTAAATTCCCCGTCGGGGAATTTAATTCATTCGAATTATCATCCCTGTTTCAAAAAAAAGTTGTGATAGGTTACGCCAGCCTCAACTGAGGCAAAAAATAATGCCCAACCGGCTCACTTTCCAGGGCGTTCCGGTTGGGCGACGGCTCCTGCTGAAGCCGGAAACATTTTTAGTTTCGAGCGCGGATTATACGCGCTCGAAAAACAAAAGGGTAGAGTCATTTCGCTTTCAGCAGGGCGATGGCTCTGCCCTTTGAGTTTTTCACATCATGCTTATCACGCATATCAGCAACGCGCCGGCGTTCGCGCCGGCGCCGCCTCTTGACCTCGGCAAATGCTCCGGCTGTCGAAGCCATATTGTTCATCTCGAACAATTCAACTCGCATCTCGCCCGCGAGAATGATCGGCTACATCGTGAGCTGATAGAAGGGAAGCGTGCCGCATGAGAGACACCCTTCCTGCTTACAAGACGTGGTCACCTGGGATGCAGATTCCCAAAGCCGGCGATGGAATCGAGCCGAATGCTGCGAAGGCGCTACGACGCCATGCGGCAGTCCACGCAGCGACTGAGAGCGTCGCGACCGTGAAGAGCATCAGGCCGCAACATCATCCCACACGAGATCGGAGAGCAGCGTGAGCACACAGCCTCGATCACCTTTGTTGAGAGTCAATCGAAAACACCCCTGCGCGGTCTGCAAGCGCGACGACTGGTGCTCGTACTGGCAGGACGGCCATGGTGCGATCTGCACGCGAGTGAAGAGCGGCAGCCCGACGCGCGACGGCCAAAGCTGGATGCACTTCTTCGACGCTGCGCCCGCGCCGAAGCGCGCACCATCGTCGAAACAGAAGCCGATTCCAGCAGTCGTCGAACGTGCGCCAGTCGCGCGCCGTCATGCTGTGTACAGCGCGCTCCTCGATGCGCTCACTCTCTCAAGCGAGCATCGGGAGAGTCTGGAGCGTCGCGGCCTGTCTCGCGCGGAGATCGATCATCTTCAATTCAAGAGCGTGCCGCCGGCGCACGTGCGCGCAGAGATTGCCCGCCAGCTCGCGCGCCGCTTCGACCTCTGCGCGTTGCCGGGCTTTTCTCTGGCGTCGGCGGAATGGCGCTGGGACTCCAGCGCGACGGGTTTCTTCATCCCGTATCGCAATGAATACGGCCAGATCGAGGGGTTGCAAATCCGGCGCTGGCCTTACACCACGGGTGGCGATAAATACATCTGGCTCTCATCGAAAGACAGACCGGGCGGCGCGTCGAGCGGCGCGCCCGTTCATTTTGCAAAGCCGGAGTTAATCGCGCGCGCCGAAGAAGTATTGATTACTGAAGGCGGACTCAAAGCCAGCATCATCTCTTTCTTCACACAAGCACCCGTCATCGCTGCCGCAGGGGTTTGTAACTTCGGCATGTCTTTCGGCGCGCGCCTGCGGTCGCTCTTCCCGGCGCTGCGTCGTGCCGTCATCGCCTTCGACCGCGACGTGATGGAGAAGCCACAGGTGCATCACGCGCTAATGAGCCTGACCGCGCAGCTTGAGAGAGAGAGTTTCATCGTCCGGTTCAGGACGTGGCCGACGATTGACAAAGGCTATGACGATTACCTGCTCGCTCAACTCACGCGGAAGGGAAGAGCGGCATGAGCACAACGACGGCCACCGTCCACGACATCACACCGGCGCAGTTCCGCCGCCGCACATCCGGCCAGGGTGAAGCGTTTGAGAGAGAGCCGCAGCATCGCAGCGTCTTCGCCGACATGACCGACGGCACGGTCGTCGCACAATTCTTTCTCAACTTCGCCGGCTTTGAATGGAACGAAACAAAATTCTTTACGTTGATCGTCGGGCTGTGCGGCGAGGGCGGGCGCGTCATCGAATTCTACGATGAGGAACTCGCCGAGCACGCGCGCTGCACCGCCCGCACGATCCGGGCGTGGCGCGCCGCATACCTTGCCAGAGTGAGGACGGTTAAATGCTCATTGCTCGCCATCGTCGAAGGCTCCTACAATCCCGACCAGCAGCGCTACGAGCGCACGCGCTACAGCGTGCCCGCGCAGGTCGCCGAATTGATCGGACAGGCTGTGACCGCCGCGCGCGCGCTGCCGGAGTATGAGAAAGACCGTCTGGCCGCGCTCGAGCGTGCCGCCGGCGATGCTTACGACGAAATCCCGGACGCGCCGCCGATGATGCGCCGGCGCAAGCCGAAGAAGTCTTCCCGCTCACCCGTCATGCAGAGCCTCAACAATGCCGCCAAGAATCTCGACCAGGGCAAGAAAGCTCTCTCCGAGATGCCCGCGCGGATGCGCGCCGCGCTCCTCGCCGGACAGGGCGACGAGATACGCGAAATGCTGCTCTCGATGCGCGGCCAAATTGACGAAATTATTTCCGACATCTCGGAAGATGTTGATAATGCAGAGGTTGACGATATGCCGGAAATTTTTTCCGGTATCCCCCCCGGCGCGTCCGAGGTGCCTGAATCCGAGGGTCATTTCCGCGTAGAAGATATTAATACTACGCGGAAACGACCTGATGATCCCGACCCCGCGCCGGAGGCCGTTTCCGCCTGGGGACAACTCTCCGAGCGGCTCACAAAACCACAGGTGCAGAGCGTCGAGATTGAATTAGTAGCAGAACTGCCGATTCCAGAGCCGGATGCTGATGAGATCGCCGAGCGGGCGGCCATTCTGGAGTTTGAAGGCGGCCTCGACCGCCCCGACGCTGAAGCCGCTGCCATGATCGAGGTGCAGCGCGAGTGACGCGCGTCAGATAACAATGTCGGTCTGACGACATTATCTGATAATATTTCGAGCATGTTCGATGATCGCACCCGTGCCATCCTCAGCGACTCTGCTGCCCTCCAGCAGGCGCGCGCGTGCCTCTTCCAACAACTTGACCTGCTGACAGAGACGTGTGATCTGACGACCTTCTGCGACACGCTCGCCGATGTCGCCAAGTCGCACGCCGCCAACGCCAGCCGCTCAGAGCAACAGCGTCTCCAGTGGGGCCGCGTCGCAGACACACTGGACGCCCTCTTCCTTGAGCTGAGTTGCGCTACTCCGAACGGAAATACCTGCCCACAAATAGCCCCCGAAAACATGCCATATTAGGCACGCTTCGGCAGGGCTGTGCCCGACCTTTTGGGTCGCAAACACCCCTCAAAAAATAATTCCCAGAATCTTGCTAACGTACAGGACGAGCGTCGAGGCCAAGGGTGTGCTGCCGGCTTTCGGCTCAGGTCGCGCGGCTTGATGGCAGGAGAGAAAAAGGTACTTCCCAGCCTTTCAAACGTTGAGGGTAACGTGCAACCGCACGGGGTCGCTAGTGATAGAAAATTGTTTTAATCATCAACAATGGAATTCAGTTCGCGCAGTGTTTATGCAGGTGTAGTGAATTTATTTGTTGGTGAAAGGGTCACCAGAATCACCAACGTAGCGAGGGACGCGAAATGGCGATCCAGAAATATTGCCGGGGCTGCGGCCAGCCGAAAGAAGGGAAGCGTTGCCGGCCTTGCCGACTCGCTTCTTACAAGCGTTACCGGCGGCGACACAGTGAGGAACTGCGCGGACGGAGGCTGGCGAGGTATCACACGGACAGCGAAGTCGCGGTCAAAGCGAAGCGACGACAGATACGGTGGCGACAGAACAACCGAGAGAAGTACCTTGAAGGCAAGCGTGAGCAGTCACGTCGGCGGCATGATCGGGAACGGCAAGCGCGCGCCGCGGCAGACCCAGCCTTCAGGGTGAAACTGGAATCGGCAATGCGGAAGAGCAGTGCAGACGCCTGCACATAAAACCAACCCGCGCAGGATGCTGATGAGGCATCCGCGCTTTACGCAGGGAGTACACGGAGCATTATGCAGACCATCAACATCAACAAAGTTAACGCGACGATGCGCCGCAAGGCGACGGCCACGATCACAGTCGAAGGCGATAACGGCGAACGGCAAGCACTCGAACTGACGATCTTCTATCGCGGCCTCACGCTCGACGACACCGGTCAATTCACAGACCTTGAAAAACTCGAAAACGAGCAAGAGCGAAACGCCGAGGTCAAGCGTCAACTGGCATTCATGGTCGAAGAAATTCCGAACTTCGTCGGCGACGATGGCCTACCCGTCGCGACGGATGTTGAATTCTTTTCCAAGCTTGAAGTGACGTACCTGAACGCCATCAGCGCGGCCATCACGGAGCATCGCAGCCTCCCTACGAAGCCCTCCGCCTCTTAACGGCTCATTACAAGAGCGGTGGGCAAGTTAAGAACCCTCTGCCCGCGCTGGAGCAGAACGTGCTCGCGCTCGCATGGCGTCTGGGAAGGCTACCCAGTGAAATCATGGCGGAGGAAGAGCGCTGGATAGATTTGCTTCTGCTCGACATGGAAGCGCGCGCGAAAGCATCGGCGAGGTAAACGATGTCTCAAAAAAGCTTGGATTCATATAAGTTGGTCGTCACTCTCGACGCTGCGCCCGCAGCCAAGGGAATTGCCGCGCTCGGTGTCGCTGATAAGAATGCGATGAAGCTCGATCTCTCGCTCGGCAAGATGTCGAAGGGCTTCAAAACCGGACTGGCCGGCGTTGATGCCGACGGTAAGAAGGTCAGCCAGACCGTCAACGGCATCGGCGCTGCCGCAGAACGCAGCGTCGGCCTACTGGGCAAGCTGAAGAACGCGCTCAAGGGTGCCAGTTATGACGGCGGCGGCGGCTCTTCCTCACGCGGCAGCATCATCCCCGGACTCGGCAACATCAGCAACATCATTCAAGGCATTCCGCAGGTCGGAAATCTCATTAAATCGCTCATCAGCCCGATGACTGATGCGGCGGAGGCTGGCATCAAGTTCAACGCATTTCTCGAAACGTCGCAGATCGCGTTCGAGAACATGATGAAAGGAGACAAGCCGGGCGCGGCGAAATTTCTCAAAGAGTTGCGCGACTTCGCCGGCGCGAGTCCCTTTCGCACTGAGGGACTCGTCAAGACCGCACAATACATGGGCGCAGTCGGCTTTGAGTCGAAAGAAGTGATCCCCGTCTTGAAGGACGTGGGCGACGCTATCGCAGCGGCCGGCGAGATTAGCGAAGCGTCCGTGCAGAACGTCGTGCGCGCGCTCGGCAAGATGCGCGGCATGGGCAAGGTGACGGCGGAAGAGATGGAGTCGCTCGCCGACAACGGCATCCCGGCGTGGGAGATGCTGGCACACGCCATCGGCAAATCGGTTGAGGAGACCCGCAAACTCTCCGAGCAGGGCAAGCTCCGAGGCGCGCCGGCGGCGGAGGCGATTCGTGCAGAGATGCGTGCCCGTTCCGGCGGGATGATGGACAGGCTTCAAAACACGTATCAGGGACGGATGAGCGCCATCGAGGACAATTTGCAAGGCGCGCAGGCGACGGCCACCAAGCCGCTCTTTGACAACATGTCGAGGACGATGGGCGCAGCGCTCACACGCGGCGACCTGAGCGACAAGATGGCCAAGTCGGTCGCCGCCATGATCTCACCTGTGGCGGGACTAATCGGCGCGTCGGCTGAGACGTTGATCGGCGGGAACCTGACCGCCGGAATTGTGAAGGGCGTCAACGCGGGTAAATCGGCGGTTGCGGGCGTGATGAAAGATTTAGCCATCGAGGGCGTGCTAGGGCCGCTGGCGAAATGGCTGAGAACACATTCACCCTCGGAGGCGACCGCTGAACTTGGCGGCTTTGTGGTTGACGGTCTCGCCTACGGCAGCAACGGCAAAGGCGGAATTGCCAGCGAGGAGAGCAAGCAGAAATTGCGCCGCGCGCTCGAAGAACTGCTCAAAGACCCGCGCGTTCAAGCCATGCTCGACGTGATCGGGAAGGGTGAGGGCACCTTCAACCCGAAGACGGGGGCGCGCACCTACAACAAAATGTTCGCCGGACATCGGTTCGACCTTGGCTCAGGGGATGGCGCGTTCCGTCGCACACCGTTCCACAATCCAAAGACGGGCAAGATGGACGTGAGCACAGCGACCGGTTTCGGGCAGTTCATCCGCAAGACATGGGGCGGGGTCTCGAACAGCTTAGGTGGGCTGAACATCGGCTCTCCGCACGATCAAGAGCTTGCGGTGATGGGGTTGATGCACCAGCGACAGATGATCGGGCCGCTATTGCGCGGTGATGTCCGCACGGCCACCGCACGCGGCGCGCCTGAATGGGCTTCTCTGCCGGGATCGAACTCGAAACAGCCACAGCAGAAACTATCGAGCGCGTTATCGCTGTACGACGCGCGCCTTGCCGCTTATCAAGGCGGTCTCTCGGTCAAC
>MWWH01000358.1_pt1 | contig 13017 bp, 19 predicted proteins | sample 1047231 | NCBI WGS metagenome assembly MWWH01 (sample SAMN06349967, study PRJNA376086) | soil metagenome | isolation source: MG3-2 sample Antarctic (ecotone) soil | place: Antarctica | collected 2015-01-13 | reverse complement strand
TTTTGAAAATGGATGTTTCACGGCGTAAAAGTGGCCGCGTTCGAGAGGACGCGGCCACAACATTTTGTGCTTCAATCTAAAAATCACATTTCATTTTCATAGTTGCGGCTGATAATGGCTATTATGTATTTTCGAGGCTTTGTTGCAAAAGTCCGATCTGATGCAAAAGTATGAGGGCTGATGTAAAAGTAGCGGCCCTCTAGTTACCGGTTTTTGGCATGGTGTAATTCGTCGCGCTCCCCTTGCCCGACCTTTCTAGTCGGCCTTCCCGCACCATAACCCTAAAGAAAAGGATGGCTTGGTCGTAGCCAATCCCCGTTAAGTTACGGAGCTTTCGATTGCCTATGGACGGCTGTCCTTTGAGGTGTTCCGTAACTACTCCCCAAACTCTCGCAATCTCATCCTTACTGAGTGTGGTTATTGCAGGTTTATCTGATTTAGGCATATCTCCCTAAAGGACTATTCTATGTCTAAGCTCATCTGATTCCCGGCCGCCTGCTGTGCTTTCTTGAGGACTTCATGGCTCAGTGGAATGTTGAGTCTTGCGCCTTCGCCAACAATATCGCGGATAGTCACGATCTGGATTTTATCGTACTTGTGGTTCATTATCTCGTGGTGGTATTTCCCGGTGGTTTTAGCCTCTTTAATCATGGGCGCGGTCGGTTCTTCGAGCGTGATAAAGACGGCCATGGCGGCGTCTTCACGCTGCATGTCGCCACGTAGTTTGGCGATGTCGCCGCGTCCTACGTGGCCGGATTTAACCTGAAAGACTACCTTGGCGTTATCGTCTCGTTCCCGAAAATAAGCGACCCCATCAATGCCACGATCCGCGCCCTTCTTATCTGAGATAATGCCCTGATTGTTCGTGTAGGTGAGGACGGCCCACTTCTCGAACTCTTTCCGCAAACGATCATCTTTCTTATGGGCTAAGGCGACTGCCGATTCTATGTCCTTCGGGATACCGTTAAGCGTGATGTAGTCCAAAACGCCTTTACCAAAATTGCCTTCCAGCCTTCTGAGTACTACCGCTATGGACTGATAGGTTATATCAATTCCTATCCACCTTCGCTTTAGACGCTGCGCCACTACAATGCTAGTGCCGCAGCCGCAATACGCGTCCAGAATTACATCGCCCTCATTGCTGGCCGCCCGAATGATGCGCTCTAGTAAGCCCTCCGGCTTCTGCGTCGGATAGCCCATGTATTCTTTGCCACGCGGCGCGATGGCGATCTGCCACCAATCTTCGGGGACTTTGCCCTTTTCGTGAATCAAGTGTTCCGCCCCGACGAAGCCGGAGCCCACCAACCCATCTTTATAGTTCGCTTTGGTCTTGGCGCTGTGAGCCAAGCGAACCTCATCGGCGTTAAAAGTCCATGTCTCACCCTTTGAATACCAGAACACGATGTCATGTTTCCGCATGAACTGTCGCATACCCGGAGAGCCGGGCCCGGTGTAAAGCCAAACTATCTCATTCCTAAAGTCCCCGCCCTGCGGGACAAAGATGGCGTCCAGAACGAGTTTTAAGTAGTGACTCGCCGTTGGGTCGCAGTGCAGAAAAAAACTGCCCGTGGATTTTAAGACCCTATGGATTTCTGTAACTCTTAACGTCATGCTGACCAAGTAGGCGAGCAGACTCCCATCTTTGAGGACGCTGCGCAACCCCTTTATCAACTCAATAGTCCGTTCGCCGAACCGACCCTTATCGTTAGTAATGATTTGCTCAAAGCCTTCAATCGCGGCATCGTCCCACACCCAAGTATCAGTGAACGCTTGGGCCTGCGCCCGATCCTCTTCACCTAGATTGTTATAAATCTGAAAGTAATTTCGCTTGGAGTTGAAAGGCGGGTCTATATAGCAGAGGTCAATGGTCTCGTCGCGGATGTGCTTCCGCAGGACTTCGAGGTTGTCGCCGTAGTAGAGTGAGTTTTTCATGGTGAGGGCGATTATAAACGAAAGTTGCGCGGAAGTCGTAAGTCGGCACTTCGCCTATTTATCTAGGTCAATGAAATCAATCGAACTATCCCTGTAGATTTTAGCCATGAAGGGTGGATTGGGGAGGTCTAGGATTCTTAGCATCCGTGGCAGCGCTTTGCAGATGATGGCGGCCATAATTAATCTATGACGCAAGTTCAGACTATCAGGTAAACACTTTAGGGGAGAATTTGCAGAAATCATTTCATGCCTTCACAATTTCTTTACATACAGATCAAGATCAGAGCGTTTGATTTTATAGCCGCGCCCGATAATCCGGCCCTTTAACCTCCCTGCTTTGATAGCTTCTCTTAAATGATTCTCTGACAGGCTCGAAAGCGCGGCGGCATCTGCGAGCGTGAGCATGACCTTTTCGCCTACGCTGGCTTGTGGCTGGCTTTTCTGTCCATGTAGATAAGCGAGCAAGGCTTGGCGCGTTTCGTCAATCTCACGGCGAATTTCCAACGCCGTATCGGGCGACTGTTCAACCGGCGCGAGTGCTGGCGATTCCGGGCGTTCGACGAACACTATTTGCTCGCGCTCGGCTTTCAGTTTTTCCAGTTCGCCTTCATCATAAACTGTTATATCGCCGCGCTCGCCTTTGGCCTTTGCGGGCGTGAGTTTTCCCTTTGTGGCGTAGCCTTCAACACTGCGAATTGTGACACCAAGAAAAGCGGCGGCTTGCTTTTTGTTCATCGGCATAGGCGGGCTTATAGCACAGCGCGAGGTTTTCGCGGTAGCATTTTCGTGGCTGTTTCCTTGACTTTTCTCGGCGTAGGTTTTTCGGGGGTGGTTTTTCGGGGGGTGGTTTGCGGGGCAAGGAAAAGCAGCGCGGCAAATGCTGTGCTGGGTAAGCATCTGCCGCGCCGCTATCAATCGCCTCCGTCACGGTAGAGGCGAAAGTTTACGCCGGGTCTTGCGTCGGCGGGGTGGGTAAGATGATGCGCTTGCGCGTCACTATTTGATCGCGTGTGATGCGTGCCTGTGTCTCTTCCGCTTCCTCGCGCGTCTCTTCCTTCTCTTGCTTCATTGCCTTAAGCACGGCGAGCGGCCAAGCGACGCGGAAAACTGCCGCGTTGTCTGTCGGGTGCAAGTCCAACTCGCAGACGCGATCCCCAAGATCGCGCTTGACCATTTCAGGCACGTGCGGGCTGTGAAGTATCCGGATGATAGCGGCGGCATCGGCTTCCATTTCATCTTGTAACTGTTCGGACTCGGAAGGCGGCGCGGTTATCCGGCTGTCCGCACGCTGGCGTAGATTGAAAGCCGCCGCGTTGAAAATCTCGGAACGCTCGGAAAAGAAATCAATTCCTTGCTCATGCGCTGCTTTCAACATGCGCGGGATGGCGACGGCGGCGATCTCTCTGCGATTCCAGTAAACCTGTGTTTCGCCTTCGAGTTCGGAGAGCATTTCAAAAGTTAAGTCGCGGATAAAATCGGGCGTGCTGTCGTCATCAAAGCACAGCGCAAGGATGCGCTCGGATTGTTGGCGGAATGGTTTGAGCGGGTCGGGTTGTTTCTTTTTGGTTGAAACTTTGCGGAGCGCGGGCGTATCTTTCTTTGGCATTGACTTGTCTCCTTAAAGCGGTGGAAGTTGGTGCTTGGGCGTGGACTGTTAGAGCAGTTACACGCCCGTTTCTTTTGCCTTGATTAAATCCCTTGTGAGAATTAAGATATTATCTTGATTTCTTTAGTTTGACAAGTAGTGGTATGAGGCTGAATGAAAAAAGAAGAATTGCTTGATTTAATTACCTTGTCCGAAGCGGCAGAGTTGCGCGGCGTCTCGCAGCAGGCAATATCTGATTTGATGCGGCGCGGTCGGCTTCATCCTGTTGAAATTGCTGGCCGTAAATTTTTAAAACGTAGTGAGGTGGCAAGTTTTCAGCCAGAGAAAAGCGGCAGACCGGCGAAGGCTAAAAAAGGAAAGGCCAAAAAGTAATGACAAACGAGCAAGCCATACAAGCATTTAAAGTATTTGCCATAGGCTCTGCGCTCGGTGCGTTCTTCGGTGGCGTGGCGGGTTTCCGTATCGGCGCGGCCATAAGTGGCGCGGTGGCCGTCGAAATGGTTGATCCGGGAAAGGGCATTGAGTTTTTCTGTAAGACGTTGGGCATCGCGCCGCCAGTGGAGCAAGATGAGACTGTTTATGATGCGATCCCGGTCTTTGATGATGAGCCGTCGCCCTTGCGTAAGATGTTGTTGCTTGGGGAAGGGGTGAGAGATGGTAAGTAAGAAAAGAATTAAGAGCAGCGAAGAGGACAAAGCCACGCGCAGCCCTAAAGGTTCACTCAATATGTCGTTGGAGATGGTTACGAGGCTACTCACGCTCAATTCGCTCGCGCGGGACAATGCAACAAACATTATTGCCATGCTCATATCCGAGGAGCCGATTGAAATATCGCCGGAGCAAAAACAGGCTGTACAGGCAAAAGTTAAAAGTGTGCTTGAAGATGCCGCCGAAACCGTCAGTATTTATAGACACCTTGATGTCCTATACCAGAAAAGAACTGCGGAAAATTTGATATGCCTTATGTTTATCGTTCACATGATGTTTAAAGGGGAACCGAAAGAACACAAGACAAAGTTTCACAAAGCGGTAATGGTCAAAGTTCGGAAGCAAGTGGAAAACCACAAGCTAGTCCAGAAAGCCCTTCGCTCTTACGCCGCCCTTCCTGAGATTGAAGGGATTTATAACAGCGACGAAATAAAAGCAAAGTATTTTAATAAGATGAAAGATGAGGCCGTTTCCAAGTGGCGAGAGTTTAGAAGGAACCGCGCCACTAGCCAGACGGTTAAAGATAGATTGATCCGCACGATAACCGAAGAATTTAACCTCTAAGAAAAAGAAGCGATAAGCCCTTATCACGCTTTTTTTTAGCTTGCCCTTTAAATTTACAGAGCGATAAGAGCTTATCGCTCTGTAAATTGTCCGCCTTTCTACCTTCCAATTTACACCCTACGTTTTCTGTTCATAATCAATTTGCAAACAGGCTTAGCACGCATGGATAACACCTTGCGTCTGAATGAACATTCACCTTTAAGGAGCAAAAAATGGGACTCGACAAAAAAGAAGCCGATCAATTGATCGACTTCATCGGTACGCAAGCATCTACCGGCGCGGAATCGGACAGCCTTGACGAAAAGCAGGAACTTCTCGAAGAAATCCAATCGCTCTGCGATCCCGAATCCACGCTAATTTTCAACGAAGACGGGACGGTGGAAATTGAAGACGAAGACGATTCGCCCGAAGACTAATCCGCCGCGCCCGTCAGGTTCGGAATTTGAACCTATCGGGCAAATTTTGGAGCGGGTAATTGCGGCGGCGGGTTATGCCTCGGTGTTGCGTCAGGCGGCGGCGGCGCGGTCAAACAGTGGCCGCGCCGAATGGCGCGATGGCGCAAACAGACAAGTTACCTGTGAATCCACAAGTAATTCACAGGCTGAGTAACAAGTGAAAGGACAAGTGGAATGACTAAAAGAAATGCCAGTGAACCGCCCGTTATGATCTTGTCGGACGCTGAACCGCCCGTTCGTCAGACCGCGATCATTTACCGCTTGCCGACCTTTGCACAAGACCGCCGCTCCGACTTGCGCGCCGTGCGCGAGAAGATCGGCAGCATAGACGACATGACGCGGTTTGATGAATTGTTGCGCGTGCTGGCGAATGCGCCCGGCCACTATTTGATTGAAGATCGCCTTGACGGTCAGGTAGCGGGTACGCGAGTGGTCGAGGTCAAGCCGCAAGTCGAGTCGTTAAGCGGCGTGGCGGGCACGGCGAACATGCCAGCAGCACAGCAAGCAACCGGATCGCAGCCGGTTTTTGGTGGTATGGGCGACGCCGTGCGCGAGTTTAAGGACGTGATTAAGGAACTGAGTCCACCGCAGCCAGCGGAGAGCCTTGACGTGGCTATTGACCGTGCGCTGGCGCGGCAGCGTGAAGAGTTCACTCGCACACTCGAACAGTTGAAAACGGCGCAGGCTGTGCAACCGCCGCCCCCGCCGAAGTCATTCGTTGAACAGGCGAATGAGCTAAAAGCGGCGGCGGAAGTGATGGGTATGGGCGGCAGCAACAATGCTGTTCCGTCAGTTGATCCGGTCGAACAATTTAAGAGACAGGTTGAAACTTACAAAGAGTTGAGCGAGGTGGTGAACCCGATCCGCGACGTTGGCGAGCGTGGCACAGCAGGGAAAGTTTTTGACTTTCTTGGCGATGCGATGAAATTCGGAAAGGAAATTGTGCCACTCGCGGCGGCGATAATTGGCGGTCGCGCTCAAGCGGCGGCGGCGGCGGGAATGACAGACACCATGCCGCCAGAGGGCGCACCGATGCCAACATCGCAGCCCACAGCCGCGCAACCGCAAGCGTTAAGCGAGCCGCAAAACGAAAACGAAGCGATGGTTTTGATCGCACACGTCGCGGTCGCCGACTTAATTAAAAACAAACGGGTCGGGCGCACGGCAGACCTGATCGAAGAGTTGGCCGTGCGCTTCCCCCCGCTCACGAACACGATCAATCAATTTATTTCGACGCCCCCGGAGAGCGCGTTGGCTTTACTCGGTCAGTTCACCCAACGAAACGATCTCGGTTCTTTCCGCCATGCGCGTGGATGGGTCGAAGACTTGATCGCGGAACTCTTACCAGAGGACGACAGCGAGCCGGAGGCCACACAGCACCCCGGCGACGCTGTTCCGAATATTCTCGAAATGGCGAGCGCACGCGCAAGTTAGAAAGGGCGAATCCCCATGTCCACAACGGCACAGGAAAACGGCATTTTCGGTTTCGCCGCGCGCAGCATTGGCGGCGCGGTTTCGCGTAGCCGCTCGCTCGGGCGGGCGAAGCGGGCATACGGCAAAGAATTGAAGGCGTCCCGCAAATTGGAAGCGGCGCGCGAGCGCAGACAGTTAGCGGAGCGGGAGTTAAAGGTTCGCCGCGAAGAAACCGCCGCGCGTAAACGTGATGACAGCGCACGCAAGGCCGCAGAAAAACGTGAACAGCAAGACCGGGCGCGTGCGGAGAAGCAACAACGACAAGAGCAGGAGCGCGAGTATAAAGCGCGGCAACGCGAAGCCGAACAGCGCGAGCGAGCCGAACAGCGCGAGCGCGACAAGGAAGAGGCCGCGCACCGTAAGGCGATGCTTCGCGAGCAAGCGGAGCGCAAGCGTGAAGCGCAGATCGAAGAACGCGAGCGGCGGCAAATCGCGGCGGCAGAGGAACGCGAGCGCAAGTCATACGCTGGCCGGATGCGTCGCCGTCCGACTTACTCACAAAGCGAATATGAGATGAACCCGGCACGGCAAAGGAAAAGCGCGCGGCAACCGCAAAGCCTTTTCCGTCGAATTGGCGAAGCGGAGATCGCCGGGATCGGTGTCGCCGATGTCCTCGGCGTGGCCGGTGGCTTCGCCGCGTCGCGCGTGGCCGTCAAGGTCTTGCCCCTCGGTGCGCCGGGAAGCTGGCCGGAGATCGGCGAGCAGCTATTGATCGCCTATGGCTTGCACGTATTCGCGCCTGAGAGCGTCCGCGCGGGCGCGGTGGCCGGTGCGCTGGCTTCTCCCATCGCTTCCGTTATTCGGAAGATTCTAGCGGGCGATGCGCGGCAATCGGACAACACGATGCAAGCGGTCAAGACGGACGCGATAACGGGCGCGGCGCGGTCGGAAGTCGCTGGCTTTGAATATCCGCCCGCCTTGCCGGAAGCATCGCCCGTCGAAACGTCCTATCCATTGGCAACGGCCTACCCGAATGCGTGGCAAGGCTGCTATCGGTAGCGCGGCGGTTTTATGAATTTGGTTCGCGGCGATTTCAGGCAGCAGGGAGAAGAAAATTATGCCCTTCGATTCGACAACACAGGCAGCGCAGCGAGCCTTAAATCGGTGGTGGGAAGTCACGCCGAAACTTGTTGAAGATGGCGTTTTCGGCGCGAACACGGCGCGGGGCGTGCGGCAGTTTCAAAAGCGCGTGGGCTTGCCCCAGACCGGACAGCTTGACCAGGCCACGTTAAACCGGCTCGGCGTGGCGAATGGCGGCGCGGGCGCGGGTATCAAATTTGGCGGAAACGTCGGAGCGAGCGCAGGGATCAGAACGGGCGGCGCGAGCGGCGGCGGCAGTGGTCAGGACAGCGCACTGGTGATGATCGCAGACGCAGCAGGAAAGCTGATAAGCGTGCCGTTTGGGACGCCCATTCGGATCGTGGATGCCGCGGGGAAGATCATCGTCTCGACGGCGGGCGCGGCTGTGGACATGGCGAAGGCGGCGGGCACGTCGCTAGTCTTGTCTGTGGACGCGGCGGGCAATCGGGTCGCACGCATCGGCGGCTCGCTGGAAGAAATTCTAAAAGCCTACGCCGCGCCGTTCGGCGCGATGTTTGGGCTTTCGCTTCCGGTCGTCGGACTCGCCGCCGCCGTGCTTCTCGTTCTCATGTTGAAATCGCGCAGCCAGTAACTGAAAAGGGAATTTGAAATGTCGAAAAGAATCATTGAAAACCTATCGCCGGAAGATCAAGCGCGGGCGCATGAATGTATGCAGCAAGCGCAGTTCGCTTTCGTTCAACTCGCGCAGTTGTTCAGGAAAGGCACGGCGGGGCTTGAGTTGACCGGCGCAGAATTCGCGGCGACTCAAATGCTTCAGCAAATGGCGGGCATGGTGTCAAGCGGTCTGTATCTCAGCGGCGAACAGATGCCGACTGAGAAGGCCGTCCGCATCGCGCAGGAATTGATGGGGGGCGAGAATTGATCGGGTTGGTTCATCCGGTATCGGGGGCGCGCGTCTCGTCGGCATTCGGCGTTGACAGGGGCAACCACGCGCACGGCGGCGTTGACTTCGCCGCTCCGAACGGGACGCCGGTTCTCGCGGCGGCGGCGGGACGGGTTACGTCGGCACGCTACACCGCGTCGGCGGGCAACATGATCATCCTTGATCATGGCGGCGGCTTCGATACTCGTTACTTTCACTTGTCGAGCTTCGCGGTTAAGGCCGGTGATACGGTCAGGCAGGGTCAGACAATCGGCGCGGTCGGGTCAACGGGACATTCAACGGGCAATCATTTGCATTTCGAGACGCGCAGCAACGGGGCGGCGGTTGACCCGCTCTACATCTTGCAACACGGCGCGGGCGCGGCGGCGGGCGCGTCTCTGTTCGGTGAGAGTAACGGCGGGATGATGATCGCCGGTCTTTTGTTCTTGCTGGCCGTCGTGCTGATTATTGATTGAAGGGGCGCGATGTTGTGGGAAACAAACACGCGAACACAAGATGATGTTGGATAAGCAGTTTGACGAGTGGGAGACGCGGGCGTATAGTCGGAGCGTCATTTTGACAGTGAAAAGCCCCGGAACTTTTCACCGTAGCAAGTATAAAGTTCCGGGGCATGTTCGAATCACCGTCGCCGTCGTAACCGGCTAGGTGCTGTACATGAAACGACATGTATATACGTTTCATGTAACTACATCCTACCGCAAACGTGAGTACAGACGCAAGAGGCGTAGCCCTAATACGTCCACAATGTACCCGCGCCAGTTGCATCGGCGAACCTTTAGAAAGGATCGCTGAATCATGTCACAAAGTCACTTAGCTCTCTCCACATCCGACACTCTCAGCAAGTTGCAGGAAGTGAAGCGCACGGGCGCGGGCTGGACGGCTCGCTGCCCCGCGCACAACGACAACAGAAACAGTCTTAGCATTAAAGATGATGCGGGGCGGGCAATACTTCACTGTCATGCTAACTGTGACTGGAAAGACGTTCGCAATGCTTTAGTAGGTAATCGGCCAACAAGCCGCACCACCAGTGTCGCCTATGTTTATCAAGACGAACAGGGGAACACGGCTTTTGAAGTATGTCGTAAAGAACCTAAAGGATTCGTTCAGCGAAGGCCGGACGGCAACGGCGGGTATATTTACGATCTGCACGGAACGCCTAAAGTTCCTTATCGCTTACCGGAACTGCTTGAAGCCGATCCTTCTGCGGCGGTTTTCGTTGTCGAGGGCGAGAAGGATGTCGATAAGTTGTGGTCACTTGGTTTGGTAGCGACAACAAATTCGGGCGGCGCGGGGAAGTGGTATCCCGCGCACAGTGAGTTTTTGCGCGGGCGCGTGGTCGCAATTTTGCCCGACAACGACGAGCCAGGACAAGCGCACGCAAGGCAAGTTGCAAACTCGCTTCATAGCCGCGCGGAGAGCGTTAAGGTTGTTACCCTGCCGGGCTTGCCGGAAAAGGGTGACGTGTCCGATTGGCTTGAGCAGGGCGGCACAACACAACAATTATTTCAGCACGTCGAAGCGGCGGCGGTTTACGAGCCGCCCGCGCAATCGCCCGACGACGTTGGTCAACTGGAAGTTGACGAAACTCTTAACAGTCTTGCCGCACACGAGGCGGCGGCGGGCGACACGTTGCCGTGTACGGATAAAGGCAATGCTATGCGACTCGTCAGGCAACACGGGCGCGATCTTCGTTGGTGTGACGATTGGCGGCGGTGGCAGATTTGGGACGGCAGCAGATGGGAGCCGGATAACACCGGCGAAGCGATGCGGCGGGCAAAGGACACTGTAGAGCGAATCGCCATAGAAGCGGAGACGCAACCTGATCGCACCACAGCAGACGATCTGCGCAAGCATTCATTACGCTCACAGTCTCACAAAGCTCTGCGCGATATGTTGTCATTAGCGCAAAGCGACCGCCCGATCCCGGTTACGCCTCAACAATTCGACACTCACAGTTTTTTGTTGTCTGTGAAAAACGGGACGATCAATTTGCGCACCGGCGAACTGCGCGACTCCGAGCGGACAGACCTCATAACAAAACTTGCGCCCGTTATTTATGACAAGGACGCGAAGTGTACGACGTGGGAGACGTTTCTTGATCGCATCATGGGCGGCTCAACCGCAATGATTGAATTTTTACAGCGAGCGATTGGATATTCCCTTACAGGCTCAACGGCTGAACGCTGTTTTTTCATCATGTACGGGGTGGGTCGGAATGGTAAAAGCACGTTTTTACAAACCGTCCGCAACTTGATGGGCGACTACGCCAAACGCGCGCCCGCTCAAATGCTTTTAGCACAAAAGGACGGTGCGATTCCTGCGGACGTGGCGGCAATGAAGGGTGCGCGCTTTGTAACCGTTTCAGAGACGGACGAAGGCAAGCGGTTAGGCGAGGCACTCATTAAAGATATTACGGGCAATGAAACAATGGCGGCGCGATTCCTGCACGCAAATTGGTTTGAGTTTCGCCCGGAATGCAAAATCTGGCTCGGCACAAACCACAGGCCGGACATACGTGGCGGGGATCAGGCAATCTGGGATCGCGTCAAACTTCTGCCGTTCGCCGTTCGCATCCCAGAGCGCGAGCAAGACCGGGAGTTAGGCGACAAGTTGAACGAAGAGTTGCCGGGCATACTGGCTTGGGCGGTGCGCGGCTGTCTCGAATGGCAAGGAAAGGGGATTGGCTTCCCGCCCGAAGTCATCAACGCCACAAAGGAGTATCAGGTTGACGTTGACGCTCTCGGCGCGTTCATCGAGGACTGTTGTATTGTCGGCCCAACACTTCGCGGCAAACCGGCACAACTTTACGATGCATACGATGCCTGGTGTCGGATGAACAACGAACACGCTGTAAGTAAAAAAATGTTCGGCATGAAGTTGAAGGATCGCGGCTTCACGGCGGGCAAAACTGACTCGGATCGGTGGTGGGGCGGGGTCGGCCTAAAATATCCAACGCGGGACGCATGACGCATCCGGGACGCATAATGCGTCCCGTTCAGGAAACTCTCTTACGCAAATTTGCGTAACGGACTTTTCTGGAAGGGACGCATTATGCGTCCCGGATGTGTCCCTATCTGTCCCTGAAGAATAAAAGTAAGTCAAAGTGAATGAATGTATTAAAATAGGGTGTGAACAATAGGCGGTGAAAAAAATTATCATCTTAATGACAACGAAGGTGCGGGAGCGAGTACGCCGCGCGGATGGGCTACGTGCGCTCGCCGGTGTCGCGCTGATGGTCAATCCTCGCGCGTAGCGTGGCGCGTAGCGAGTTTCTGAAAGGGGAAGCTAAGAAGATGCAATACACGGTGCAGGTATTTTTCAACGTCGCTGGCGAGCAAGTTATAACGACATGCGGCCATAAGCATCAATTGATAGCTAAGGCGGTCGAGTGCGTGAAAAAATGCGGGAAGCGGGGCGGGTCTGCTTTGGTCGTGAGAATCGAGCGCGGGCGCGTGGTGCGACTTGACACTAACGAGGTGCGCTCTCTTCGCGCGGCTTGTCGCTATCATCGGCTACAGGGTGTTGAGGGCGCGATATGATTCTGGGAACTGCAAACTCTATTAACGGTGTGCCGATCCGTCTTACCGAAGAGAGATGGATGCACATTGTCGAGGGACATGAAGAGTTTTCTTATAACGAGACGGATACGATCCTTGATACTGTGGAAAACCCGGAGTATATTTTACGAGGCTATCAGGGAACACTTGTGGCCGTCGTCGTTTTGGGTAAGTCCGGTTACTTGCACGTCGTTTACAAAGAAGTTAGCGCAAGCGACGGCTTTATTATTACCGCAGGCATCCGGCCTTCGATGAACAAGAAGAAAAATTTATGGCGAAGGTAAAAAGAAGAGACGTTGCGGCGTTGGTGCAAACTGATAAGGGGGATATGAGCTATATCCTTGCGCTCGTGTCGAAGCGCATTGCATTGCCCCGCGTGCCGATGAAGTTGGATTATCAGCGCGACGTTGACACGCTTTGCATTCACTTTGAAGGAACTGTCAGCCCTTCGCTTGTGAGTGAAGATGATGAGATTGAAAACGGCGTGATCGGCATCTACGACGGCAGGAAGTTAGTCGGCCTTGAAATACTCGACATCACCGGTCAGTTGGCGCACGCTCACCCGGTTTGATTCGCGGAAATAGGTACAAGATATAGTGCTCGGCATCCGATTTTGAAAATGGATGTTTCACGGCGTAAAAGTGGCCGCGTTCGAGAGGACGCGGCCACAACATTTTGTGCTTCAATCTAAAAATCACATTTCATTTTCATAGTTGCGGCTGATAATGGCTATTATGT
>MWWH01000357.1_pt1 | contig 13043 bp, 16 predicted proteins | sample 1047231 | NCBI WGS metagenome assembly MWWH01 (sample SAMN06349967, study PRJNA376086) | soil metagenome | isolation source: MG3-2 sample Antarctic (ecotone) soil | place: Antarctica | collected 2015-01-13 | reverse complement strand
CAACGTGCATACGGTTACTAGTTCATTAAGCTATCGAGGTGTGATAACGCCTCTTTAGAGCCGTTTGTATGTGTTATATCACGGTCGTCTTTATAATCGGTTTTAGCGTCTCTCATAACCTGTTCTAAGTATGGCGTGGGTTCTAAATCAGTACTTAAAACTACCCGCCTGTCACGTAAAGCCTGTTTTACGACCATATTTACAAAGGCGGTACTAGAAACACCCAACTCAGAAGCAAAGTTTTTAAGCTCCTGCTTAGTTTGTTCGTCGGTTTTGATACTAAGTAATACGTTATTCATAGTGTACATTGTATGCCTGTTGTATGTGTAAGTCAATACAATAGGTAAAGCCGTACCCTGCCTACAATAGCAAAACCACTCCGTCTAGGGGAGTGGTCAGCCGATATGTACAGGATTGATGTACAGTAACTATTATATACCGATATACAATAATACTAAAGTCTAACCGAACGACCCCCCGCCCGAACGGTTAGGCTTGACAGCCATTGTACTTACGAAGTACTATGAGGTAATGACGAATGAACTTGCGACAACCACCAAGTACGAGCTACAGCTAACTACCGCAGAAGCAGTAAAAGCTTTTGACCTTTTACCCGTAAACGAAACCACCAGAGCCGACTACAAAGCCCGTATAGGCTTGTATGTAGGGTTTATAAATCAGCACGGGCTAAACCGTAATACCCTACTCGACTACCGCCGATACCTAGACAGCCGAACAGATTACAGTGTATCGACCAAGAATAAGTACTTTACTAGTGCCAAACGCTATACGGGGATATTGCACACGGCGGGGCTACTGCCCGTTGATATTACCAAGGACATAAGTGGTAAAGACCTAAAGGGCTTTAAGCAGGATAAGAAGCATAAAAAAGACGGGCTGAGTAACGACGAAATAGCCCGACTGACCGATTACCTACAGAGCCTAGAACCGACAGCCAACAGTAAACGGCTAAAGGCTATGCTAGCTTTATTCATATACCAAGGCTTGCGACAAATAGAAGTAACCCGCTTAGACGTAACCGACATAGACCTAAAGAACAGCAAGGCATTTATCAGGGGTAAGGGGCGAGACGACAAAGAGCCGATAGCACTACACCCCTACACCGCTACCGCCCTATCTGACTACCTGATAGCTACCAACAAAAAAAGCGGGGCATTATTCACCAGTAACAGCAATAACTCCTTAAACGAACGGTTACAGACCCGTGCAGTACGCAAGATTATCAAGCAGGTATTAGATAACCTGACCATCAAAAACAGCGTACACGGCTTTAGGCACTACTTCACTACGACAATGGTAAAGCACTATAAGGGCGACCTGCTAGCTGTAGCCCACTACACCCGCCACAAGAACCTAGAAATGCTACAAGTTTATAACGACGCTATAAACGCCGAGGCAGACCTACCCCGCTATTACCAAGCGTTTGAGGGGGTTAGAGTATGAGTCAAAACAAGCCTAACCGAACACCCGAACGGGCGAACGGTTTAACACCTAACGATAATATCCTAGTACCGATAAGTATAATTACAGGTACTAGAACAAAAAGAGGTACAAAATGAACTTACAACAACGCCTAGACATGATAGCTAAAAACCTACCTAGGGCTAGCACCACTACGGCTAACCCGTTTGCAGATATGACCAACAGCGAGCTAAACCAAATAGGCGTAGAACTAGGCGAGCTTGTGCAAGCCGAGTTGGATAATGACCCTAACGCCATAGATACGATAAACCCAAGGCTGCTAAGGTACTTAAAGAGTGAGGGGCTAATAAAAGTATGAGCGGGCATGATGACGAATTAAAAGGACTAAGAAAAATAGACCACAGCATAGTAGAGGCTGTAGGTATACTCGTCGTGCAAGGCGGGGCTATCTTGATAGCGGGTGTATCGGGCATAGCAGTATTGACCGTGATACCCATTTTACTGATAGCCGACATAGCTAACGGTAACCTAGACCAAGTGTGGCAGTGGCTATTGCTAGAGGTAGCAGGCATTTACCTATTCAGGGGCATTACTCACTTCTTAAAAGGCATAGACAGGAGCAAAGAATGAGCGACAGCAAGCTATCACAAACGCAAGTAGCCGATAAAGTAGGCATACGACCAAGTACGATAAAGTATTACACCCAGCTAGCCCTACTACCCTACGAGCAGAACGGGGCGGGCGGGCATAGACGCTATGACTTACAGGCAGTAACCGAACGCCTAGCCCTCATACACAAACTAAAGGCTAAGGGCTTAACTATGAACGATATTATTAAGCAACTAGCAAAAGAGGGTAAGCTGTACGGCGACCCTGACCTGTTTGCATTAAACCTGAACAGTGGGGCTAAATAATGGCGACTGTTATAACCGTAACCTTGCGTAAGGGCGGTAGTGGCAAGACCACAACGGCGGTAAACCTAGCCAGTAGCCTAGCCAAGCACGGTAAAAAGGTTTTACTAATAGACCTAGACCCACAAGCTAACGCTACCCTAAGCCTAGGCGTAGACATAGTAAACACGCCTAATATAGCCGATGTTTTACAGGGCAAACACGCCATAGAACACGTTATAAACGACCCGCTAAAAGGTTTTGACCTAATACCAAGCAACCAGATACTAGCCCAGATAGAGGCAACCCTAGCGACTGACCCAAGCAAGTACGCCCAGATAATTAAAAGCCTGCTTGCCCCCCTACTACCCCGCTACGACTACATACTGATAGATACGCCACCTAGCGAGAGTATGTTAACGATTACCGCCCTAGTAGCCAGCGACTACGCCCTGATACCAACCCAAGCCCACTACCTAGCTATGCACGGCTTACAGCAAGCCCTAGACTTGATAACAAGAGTAAAAGAGGGCTACGGGGCTAATGTAGAAATACTAGGCATAGTACCAACAATGGTACAGACTGGCACTAATATAGCCGATATGTTTATAGAGCAGTTAAAAGCCGACTACCCTACCTTGTTACTACCCTACCCCGTACCCCACAGTATCAAGCTAACCGAGAGCCAAGCCATGAACGAACCAATAACCGACTACGACCCCAAACACCCCGCCAGCATAGCCTATATGCAACTAGCTAAACATATAACAGAGAGAGGTAAATAAGATGGCACTAAATAAAGACAAGCTAAGGGCTAAAATGCAGGCTACCAGCCCAAGCGTAGCCCCTACCCCGCTAACCGTACCACTAACCGATCTAGCAGGAGTTAAACCGAACGGGCGAACGGGCGAACGGGCGAACGCTACCCCGCTTAAAGGCGTACAGAAACGCAAACGAGCTAATGACGGCGTACAGAATACCAGCCGATATAGTTTTGAGATAACCGCCGACCTAAAGGCAACGCTAGAACGGGCGGTACTTGAGCACCAGCTAGCGACAGGCAAAAAGATTAGCACTAGTGCAGTTATACGAACGGCAATAGAAAAGTACCTAAAGGCGGGCAAGCTATGATAACCACCCGACCTAACTACCGAACGGGCGAACGGTTATCCAGTTTAGAACCGCTGTATTTTACGACTAAGCAATTATTAAACGAAAGGGTAATAGTATGAACAAGAAAACACTAACGATAGTAGCAATAGTGGTAGTAACCGCTTTAGTAGCAGGCGGGGGCGTATACTTTTTAACAAGCAAAAAAGATACAGCCAGTAGTGGTACTAGCAACCCTACCAGCACGAAACAGAGCAATAAAAAGCTAGAGGGCAATGCACTAGTACAGGCGGTACTAGATAAGGTAAAGACGGCAACCCCAACAGTAGCCGATACCCGTATTACCGATGAGAGCAATGACAGCAATAACCTTATAGGCAAAAAAGGCGAATACCAGTATGCAGGTAGTTTTTACGATACCCGTACTGGATATAAGCCAACTGATGACAACCTAGACCCAATAGACATAAAAGCCGACAACTACAAGACGACGGCGGGCGGGTCAATAGAGGTTTTTGCTACCAATGCAGACGCTAAGAAAAGGGGCGAACTGCTAGAGTCGTTTCAATCAGGCGTTATAAGGGCAGGGGCTTATAAGGTAGTGGGTACTGTTGTATTGCGGGCGTCCGAGGACTACACCGCCAGCCAACAGCAAGAGATGTTAACCCTAATGGAGAGTGCCTTGTAACAATGGCGTTTTGTATTGCTAAAACCAAAGCTAATAAAGACTGTACAGCCCAAGCAATGCAGGGGGTTAGTTATTGCTATAGGCATAACCCCGACATACCAGAAGCCGATAAAATAGAGGCGAGCATAGCAGGGGGCAAGCGTAAGGCGGTACTAACTAACGCCACCCCCGTAACCCTACGCAATGTAGAGAGCATAGTAAGCCTGATAGAGAGCAATATAAACGGTGTTAGAACTGGCGAGCTTGACCCTAAAGTAAGCAACGCCGTCGTACAGAACCTAGGCATTTTACTAAAGGTTTACGAGCTAGCCATAGTAGATAGCAGGGTACGCAAGCTAGAGGAAAAGGCAGGCATTGAAAGCCCCGACGAACTTATACATATAGGGGGCAACTAAGTTATGAGCGACGACATTAAAAAGACCGCCGAGTATGTAGTAGCTAGCCAACAGACCGACTTAGTTATAGAACACCTACAAAAAATAGACCCGAATACTCACAAGACCCAGTTTTTTGTAGTAAAAGACTTTTACAAGCCCGAAAAGGTAGCCCCAGCCCTAAAAGCTATAGCCGATAGTAGCCCGACTAAGGCGAGGGACTATGTAGAGATAGTAAGGGCATTACACGCCCACCAAGAGACAGTGCTAGGGTTTTATAACGCAATTACCAAAGACGACAAGCTACAGCTTAAAAGAGAGGTTTACAAGCTACCGAGTGTAGACGATACCAAGAAGTTAGCGACCGACTACACAAAGGTAAGCAGGGAGTACGAGGCAGCCACAACGGGGCTACAGGGCTTAGCTACCTTGTTACGAAACCCAGACCTTAAACAAGACCAAAAGACCGTCAAAGTAACCGAGTACATCATTACCGACCCAGAGAGCCTGACCCAAGAGCTGAACACTACAAACAGGCTAACCATAACAATATCTGGTATGGTAACGCCAACCACCACGAACGTAAAAACAGCCTATAACGGCGTAGATGTAAACATATCAACCATAGCCAGAGAGACCGAAAAGCTACTAAGCAAGGTAGGGCTAGATAAGAGTAAGTACAAAGAAAAGCACGGTTTTTTGTGGAATATTACCGTAAACCGTGTACTTGCCGATATTCTAGCCGAAATGCACAAACGGGGCAGTACGACACGCTACCCGAACATCAGAGGCGACGAGGTAGCCATACCTAAAGAAGTGCTAGACGCTGGACTAGAGGGCTTGACCCAAGTAAAAGAAAACCCCGACTTACTAACCGCCCTAGATAGTGAGTACCGTAATGAACAAGAGCGTACCGATATGGGCGGGCTTGCTATACAGACCGAGCTATTTAAGGGCTTATTAAGCGGTTTAGACGACAGCGACCTAGCACCTTGGGCAACCGTAGACCAAGCTATACGAACGCTAAACATAGCAGGTACGACAGCCCTAGTAGCTTGTGTACGCTACTTGCACGATAGCCCGAACGGGGGCGATATAGATATTACCGACTTAATGGCATATGACCACAAGTATAAGGAGCAAAAAGAGAGCAGGCGAGGGCTAGTAAAAAGCGACCGTGTAGCTTTTGGTAACAGCTTAAAGCTACTACTAGCCCTAAACTGGGGCATTAAAACCAAGGTTAGCGACCGTACCAGCAGGATAAAATACTACCGCCTAGTAAACGGCGAAATAGAGGTAAACAACGAGACAGGCGAAATACTAAGCGTTAAGGGGTTAAAGTTTGATAATGACTTTTACGACATCAAGAACAAGCTACTCCACGTTTTAGCCCCTAAAGGCATTGACTACCTGACCAGCCCAGAGGCTAAGAGTGTAGCCCTAAAGGTACAAAGTTTGTTTGCTAAACGCCAGAACGACACCATAGCAGGCAAGCCCCAGCAGGTTACAAGAGAATGGCTAGCCAAGGGCAGTTACAAGGTAAACAACCGTACTAACGATATAGTCATAGGCTTGCTAAACGACATGGTAACGCACGGGCTTATTGCTAAGTGGCATAACATCAAGGGTACGCAAGTTTTGAACGGCTACGATAAAGACACCTATAAAATACTGCTATACCCGACCTTAGAAGCTCAAGAGAGTTACATAACCAAAGATATGAGAGTAGCCGAAAAGAAAGCCGAGCAAGAACTACAAAAAAACCGCATAAACAGCTTAAAACGAGCCGTTAAGGGCTACGGCGGTAATGAACTACTAGCCCAAGAGTTAGGCGTAGATAAGAGCCAGCTAGACCTATGGGCGACTGGTAGCGAAAAGATACCAGACTATATAGCCGATAAGGTTACGGGGTTATAACATGCACAAAATCGGTGAGACTTTACCCCTAATGCTTGTAAAAACTGATTATTTTGCACAAAATCGGTGAGACTTTAAGCCTGTTTGCACAAAATCGGTGAGGGTTTGCACAAAATCGGTGAGACTTTAACAGATACGGGTTTTTGCAACTATATAACTATATATAACAAGGCGGGGCTTATTCTAAGCACCCCGCCAGTAAATACAGTAGTTTAGTACCTATAGGGGTAAACCTAATAGACAGCAGGGCAATAATTAAACGAGAGAGGTAAACATAATGGACGAAATGAACGCAAGAGTAGAGTTAGAGGCTTACGACGATAACGCACTAAGCCTAACGGTACTCATAGACGAGACAGACACAACCGACCCAAGCAAACTAAAGCTTGTACTACCAGACGGTACAGAGTTAAAGCTAGAGCGTAGCGACGGCACGGAGCAGGCTAACGGCAAAGCAGTTTATCAAGTAACAGGCATAAAGGGGTAAAGCATTATGGCGTTAGACGACGAACAACTACGACAAATGTTTTTACAGATTATCGGCGAGCTAAAGGCGATACACGAACTACTAGAACAGCCGAATAAAATCTAGTACCTGTAACTAGGATTAACGGCACTAGAACCCAAGTAAAACCTACAATATGATAGATACCACGACCCTAAAAGCAATAGACATAAAAGACGTATGGCAAGCATTAGGCTATGAGTTACGAGGCGGACATAGTAACGCCCGTTGCTTTAGTACAGCCCATGCAAAGGGCGACCGTAACCCCAGCCTAGGGCTTGATACCAAGGCTAACCGCTTTAAGTGTTTTGCTTGTGGCATACAGGGCGACACGATAGAACTAGTCCAGCAGGCGAGGGGGGTAGACTTCAAAGAGGCTACGGAATGGCTGGCAGACACGTTTAACGCCCCTGTAAGCCGTATTACCGATAAACCTGCTAAAAGATACATAGACCGCCCGAACAGCCCAGTAAAAGCCCCTACGAACGTCCAGCTTGAACCTATACGCAACCCCGACTATGTATATAGCCGACCAGAGCATATAGCTATTTATGAGGCGTTTATAAACTACACCGATGAACCTAACGAGCAACTATTAGCATGGTGGCAGGGGCGGGGCTTGAGCGACGACCTGTTAAAACGGGCTAACTGGCGTAGTATCACAAGGGCAACGTGGCAAAAGCTAGCAAAAGATTACACCCCCAAGCAGTTACTACAGGCGGGGCTACTTACCGAACGCCCGAACGGTTTAACACCGTTATTTTATAATCATAGTGTAGCCGTGCCGTTTTATGACAGCGACGGTCTTATATATTTACGGGCAAGAAGCCTAGACCCCGAAACCAAGGCGAAATACTTAGCACCCCGAAATACCAGCCCGCCAATATATAATTATCAGACGATAACCGACTATGACGGCACGAGACCGCTATTCATTACCGAGAGTGAGACCGATAGTCTAGCCCTGAACGAACAGGGCGAGACAGCCGTAGCGTTAGTAGGCGGGCAAAAACACCCCGATAGCCTTGTAGTACGAGAACTTGCACACCTGATAACCAACGGGCTTACGCCCAAAATCCAAGTCAATATAGTGGCAGACCGAGACGCTACAGGCGATAGTTTTTTTGCAAATGTAGCCAAAGCTTTATATCTGGCTGGCATACCCAGCGACAATATAGAAAAGTACCAGAGCGACCCAGAATATAAAGACGTAGCCGAGCAATTACGAGCAAATAAAGCGACCGAACTACCGAACGGTTTACCAGATAAGAACGAGACATTAAATGACTAAATACGTACCAGACGAACAGACCAAAAAAGAAAAGGCGAGCAAGCTATTACCGCTTGCCAATGACATAGAGCAATACAGGCATGACTTAGGCGACGGCAGTACGACTTTTAGAGGGCTTGTAACGGGTTTTAGCGAGGTAGATACACTGATAAGTGGGTTAGACCGTTTTATCTTACTGGCAGGGCGTAGCGGGGCAGGCAAGACGACCCTAGCAACCCAGCTAGCACTAGGCGTAGCCAAACATACGCCCGTACTGTTTTACAGCCTAGAAATGGGCAAGAGCGAAATAACCACGATGATGATACAAGTATTAGCTAAAGGGCTTTACCGCAACGACATTGAGCTACGGGGCAACGACCCTGACTTACCATTACCGACCAAAAAGCTACTAGACAAGGGCTTTACAGACCTGACCGAGCTTGCCCCAAATATATATATCAAAGACGCAACGGGCGGTATACCGAGAATAGCCGACCCCAAGGACGCTAACAGCATATATAACACTGTAGAGAGCCTAAAACAGAAGCACGACGCCGAGCGGGTACTAGTGGTAGTGGACAGCGTACAAGACATAGTACCGTTAACGGCTAACCAAGTGCAGGCAGAAATACAAACCGTGCAAGAATTAACAGAGGTACAGCAACGGACGGGGGCGACGATACTAGTTATAGCCCAGAAAAATAAAGGCAGTATTAACAGCGTGGACAGCTACGGCGACGTTATGGGCAGTATGAGCTTTATACATAAGCCAAACACCGTACTAGAAATAATCACGGCAAAAGAATTGCTAGCCAAGAGCAAGGACGACCCAGCAAGGGCTAGAGAAATTGAACAAGATATAGAGGCAGACGCTAAAGACGGCTACGCCAAACCGATGTATCTGAACATCATTAAAGGCAGATACACGGGAACAAGTGCCATACCGTTGCAATACTTCGGGGCATACGGCTACTACGAGGGCGGAAAGAGCAAACGCTACCCAGACGTATATAACCCGTTCGATAAGTAATATAATAGGCGGTATAACCGAACGCCCGAACGGTAGACAATGCAATGAACATACAACAGCGACTACACCAGCTAGAAACCCGTACAAACAGCCAGCAACAGCACGGTACACCGATTAAGCCCCTATGCTGGACTGATGACGAGTACACCGCCATTATTACAGGGCTAGGCATACGTAACCGACCTTTTAGCATATTAGGCATAAACATACATTTTATAGAGAAATACCGAGAGCCGATAAACCAGATATTAGCCGACCTAAAGAACGGCAGACAGCCGACAACGCTACTACTGCAAGCCGAGCCGTTAACCTATCAAGAAACAGCGGAAAGCCAGTGGGTTAAATACTCAAATCAAAACCCCTAAAGGCGATAGCTCTTATGCCACCTTATTGACATAAGAGCTTTAATATGATAGTATTCAAGCATTATGACAAGCCAAAACAACTACCCAGATTTTTATCAACCAGTAGAAGCTAGACCGAACCCAGAAGCCAAGCAATTACAGGAAGCTTCCGAAGTGTTCAGTGGTTTATTTGATGACCTTATGCTTCAAAATATGGATGGTGTCAGACGGTTTGAATCAATAAAGGGTAAGCCTGAGGCAAGTTTGCTAAAGCATATTGAGGATGACGGAGAAAAATACACTTTAAGCCTCAGTGATAGGAGTACTCAAAGTACAAATGACACAAGTGGCGTATCTTTCAGAGACAGCGAAAAAATAACAAGGGATTTGAGTCTTCAAAGGATAGAGGGTGGCTACGGACGAGAGTACTGGAGTTACCGCATGGGAGCTGATGGAATTGTCAGACGGTGGGATGGCGGGGATTTCACTGCAAAAAGGCAAAAAGAACGGGAACTAGGAATTGAGCCTAAAATGTTGAGGGGTGATGAGCCGATTGAGGAAATGGGTCGTATTGTTTTAAACAACTTAAATGATTTGACACAAAACGGAATACCCAACGGACAATTAGAGGAAGACATGGGATTGAACCTGCAACCTGTTACACCAGACGAACTTAAAGGACTGCAAGCCTTTCTCTCAAAAGCAAACCCAGTAACTTAGTTACTTATACAACTGGCTATGAGAGCCAACGGCTACAAACAATACCGTATCATCTGATATGACCTCAAAATGTAGCCGTAAATCGCCCCCAGCACTGATAGAGCGAAAACCTAACCACTCCCCTTTTAGTCCGTGATTACGGAGTGATGGGGCGGCAATATCCTGTAGAAACAAGGTTACAGCGTCTTTAGCTTGCTCCTGTTTTTTACGGGGTAATTTTTGGAATTGCTTATCGAAAGCTTTAGTAAAATCAACGTGCATACGGTTACTAGTTCATTAAGCTATCGAGGTGTGATAACGCCTCTTTAGAGCCGTTTGTATGTGTTATATCACGGTCGTCTTTATAATCGGTTTTAGCGTCTCTCATAACCTGTTCTAAGTATGGCGTGGGTTCTAAATCAGTACTTAAAACTACCCGCCTGTCACGTAAAGCCTGTTTTACGACCATATTTACAAAGGCGGTACTAGAAACACCCAACTCAGAAGCAAAGTTTTTAAGCTCCTGCTTAGTTTGTTCGTCGGTTTTGATACTAAGTAATACGTTATTCATAGTGTACATTGTATGCCTGTTGTATGTGTAAGTCAATACAATAGGTAAAGCCGTACCCTGCCTACAATAGCAAAACCACTCCGTCTAGGGGAGTGGTCAGCCGATATGTACAGGATTGATGTACAGTAACTATTATATACCGATATACAATAATACTAAAGTCTAACCGAACGACCCCCCGCCCGAACGGTTAGGCTTGACAGCCATTGTACTTACGAAGTACTATGAGGTAATGACGAATGAACTTGCGACAACCACCAAGTACGAGCTACAGCTAACTACCGCAGAAGCAGTAAAAGCTTTTGACCTTTTACCCGTAAACGAAACCACCAGAGCCGACTACAAAGCCCGTATAGGCTTGTATGTAGGGTTTATAAATCAGCACGGGCTAAACCGTAATACCCTACTCGACTACCGCCGATACCTAGACAGCCGAACAGATTACAGTGTATCGACCAAGAATAAGTACTTTACTAGTGCCAAACGCTATACGGGGATATTGCACACGGCGGGGCTACTGCCCGTTGATATTACCAAGGACATAAGTGGTAAAGACCTAAAGGGCTTTAAGCAGGATAAGAAGCATAAAAAAGACGGGCTGAGTAACGACGAAATAGCCCGACTGACCGATTACCTACAGAGCCTAGAACCGACAGCCAACAGTAAACGGCTAAAGGCTATGCTAGCTTTATTCATATACCAAGGCTTGCGACAAATAGAAGTAACCCGCTTAGACGTAACCGACATAGACCTAAAGAACAGCAAGGCATTTATCAGGGGTAAGGGGCGAGACGACAAAGAGCCGATAGCACTACACCCCTACACCGCTACCGCCCTATCTGACTACCTGATAGCTACCAACAAAAAAAGCGGGGCATTATTCACCAGTAACAGCAATAACTCCTTAAACGAACGGTTACAGACCCGTGCAGTACGCAAGATTATCAAGCAGGTATTAGATAACCTGACCATCAAAAACAGCGTACACGGCTTTAGGCACTACTTCACTACGACAATGGTAAAGCACTATAAGGGCGACCTGCTAGCTGTAGCCCACTACACCCGCCACAAGAACCTAGAAATGCTACAAGTTTATAACGACGCTATAAACGCCGAGGCAGACCTACCCCGCTATTACCAAGCGTTTGAGGGGGTTAGAGTATGAGTCAAAACAAGCCTAACCGAACACCCGAACGGGCGAACGGTTTAACACCTAACGATAATATCCTAGTACCGATAAGTATAATTACAGGTACTAGAACAAAAAGAGGTACAAAATGAACTTACAACAACGCCTAGACATGATAGCTAAAAACCTACCTAGGGCTAGCACCACTACGGCTAACCCGTTTGCAGATATGACCAACAGCGAGCTAAACCAAATAGGCGTAGAACTAGGCGAGCTTGTGCAAGCCGAGTTGGATAATGACCCTAACGCCATAGATACGATAAACCCAAGGCTGCTAAGGTACTTAAAGAGTGAGGGGCTAATAAAAGTATGAGCGGGCATGATGACGAATTAAAAGGACTAAGAAAAATAGACCACAGCATAGTAGAGGCTGTAGGTATACTCGTCGTGCAAGGCGGGGCTATCTTGATAGCGGGTGTATCGGGCATAGCAGTATTGACCGTGATACCCATTTTACTGATAGCCGACATAGCTAACGGTAACCTAGACCAAGTGTGGCAGTGGCTATTGCTAGAGGTAGCAGGCATTTACCTATTCAGGGGCATTACTCACTTCTTAAAAGGCATAGACAGGAGCAAAGAATGAGCGACAGCAAGCTATCACAAACGCAAGTAGCCGATAAAGTAGGCATACGACCAAGTACGATAAAGTATTACACCCAGCTAGCCCTACTACCCTACGAGCAGAACGGGGCGGGCGGGCATAGACGCTATGACTTACAGGCAGTAACCGAACGCCTAGCCCTCATACACAAACTAAAGGCTAAGGGCTTAACTATGAACGATATTATTAAGCAACTAGCAAAAGAGGGTAAGCTGTACGGCGACCCTGACCTGTTTGCATTAAACCTGAACAGTGGGGCTAAATAATGGCGACTGTTATAACCGTAACCTTGCGTAAGGGCGGTAGTGGCAAGACCACAACGGCGGTAAACCTAGCCAGTAGCCTAGCCAAGCACGGTAAAAAGGTTTTACTAATAGACCTAGACCCACAAGCTAACGCTACCCTAAGCC
>MWWH01000356.1_pt1 | contig 13047 bp, 13 predicted proteins | sample 1047231 | NCBI WGS metagenome assembly MWWH01 (sample SAMN06349967, study PRJNA376086) | soil metagenome | isolation source: MG3-2 sample Antarctic (ecotone) soil | place: Antarctica | collected 2015-01-13 | reverse complement strand
TACGCAATCCCGCGCACGCTGCGAACAGGGTGCAAATGGCCGCAACACAAGAACATTAGCGGCTGCTCGCTGATCTGCGCCGCTGTAAATTCCTTTGGGTCTGTCCACGCCTGTGCCGCGCTCTGCTCGCGTTCCGCCATCGTCGGCGGGTTAATGCCCCATTGCTCTAACAACTTTCGCCGCGCCGCGCTGCTGGGCTTCTCCGATAGCCATAGCGTTTCGCTGCGCTTTAGGCTGTCGAGCGTCCCGCGAATTATTTGCGCGTATTGGCGGCAACAACGCGCCTGCGCTCCGGGGCTGTTTGGTTCTTCGCCCGCCACTGTGTTTGTCTCCTGGGCCTCAGCCTCTAAGCGGCGCGCTTTGGCTTCGGCGTGGTCTATCACGGTTTGAAGCCTCGCCGCATAGTCTCGCCCTGCCCGCGTTTTAATCCAGCGCCGCGCCGTCTTTGGCTTTTGATAGGTGCCCTGTTGATCGCGTATAAAATCGCCTGCCACTATTAAGCGGCTTTCGCCACTGGGCCACGTTTTCACGCGCGCCAACTCCGCGCCGCACTGGGGACAACGCCATGCTGCGCCCGCTTTGCTTTCCTTGTGGAATCGTGCCGGCGTTGGTTGGTTGGCTGAAAATTCGTTCATGGTTTACCTCGTCAAATGTCGCCAACTCTTGCCACTGATTGTGGCGGCATTTGTCGGCGTTGGTTTTACAGCTTCTTAACGTAGCTTTCCAAATCGCTGCGCTTCACGCGCCACGCGCGCCCCATTTGGCGCGCTTTTAGGTCGTCGGCTTCGATGGCATCGCGCAACGTGGCGCGGCTCAAACCTGTAAGCGCCTGGGCCTCGGCAAGCGTTAAAAGCAACTTGTCGGCAATCTCCACCCCTGGGCGCGGCGTGGCGGCCTGGGCCTCAGCTCGCGCCATATGTAAAAGCGCGCCGAAAAAATCGAGCGCCCGCGCTGGTGGGCCTGATAACTCGCCAAACGTCGCCAACGCCTTGCCGCCGTCTCTGGCGGTATTTGTCGGCGTGTCTTGGTCGCCGGGTGGATCGTCGGCCTGCACTTCGGCGGGCCGGTGAACTTCCGCTTTTAATTCTTCTTTGAAGCGTTCCAACTCGTCGCGCTCATAGTCGAGAACGGGCCGCGTTTTGCCGGGCCTCAGCGTGTGCCCGATGCGCTTCTGTGCCGTGTGGCGCTCTAATGAGCGTTCGCTAATTCCTAAAAAGTTAGCAGCTTCTTTTTTGTTCATCTGTGCCCCTCGGCTGTGTTCTCGCTTTTCTCGCCAAAAGCCGCCATGCCTGCGTGTCAGAATATCAAGGCCGCTGGCGGTATTTGTCGGCTTTGCTAATTATTTGCGTTTCAAAACTCTAACCCTTGCTGTTGGCTATCGGCTTTGACGGCTCCGGCTTGGCGCACGCCTTCTAACATTGCGCTGCTGGGCACTTGGAACGGCTGCCCTGCTAAAAGCTGCTCGGCGGTGCGAATTTGTAAGCGTGGTATGGCGCGGTTGCCTAACGGTGTGGTGTAGAATCCAGCGGCGCCGGCTTCCTTTTCCATTGGGCCGGTCGGCGGGTCAAGAGTGATAAATAAAGCAAGTGTCGCCTTCTCCCGCTCCATCGTGCCGCGCAGATCGCGCACTAAAGCGGCGCCGACGTGCCCGCTTTTCACTTGAATAATGCACTTCTTGGCTTCGGTGCGTGGATCGTCGCGGAAATATAGCACGCCGTCTAAACCTCTGTCGGCGCCCTTTTTGTCTTGGGCTGGCATAGCGCGTTCCACTAAGCCAATAGCCCATTTTTGAAACTCGTCGCGGTCTTGCAACGCAAGCGCCCGCGCTTCGGCGCCGGTGGTCGGCTCGCCAATCACGGCAAAGTCTTTTCTATCTTTCAATCCGAAAGAATCGGATAAGCGATATTTGATAAGCGCAATGGCGAGGTGTGTAACATCAATTCCAATCCAATGCCGGCCTAACTTTTGGGCCGCTATGGTCGCTGTCCCGCAACCGGCGAACGGGTCTAAAACTGTGTCTCCTGCGTTGCTGTTGGCCTGTATGATGCGCTCTAAGAGTGCTGACGGTTTTTGCGTTGGATAACCGAGAAATTCGTGCGAACGGTTGTTGAGTAGGGGCAAGTCGTCCCACAAGTTTTGAACTGGCACGCCGGGCATTTCATCAAGGTAACGCTTATATGCTGGCACTGCGCCGGGTCGTGTTTGGACGATTCGGCCCTGCTCTATAAGTTCGGTCATCTTCGCTTTTGAATAGCGCCAATGCCGCGAAACTCCCATTACCTCGTAATAGGGGTTTCCTTTGGCCGCGCCTCCTGGCCCCTGTAAGTTGTCGAGCCGATAGCGTCGGCCATCAGGGTCAACCCGCCTATAATCACGGTCAACGTATCGCAGATCGTAGGGCGTATAAAGTTGATTGAAAGTAATTTGCGGGCCTTTCGAGTAGAACAAAATTGTGTCTGTTACCCGTCCAAAGTGCTGCGCTCCCTGCTTAGAATCGCTGTGGGCGCTTGTCCTTTTCCAAATAATTTCGTTGCGAAAATTTCGCGGGTCGAAAATCACGTCTAAGAGTAATTTCAAGTAATGGCTTGCGCTCGCGTCGCAATGCAAAAACAGGCTGCCGGTTGACTTTAGAACGCGGTGCAACTCTACAAGGCGCGGCGCCATCATTACTAAGTAAGCAGTAACGTCGTTTCTGCCTAACGTCTTAGTGAATCCCTGCATTAGCTCTATAAGCTGGGGTCGCTCGCACTCGTTCACAAAGTCGTGATAAGCAGCTTCGCTCCATTTCCATGTGTCGGTGAATGCCTTCATTTGTGCCGGGCTGCCCTCGCCGCCCTGCTCTTTAAACAGCACGTTATAATCGCGGTTGGAATTAAACGGCGGATCGAGATACACGAGATCAACCGTCTCGACTGCGATGTGCTTGCGAAGAATGTGCAGATTATCACCGTAATAAAGCGCGTTATTTGGCATTGGATCGTTTTTCTTAGTCGGTTAGCGGGCTTCGGTGTTGCTTGGTGGGCGTTTCACGCAACTATAAAGCGCCTCGGCGATAAGGTCTAATTTTGCTGTGTTGATAGTGCCCAACTTTTCGACAAAGCGCACCGTATCGAGCGCCCGCGTTTGCGCGGCGTCGGCGGTGCTTTGCTTGCTCAAACTGTTGGCGCTGTCGGGTGGTAGGGTAATGCACCAAAAATAGCCGGGGTGTTGTGGTTTCCACTGCATCAACGGCGCGCAAAGTCGCATCGTGGCGCGGCCTGTCGGTGGCTCCGATAACACCACTACGGGCCGCGTTTTGCCTTGCTCACTGCCAAGCACCGGCTCAAGTTCTACGCGCCATATTTCGCCGCGCTTTGGGTTGGTTGTTGGTAGTTTCATCGGGTGGAATTTGCCGCTTCACGTCGGGCGCGAAACTGCGCTTCTTCTTCATCGGTATAGTAATCGCCTTCGTCGTCGTGGAACGGCTCGCCGTCCAGCGCCCGCCAATCGGCTAACTCGGCCACACCTTCGGGCGTGGCATAATAGCGCGCTGCGGTTTCGCCACTGCGCTGCATGACAATGGCTTGCACGTTGCCGGGCGCCTGGAAAAGCGCGCGTAAAGCGGCATCGCGGCGCGCGTCGTCGCCGCTGTTCATCGCGGCCCAAATCTCGTCGGCCTGGGCAATTTCGGACGCCTGGTGCGGCGCCGGCTCATATAAAGCACTCTCCGGCACGCGCCACAATTTGCCACGCTTCAAGCCTCGTAATGAGCCTTCGCGCAACTGCCGGCGCACACTCGCCGGATGAATTTGTAGCCGCTTGGCTACTTGGTCAATGGTCAAAAGGTTTTCGGCCATAACATCACGCTCCGTGCGTAATGTTACACAAAAATATAGAGAACGCCAAATTTGGACGCTTTCGGGCCTTAAAATAGAAAACCGCCAAATCCTGCCAACTAAGGTTGAGATATTCGCACTCAACGCTGGCGGTATTTGGCGGTTTTGCAAATTATTTGCGTCTAAGCGCGCTTAGAATAGGGAATGGTTAGCAGTTCGGCGGCTTTTAGCTTGGCCGCTTCGCCGCGCCGGTCATAGCGTGCCGTCGTGGTCACGTTGGCGTGGCCGGCCAACTTTTGAACGCTGACAATATCGGCGCCGGCATCCAACAAATTGCTAATGAACGTGCGCCGTAAATCGTGCGGCGATAGGTGCGCTATACCGGCCTCGCGGCTGCGCTTTAGCAAAACATCCATCGCCGCTTGATCGTTGAGCCGGCGCGGTGGTATTTTGCCGGACTTCAAAACAGGCAGGAAAAGCGGGCCGGCTTCGGCGCCACGCTCTTTAAACCAACTATTCAAGGCATCGCGGCTGCCATTGGTGGCGTAAGCCACGCGCGCCTTACGGCCTTTGCCTGAGCGCACGGTTAGCGCGCCTGTCTCGGTGTCATAGTCGGATAAATCGAGCGCAACGGCTTCGGATCGGCGTAAGCCGGCACCGTATAAAACAGCTAAAAGCGCCGCGTCGCGTGCGCCTGCTGGGGTTGGATCGTTGGCACATATACCAAATAACGCCTGTAACTCGTTGCCATTGAGTGCCCTGCCTTTGGGCAACGTCTCGCCGCGCACGGTGGCTACATTGGCGGCGCGGTGGTAATCCTCGCTGGGCATCTGTTCCAACTGCCACGCCGCTTTGAGCGCCCCGCGCAAGGCCGCAAGCATTTTATTTGCGGTGGCTGGCGCGTAGTGTCCTGCCAACTTCGCGCGCACGGCCTGGGTGTGCTGATACCTGAGCGCCGCCCATTGCAGCGTGAAAGCATCGCAACGCCCGCCGATTAGCTCGCCTGCGTCGTTCCAATCGGCGCCTGTGAGTAGCCGCGCTATGGTGTCCAGCGCGTCACGCATCGCGCGCTGTGAGCCTGGCGCCAATGATGCAAGGTAAACGCGCGCCGGCTGCTCGTCGGCGCGGTGTGGCGTGTCGAGCGTGGCAACGGTGGTAACGTCGGGCAAAGTGGCAAGTGCGGTTTCTTTGTTCATGTTCGGCGCATTCCCTTTTAGAACTTCCATTCTCATAGATAATTATAAGGCGTGGCTTCCGGCACGTCAAGCAAGCGCCGGGCGCCGCTTTAATTGTCCATGTTCGGGGTTTCGGGTGATGGCGTTCCGGCCTTTCGCTCGTATCGTTTGGCGTGCGCTGCGTGGGCTTGAAAGTTCGCCGCGTAAGCGTTTAACAGCGTCGGCGCGTCTTTGATTATAAGTAGGTTTTCGGCGTTCTTTTGCTCGGCGCTTTCGGTGAAATTAAAGCTGCCTGTTATCAGGGTTTGGCCGTCTATCGTTATCACTTTGCTATGGGCTATGGCGTGTTTGTCGTCTATGAGAACCGGCACGCCGGCGTTTTCCATGAAAGTAGCGCCGGTGTAGCGTGCTGTCTGATTGCTTCTATCGAGTAGCAGCTTCACCTTTACGCCGCGTTGGTGGGCACGCTTTTAGGCGCCTAAAATCGGCGGGCTTGTGAATCCATACGCTTGCACTCTTACCCACTGCCGCGCCGCGTCCAACTCCCGCACTATGGCCGCTGTCGCGCCGCCCTTCGGCGAAAAATAAACAGCCACGCGCGCCGCTGTGTAGGTTGCTGCTGGCGCTGCTGCTGTGGCCGTCGGTGCTGGCGTTGGCGTGCCGCTGGGGACACTGCCACGCTTGGCCGCGTCAGGCGTCGCAGTGATCGCTGCGATTAGCAGCACAAGCGCCGCGCCACTGGCGCGCTGGGTCTGTCGTTTCATCGGTTGCCGTCCTTTGTCGCTGGGCATTGCCCTACCCGCCAATTTCACAAAGGGCACACCTTTCTAAAAGCGGCGGCGGGTGCCGGCGGACACCATCACTTAAAATTTGAAAATGGCCTCTGGAAAAATTTTGTAATAATTTAGGTGTGGAAAGCAACGATCAAAAGAAGCCTTTGACGGCTTCTGATTTGGATTTAGAAAAATTAGAGATTGAACGCCAAAAGTTGGCTCTGGAACACGAAAAGTTAGCGGTGGAACGCTATAAAGCCAAACTTACGGCTTGGTCTATTACTGTGCCTATTGTCGCGGCGACGTTGGCGATTGCTTACAACGCATGGAATGCAAAGCAAACGGCGCGCGCTCAATTTCAATTGCAGGCGGCGCATTACATGATGGAAAGTCAGGGGCCAGTGGAGGCGTGGGCAATGTCGCAAACCTTTAGCAAGATGTTTCCTGACTATTTGCCTGAAAACTTCGGAGGTCAGTTTAATCCTGAAACCGACTTTATGAACTATGGGCCGGGGCTTCGGGAATCAAAGCGCGAGTTGTTCCAAGTCCTCGCGGGGCGTTGCAAAACGCAAGCTGAAATTATCACGCTTTACGCGAAAATGAATCCTACTGATGCAGAATGGCTTAACGAGTCCTTCAACATGAAACTTCCTGTTCCTCAAACCACTGAAAAGCAATATAAATAGGTCGTCTTTTAAAGGGTGCCCGTCATAAGCAAACCGGCGCGCGTTTCATCTGGCATCGGCTGGCCTTCGTAGAAAATTATTAGCAATTTTTGAAAGTCGAGTCCCCCAAAATTAGATGTGTGCCCCACTTTCACGGTTATAATGAAATCAACAGTTTTAGGAGCAATCAATGAGAAAACACCATTACATTGTTGCAATGTTGGGTTTATTACTGGCCTTCAAAGCCAATGCTCAACCTGAAAATCCCGATTGGAAATCAATCGAGCCGGGCAAACGTGTCGGCACAGTCAAATTGGGTATGTCCAAAGCCGATGTTATCGCAGCATTACCTGTCCACTATGGCACACGATCTCACACCTTCGGCATCGAAGAATTAATCTTTCGCCACAAAAGCGGCTTACATGGTTGGGATGTGTTTACGGATGTGCTGTTTAAAGACGGTAAAGCAATCCAAATCGTCTCATCTAATGAGGATTACAAAATCCCTGGCGGCTTTAGCAAAATGACGAACATGGACACCATCAAATACAATTTTCCCGGTTTGGTGGCCGCAAATTATTTTTTCTCTACTACGCCTGGCGCCCCTGGCGTGCGGGTTTATGACAATGTGCAGCAAGGAATTATATTTGGTGCAGGAAGTAACCCCAAAGTCGAATTCCTTGTGAATATGCAATTTCCTGATTTCGTGGGCGTCCACTCACCAGGCCGGGCCTTCATCGCCATTAAAGAAGGCGTGAGAGGAACCCAAAATGCGCCGCCACCACCTAAACCAAAACTCATTTACAAAGTCGCATTTAACGCAAAGCAGAAAAAGGCCGCTCGATCCGCCTTAAATGCAATCCGGCGCCTTGAAACAGCCGTTAATGTTGGAACGGTGTATGCCGACTACTCGCGGCGTTTGGTGGATACCCAGATCGCCGTAAATGAGGGTTTATATGCTGTGCCTTCCTCGGACTTTAAAAAAGAGGTTATGGCAGCAATGACAAGCTATAAACTGGCAAGCTCGGCATGGTCACTTTCCATTCAAAGCAGCGATTCTGAACTTATGGCGGGTATAATGGAAAGAATGCGACAAACTCATTGGGTAAATGCGGCTGCTCATATCAGAAACGCTGAAAACCTCTTGCGCTAAACAAAGGCTCAACTCTCCTGTGCAGTCAGTTAGTTCATCACTCAATTTAGAGATGGTTTTGGGCTTGGCTCACCACTATCACTGTCAGGCCCAAAAATCTCATCTTCATACGCTTCAAGCACCATCTGAGGCGTTATTTCGTGAATTTCCGCGACACCAATTCCAGTAGATGATTCCTGCAACTCGTGAACTTCCAACGTATAAACCTGGGTTTTAATCATATTAACTGCTTGATCTAAAGCATCCTCAAAAGTTGAGAACTTTTTAGATTCCCACGGGCTGCTATGCCACTCAAAAAGCCGCTGGGCCTTAGAACCTTGAATTTTGCTTAGATAATCGTCTTTCGCTGGCTGATAAACCGCAAACCAAACCTTAGCCGTCTCTGCTACTTCGCTCTTCTTTATGTTGCCATCAAAAACTACTTCGCCGATTTTTGTTCCATGCAACTCTACAATCTGAAGCCGATATTGCCGGTTTTCCGGGTCTTCCTGGTTTTCCCAAATTTCTAACAATACTTTTCTGGCCGCTTGCATCGTTGGAAAAACAATCGCTTTTACCGGGTCTTTGAGCCATGCAAGGTTGGTAACACCTTTTTGAACGTCATAGCCTGACAAATAATCATTAAAATCTGGCGTAAAAATCACATAAGACAGTGAATTTGTTTTCATGTCGAAACCCCTATTTTAGTCTTTCACCTTTTGCCGAATATTGCTGCGGTGGCGCTGCTTCCATTCGGTTTTTAAGTCATTCATCGCCCAACGCGCCGCGCGGCTTTCTAACCTATGCAAAATACGCATGAATTTGTCGCGCTGATGGTTAAAAATTATTTCCACCTTTTCAGCGCCGCCCATTTTAAGCGTAAGCCTTAGCTGATCGTCGGCGCTCATATTTCGTAAGTCATAGGGCAGGCATAGCTTTTTCCAACAATCACCTACACGCTGATAAAGCCACTCGCGCGACCGGTGCCGGTCGGCATATTCGCGCCACTTTTCTTGATTTAGCCACTCGTAAAACGCCGCATAAGTGCCGCGCTGCTGCGCCGATTTATAGGCCAGGTCGTGACACTGCCGGCACTTCCACTGCGCGCCGGTGCTGGCGTCGGGCGCCTCGCTGGGCATCTGGTAGAGATACCAAACCTGCGCGCCACAAGCCGGACAAAGCGCCCAAAGTCGCCGGGCCGCGCTGGTGGCTACTGGTGTGGTCGTCGTGGCGATGCCGGCGACGTGCTGGGCTTCGCGTGCGTTGATTCGCCGGCACTCGTCAACGGTGCGTCTTTTCGTGTGGCCCTTCCATCGTGTGCTGTTCTCGTTGCCCATGATCGCGGCTTCCTTCGGGCCTTTCCTGCATCTGTGACCGCTGCACCTCGCGTGCCGTTAATTTTGATAAATAATTTGCGTTTTCCAAAATCAACGAAGCCAAAAAGCGAATTTGTCAACTATTCGACACCTTAAATGGCCTTTTTACCTGCCTGCTGGGGACGGCGGCGCGTCCCGTTTCAAAATAAAGTGTCAAGGGGTGACGGCGCGGATCGTGGCGCGGCTTGCGCTTATTAGCTGGTTTGAGCTGTGTCGGCCTGGCGCCGGTAGAAACTTTGGCTCGGTGTAATTTTCATCCTCCAAAAGCCAAAGGCGCCCATAAACGCCATGCCTGCTATACGACACCTTCATGCCCTTTAGCTCTAAGCTGGGCGTCAGCTTTTTAAGCAGTTTCCCGACTTGGTTCGGTGTTTTCGGCCATTCTTTAGCGGTTTTGCTCGTCTCGGCAGCGCGCTCGTTTAGGTTGGTGAGTATCCACGTCGCCGGGCCTTCGTAGCGCCCGCGCTCCCTGACAAACTCGCGCACTTCCCACGCGAACGGCGAATTTTCGACTTCAGCCAATAGTCGGCGTTCGCCGCGTGTCATCCGCTTGCCTTGTAAGGGTTAAAATCCCAACGCGCTTCAAACTTGCGCGCCTGCTCTGCCATCTTGCGGTTATCGGCGGCGCTTTCCTGCGCGTGCTGCAAGTTGGCTTCACAGTTGGGAAGTTGGAACTTTTCAATATAAGCAATGTGTCCCTGAGCCTCGGCGCGCACCTCTGGCGGATTATTGAGATCGGCGGCAATTTGCTCGCACGCGGCGCGGCGCCGGCGCCACTTTTGAAGGGCCTTAGCCGTTATTCCTGCGCGCCAATCACAATGGCGGGCTATTGTCTCAAAGTCGGCTGACGACTGCTTGCCGCGCGCCCATTTAAGTTCGGCACCTAAAGAACTAAAGATCGCACCCGATGCCAACGGGTGCCGCTGTGTGTGGTCAATCTTAATGGCATTGCTTTTAGGCAATGGCGCAAATTCCGATGGTTTTATAGTGGATGGTTTCACAGTGGATCACCTCTAAAAGTTACTTAGTTACTTTTGTTACTTTTAGAAACCATTTTGGTCTATACGAGAAATCGCACCTCAAATTAGGTGTTTCAAAAGTAACAAAAGTAACTAATTTGCAAATTTACGCTCAAAAGCTGCTACAAAAAGTTATTTTTCGGCTTCATTTTCACGAAAAGTAACTTTTTCATTTGGTCGCAATTTGCGCGGCTTTCGGCGTGTTAGTCGGCTGTTCAGCATCGAAAAGTAACTTTTCGCGGGTCTCCGGTGCGCTGTGGCGCAACCCTACGCCGTGCCATTCAAGGCGATTGCCGGCGCCTCGGTCTGAGTGATAACCGCGCTCTTGGCACTTGGCGCCAAAGTCGGATTTTCGAGCCGGATGCTCGCCGCTGGATTCACACCACACCTTATAAGCGTTGTAAAGGTCTTTAACGCTGGCCTTCGCGTTTGGGGCTTCGATGCAGCAATCATCAATGAACGCCTGTATAACGTCCATCTCGGCACGGTAGCTTTCTGTTGCTCTGGTGACTTCCTTCGGCGTGCCTAAGCCGAAGCGTTGCCACTCTAAACAGCCTTTCACGGCCCATGCTAAGATGCCGGGCAGTTCGGCGCGCAATTTCGCCGGCAGTGTCTTGTCTTGCCGCTCGCTGGGTATAGTGACTTCAAAGGGAATTAGCCGAATGCGGCGCCAGATCGCGTTATCAGTCCCGCGAATGGTTGGCTTATGATTGGTGGCTAAAAATAATTTGCATTCAGGCTTGAACTCGAAAAACTCCTGATGCAAAAAGCGCGCTGTCACCGTGTCGCCGCCTGTCAGTTGCTTAACCAAAACTTCGGCAAGGCGCCGGCCTTCTTCGGTTTCTACTGTCGAGACAAACCGCGCGCCGCGTAGTCTGGCTATGTCGTTAGTCGGCCCGCCTTTCTTGCGGCTCATTAGCGTTTCGGTGTCGGTTTGTAGGCCGTAGTCACCTACAAGCGCCAAAACTACGTCTAACAGGGTGCTTTTGCCGTTGGCTCCTGCACCGTGAAGCATGAATAAAACTTGTTCCCTGGTGTCGCCGGTTAGAACATAGCCAATGGCTCGCTGTAAAAAGCCGATTAGCTCCAGGCTGCCGCCCATGATTTCATGCAGAAAATCATTCCACTGTGGGCACGTCGCGGCGGGGTCATATTCGACGGGCGTTAGCTTGGTTAGCAAGTCCGCGCGTTGGTGTGGGTGCAGCTCGCCGGTTTTTAGATCGAGCGTGCCGTTAATGCAGTTGAGCAAAAACGGATCGCGGTCTAAATTTTCCGGCAAAATGGGCAATTCGCTGGCGGCAAGCTGAATCATTTCAGCGATGCGCGCGCCGGCTTCGGACTTCCGCGCGTGTATCCCCACTTCGCGGCGGCGTGCATCATCTTCGATGCTTGTCGCTTCGCCGTAAATGCTGCGAACGGTGCGCTTTGCGCGGCGCTTTACTTCGCCTGTATTGTCCACTCGCCAACGCCGCTCATCCCATGCAATCCACTTTCCCCAGGGATAGCAATAACGCAACTCTTCGCCGTGCTGTGCTGCGAATCGTTCGGCGTTTCCTAAGTCGGTGAGATTGAAAATTGATAAGGCCGGCTGTTGACTGTCGGCGGCTGTCTTGGTGTCGCTGCTGGCGTTTGCTGTTGCGCTTTTGCTCGCTGGGCGCTTGGTCTGCTCGCTGCGGGCACCGTAGCTTTCCGTTGTGCTTTCGATGGCCTTTTTAATGGTGCGCTCGCGGTAGTCGGGCCGCTCTTGCCACTTGTCGCGGTTGAGTCCTGACGCGCTAACAATTCGCTCAATCTGCGCTGGCTCGCGCGTGTAAAAAGCAAGGCGCCGGCATAGGGCTAAATCGGCCTCGCTGTGCCCTTTGTGGCCGCTTATGTTGCCGTTATAAAGCGCCTGCACTTCATGGCCATTGCTGGCCCTAAAAGCCTTCTCCAATAAGTCACTATCGGATGAGAAAAGCGCCGGCTGTGGTGGCGTTTCGTGGCTGGCGCCGTTTTCTGGCTTGGCAAAGATTCGGGCATGAATGGCCGTAAGTTCGGCCTGCCGCTGCTCAATGGTGGCCGGCGTTTCTGTGAAGTGGTGGCCGGTGACTGTTAAAAACTTGCCAGCGTCGTAAAGTTCGATGCCTTCGGTTTCGCTCAGGCGCTTGTTACGCCCGCCTGTGGGTAGCTTCCCAATTACAAAGAATCGTAAACCGTTGCCGCTGGGCGTCCGCTCCGTGTAGGTGCTGGCCTGCTCAATAATGGGCCGCGCCCATTCTTTGAGTTCGCCGGCTATGCCATTAAAACAGTCGTCCAAGTCGCCGGCTGTTATGGTGTCCTCGGCTGTCACTACAAAGCCGATACCATCAAAGCCGTTGTTGTGAAGCTGATAGGCGCTGATAGCCTGCTGATAAGTCGAGTAGGTCGCCGGCTCGTTGGTCTTGGCGCGCTGGCGCGTGCGGGCGTTGTATGGAACTTTTGTCCATTTCGCTTCGCGCTTTGCGTCGGTTCGTTGCTCAAATTTCCAACAAACCCACTGGGGCCGCTCTTTCAGAGCGTCGGGAATGTTGACCGCTTGAACGTCCAGCGGTGCCGGCTTGGGGTGCGGATCGGTGCCGGCGTGATAGCCATTTGAGGCTGTGATGTGGGGCGCGTCCGGTTGCGCGCCGGTTTGAGGTTGGACTAAACTGTTTTTCACTTCGATCCTCCGAAACAGGATTGAAGAGCGCCCGCCGCTGCCATGTGCCACCGATTGCCCGTCGGTGGCTTTTTGGTTTTTATAGCGTGGCCGCTATTCAGACAATGTAATTTTGCGCTGTTGCCGGCGTCAATCGTTAAGGCGGTGGCCTTAAAACACGAAAACGGGCGCTGCCTTTAGCGAATCGCTTCACCTTTGGCTGCGCCCGTTTTGGGTCTTTGCTTATTTGATTGTGCGTCGGCGCCGGTGGGCACCGCTTCAATTCAATTTTAAGCATTGTGGTAATTTTACGCAATCCCGCGCACGCTGCGAACAGGGTGCAAATGGCCGCAACACAAGAACATTAGCGGCTGCTCGCTGATCTGCGCCGCTGTAAATTCCTTTGGGTCTGTCCACGCCTGTGCCGCGCTCTGCT
>MWWH01000355.1_pt1 | contig 13057 bp, 12 predicted proteins | sample 1047231 | NCBI WGS metagenome assembly MWWH01 (sample SAMN06349967, study PRJNA376086) | soil metagenome | isolation source: MG3-2 sample Antarctic (ecotone) soil | place: Antarctica | collected 2015-01-13 | reverse complement strand
ACCCTGCACGACCTTAGCGATTGCATCCCTCGTTGCCTCAGCTCCGAAGCCCCACGCTAGCAGAGCAAAATAGTCCTTCCAAGGGTTTGCTCCAAATGTAGGGTTATCGACATAAAGTTGGCTGAAGCCTGCACCAGCTAGAAATGTGACAGCGAGCGCATAACTCGTCATCTTGAACAACCTCAGCCGCCTTTTAGCTCCGGTTGTTTCCTCCTGCCAAGTTAGGAGACGGGCAGATGGTGCAGGTGCAAGTTGTGGAATGGTGAGCATTGGTAACCCTTTAGCCAATGCTTCAGTTTTGGATTGTTGAACAACCAGTTGAGTGAGTTCAGAGATCCCCGCGTCCAGTTCTGTTTGAAGATCAGAAAGTTCTGTCGAGACTGACGGCTGCAAATTTGCAATTCTTTGCTCCCAATCTTGAACCTTAAGTTGCCATGGCACTATCGGAGCAGGTGGCAACTGAGTTAATAGATTATTCAGTTGTTTCACCTTTGCTTGCAGTTGAAGGAAATGATTAATTTGTTGCGCCAAGATGTTCAAACAATCTCGCAACTGCTGGGGTCCCTCTAAAGTGGGCATCTCTTGAAGGGCATTTTCAAGCTCACGGTTTACTGTTTGAATATAAAGAATATTGGGGTTTTGATCCTGTAATCGGTCCTTCAGTTCTTTTGCATAGGTTAACTGAGCAAGCCAGCGGGTCCGCCCTTTAAGCCACTTGCTCAGGAGAAGTTCTGCCTGTCTGATGGCATTTTGCCCTTCCTCCCATCGCTCTCCCTGCAATGCCATTCTGGCGTCTACTAAGCTACTTTCTAACTGAGATCGAAATGCATCTGCTTTTTCCAATTCCCGGTCATCTTGCAACTGCGTTCGCAATTCCCCTGCACGCACCAGAATTTCATCTCTCGGCTTGCCCTGAGCACGATAAGCCGAAACCCCAATTCCTAACCCTGTGCCAATCAGCAAAACAAGCAACGGCAACAGCCAGGGATCTTTCACCTTGACAGTCACTGGGATTGGAATGCTCTGTTGTCCATCTTGGTAGCTTAATCGCAAATTGCCACTGAATTCGCCACTACTAGGCACCTTCCGCAAATCGAATTGGATTGGAATAATTAGTTTATTCGGATTACCTGATGTACTCCCCGCAAGAGTAACTGCGTCTGCAGGGAGAATAGCAGTGCCATCTGTCCGCGGTAGATCGAGCTGAACTACTTGAGGATTCTTGATAGGGGTGCTGCTTTGTAGAAAGACGGTACGAGTTTCAACTGAGCCACGCATTCCTACAAACGGTTCAAGCAAGCTGCGTGTTCCTACCACAGTCTGTTGCGTTGGTTCAGTAGTAACCTCTGCTTGAGCATCAGCAACTGAAATTTGTAGCAGTCCTAAAGTAGATACAATGATTCCCAGAATGATTGCATTAAACCCTTTTGGCATATACCTCCTTCTACCGTCAAACAAAATAACTGGACAACCACAGCTAGTCTGATGCAACCGGATTCCTTCTACACAGAGAATGAGCGAACTGCTTAGGAGGAATTTGGAACTTTTTAAGAATACCAGGCTTTAGACTCCACTATGCGTTTGGTTTGAGATGACTAATAGGACTTTTTAGAGTTAATATAGCATCGGTCTTCTTTACGCTTTGAGTAATCTTATTAAGATTTAATGGTATAATACCGTTAATGCTTAAAGGTATTATTGCTTGAGACGGTAACAAGTAGAATCTGCCTGGAGAGCGGGATTCTATCTCAAGTTAATTGTATAAAGGTCTAATACCTTAATGCACTTAAACAATAAAACAATCTAAGTATTATATATGTTGAAGGTAGCTGTATTCAATCTCAAAGGCGGGACTGGAAAAAGTACGACAGCTTTGAACTTAGGTGCAGCATTGGCTTGTCCCAAGCGTCGAGTGTTGGTAATTGACCTTGATGGACAGAGGACGCTTTCATTCGGATTAGGTATGGATGGACAGACTCCTACAGCACTCGATTGGTTGACTTCGGAAGGGCTATTTACTCCCCTATCTACAGCCACAAAAAACCTGTCCCTGATTCCTGGGGATATTGGTATGTTTCGCCTGGCGACCGAATCCGACTTGTTTACTCCTGCACTGTCGAGGCTGACTGGCTTTTTCGATTTGGTATTGATGGACTGTCCGCCTAGCCTAAGTGTTGCATCCGTGCAGGCACTTCTGAGCAGCGAGCGCGTTTTGGTGCCAACTTTATGCGAACCTGCTGCCTTGCGGGGTTTTTCTGAAGCGATAACGCTAATTCGAGATGAAAGACCAGATATGCCCATTGAAGCTTTACGGGTGCGCTATAAGCCGCGATTAGTTTTGACTCGCGAGGCGGACGATTTACTGATTGAATCCTCTGTGGAAATGGACTATCGGCTTCTACACGCTGTAATTCCTGAAAATATCAGCGTGGCGGAGTCTATCGCGGTGCAAAAATCGATTCTTGACTACGCCTCTAATTCTAGTGGTGCAAAAGCTTATCAATCTCTGGCGTTTGAATGCAGCAAACTGTGGAAGGTGTCATGACTAATAGAAAAGGGTCGAGAATGGGTGGCTTGGGCAAGCTAAGTGACTTTGGGAAAACAAGTAAGGCAAAGCAAGAGCTAGAGCCAACCTCATCGCCAGAAAAAGTTGACAAAGAAGAAATAGAAGCTTCGCCTTCAGTTGGACAACAATTAGAGCAGGAGAAACTTGTAAACATCAACGTCAAAATTACTCGCACCTCACAAACCTGGTTATCCCAAACAGCACGTACCGTGCGCGATAACAACAACGCTCCTGTTGCTCCAAGACTTCGCGTATTCCCCCAGCACCTCATTGGTGTAGCCATTGATTTACTACACTCCACCGATATTGATTGGAACACTATTAGAAATATAGAAGATTTACGCCAACAGCTAAAGCTATAAAAAGCTAATACATTAATCATCTAATACTATTAAATAAACTTTTAAGGATAGAGTTACTTACCCTTTTGCCAGCTCTTACAGGGTATCGGGGTCGATTTCCGCTCTCTGAAAGTTACTCAGGTGGGTCCTAGAGGCTTAGGATAGAGGCTGTTGCCTGACGTATTCCCGCAAGGCGCGGTTGATGCTGGTTTGATATCCCTCGCCCTGCTCTTGATGCGTCTTGAACCAGTCGATCAGGTCAGCGTCTAAGCGCAGCGTGATTTGCTGCTTGATTGGACGATAAAACATCCCGCGCTTAGCACCGCTCCAATCTTGCACTTCGGGCATATCATCGGTTTGGATCTGGTCTGACGGCAAAGCGGCTAACGCCTCAAGCTCCGCCTTTTGCCCTTGCATCAGATGCTCAGAAGTCAACTTCTTCATACGCTCTGCGTTCATAGGTTGTTGCCTTGCGGGCGCTGATGAGCCGCCCTACTTCTTCGTCACTTTCACGGGTCATCAGAAGCTCCGGGAAACCCTGCCCTTCTAGGGACTCTCTGGCTTCAAGACGACGTAGAGACTCCGCGCCTTATATAACGCCTCGTTTGGCGGTGGGATATAAGGCGTTTTAGTTAAGCTCTCTTGGCTAAAAATGTAGAATCATCTCCCTGATGAATCCAAAATTCTCCCTCTAAGATGTTTGGCGACTTTACTCTGACCCAACCACTACCTGAAGCCGGATCGCATTCATCGTTGCCTGACCAAGTAAATTCAAATCTCTTTAGACCTTCAACATCAACATCATCAACAACTCTGCCGTGGAGTCCTCCCGCAACTAGACCGAATTGAAAATCTCCCTGATTGTTTGATTCGATTTCAATGTAGGCTTGAACCTCCATGTTGAAATAGTCTTCATCCCATAAATACATTTCATAAATATGCCAAGTCCCGACAAAATCCATATCTGTTGAGCGATTTCTTGCTTGAGTTTGATAACTTCTTAAAAGTTTAAGACCAAAGCAATGCGAGATCGCTAACAGTTGTATAAAGTAGGGCGGTTTCCGAGGAGTGCGGCGGTGCGGAAAGATTTTCCGGAGGGGTACGGTAACTCTACATTGGGTGTCGTCGGGCTGCTCCTAACTGATTCATTAATTGCGTTCTTAGACATTATTCTTGGAAATAGTTAGCTAATTGGGACCAATAGGAGGTGCAGCCATGCCAAAGGTTTTTACAGGCAAAGTTGTCATTAGAGGCGACCAACTCGATGATTATTTGCAAGCCCTAGAAGTAGAGGAAAAAGCTAAAGCGCCGTTTAGACAGTACATGAATACTCTTAACGCCGAGTTTGCGTCTTACTTAGCAGCGAAATATGTCAACAAGACAGTGAATAAGCACACTGGTATCGTGGATATGTTCGTTGAATTTATCTGCCGACACACAGATGTGGAGCAGGTGGAAGAAATTACGCGGGGCATGGTGAATAGCCATTTCCGCAGCTGGTATAAGAAAAAGGTCTGGGACTCAGCTACAGACAATGACTTGCGGGTGGCGCGCGCGAAAGTTTTTCCAGTTCCTTGCCACCGAAAAAGGGATAACCAACCAGAAAGCCTTGGAGGCTCTGAAGTAGAAGGGGTGGCTGGTAGCGGGTCGGGGTAGAGCAGCGCTCTCTACATCCGATTTCAGTGGTAAAACGATTGTTTCTCGACCAAAGCTCTAATCGTAGCGGTAATCATAAATACGTCAGTTTATTGCGGGGGTGTCAACTATGTTTGTTGGTGGTTAAATGTTTAATTGGTGTAGTTCTATTAAGTCAGCTAAGGCTAAAGCCGATCTAGACCAAGCTTGTTCTAATTCCAGCAATTTTTGGTGCAGATGTTCTGTTTGGGAGAAATTTTCAGCTTCAGCTATTTGCACCAGTAGTTTATCCTTGCGACGCTGCCACTTTTGGTTGAGGCGTTTTAGGTCTGGGCAAAAAGTATCTGCCCCAAACTGTTCTTCTGCTATTGCTATTTCTGACCAAAATTGTACTTTTTCGGGCGGAGTGTGTTCTTTGGTTTTTTCAACTGCCATAGTGCTTCAACGGTGCTAGGTGTTACGTCTGTTTCTTAATAGTAAGCTTGCAGCTTCCGGGGCTAACTCCATTTCTGGAGCGGCGTTAGAGCCAAATCCTGTCCTTACAAATCCTATTGTCTCGTAGAAAGAGGCAGAACCAGAGACAGCATCGGCAATAATTCGACCGAAATACCCCTTGCTCGTGCTTTCCAGAACTAACTCAACTATCAATGCTGTCGCAGCATTTCTGACTGACCGAGGAGAATTCTTTAGAATATTCCAAGGTGCTGTGGCTATATAGTCCAAATATAAATGGTCTTGCCTATCAGTAACAACTGCGGCAGCTTGCAAGTTACTATCGGTATCCCGAACGCCTCTAAAGCTATCGGGTTCAAACAAAACCTCGTCAGAAATCATGGAGATCAGTGCAGCATTTGACTGAATTCTAATGCGAAGTGGCAAGTCAATGGGCATTGTTTGTGCTTGATTGACTAACTCGGTTGTTATTTGGCTCCATTGGGCCAAATCTCTGTAAACGACAGAGTTTGCTTGATTGACAACAGAAAACACACGCTATTCCTCCCTGTGCTGATGCTACGCGCTATTGAGCGCGGGTTTTCCTCTTAATAGGACAAATATATAAGTTATCCGGCTCCAGCACTCAGCAACGCTACAACGCCGCCCTCTTGAAGCCAAATCTTCACGTAACAGAGTGCTGTGCCTTCCTGTGTTGAATCAACCCCTAGATTTAGAGCATTGAGTAAATCTACATTAAATACGTGTAGATACTGGGCTAGTGAAGCCGCGAATTCTCAATAATTGTCAATAAGCTCGTACTGAGAGGGAAAGGACTTTTTGCTAACGAATTTTCGGCATTTCAGCCGACTTTAAAGTCATTGACTGCTGCCCCATCAAAAGCCTGCCATTTTTTGACGACTTGTTCCCAACTTTTCCCAATTTTTGACAATTTCTACCGATTTTTGACAACTTATGACCACTGGGTAGGCGGCTTATTAAGTCTTATTCTCAATAGTCCTCAGTTTGAGAAAAACCAGCGCAATTTTTTCCCATTTTTCCCAATTTTTTGACGACTTTTTCCGATTGAGCAATAGCCTAGGACATGACCACCGACCAGAGGGGAACCCCTCTGGACTCCCTGTAAAATTCTTCGCACCTGACGCACCTTTTTGTGCAAAAACACACATCAAAGCCTTACAGTGACTGCTGTTTGGGCAATTTTTTTCTGGGGTTATGCAAACGTCCCACACCCCAGACGGGAAGAGAAATCTTTTGCGAACCCCTTCCGCACTCAGCACCATGAATCCTAGCTCTTGGTGAAATTGACGTATGCTCTTTCCCAGTAGCACAGCAAGTCTTGTCAGGTCATCACTACTGCCCTCTTGGTGCTAGGGGTTAGTTGAACTAACCCCTACCTGTAAAATCGGGACCATGAAGAATTTTTAAGAAATCAATATCCTTCAGAAAAGGAAAGACGTAATTCTGAAGTAATAATCAAAGCCTCAAAATTACAGATTTTGTAGTTTGCAGACACGCTCTAGCATCAACGCTTCTGTGTGTTTCGTCGAACATCACTTTTCACTAATAACGAGAAGCCATCATGAGGACTATTTTATCAAATCAATCTGAAGAGCCGGAGCGCGATTCTCTGCTACTCCTGCAAGAACTTCTGAAGCAGGCTCAAGTTCAGACTAAACATCTCTCCGAATCCCAGATCGGCATTGAGTTGAACGCTTGCCTCCTCGATCAAATCGGACGCATCGTCTGCATGACCGCGAACGAAACCCACAAAAACACGCAACTCCTTACGACCATTCGGGACAATCTGGACGCGCTCTTGGAAATGTACCGATCTGTTCACCCCGAACAGGCATTGCAATTCGATAAAATGGCGCAATTGCGGGCCGAGTTGCACAAGTGCTGCCCACCGGACGAGCAAGTGGATTTAATCTGCCGTTACGAGCCGTGCCGTTCGCACGGTGGGCTCAAACGCGGCGACGGGTTTTCGATGAAGTCTAAGGGATTCATCCAGCCCGTGCCGTTCAGCGAAGAGCCGAACCATCCTTGGAAGATCGAGCCGGGCACACTGAACGATAACGAGGAAATGCCCATGGTGCTGCAAGGGTCGCTCGTCGGGCAGCTCGTGCCGTCGGCGCCGACCCCGAGGGTTCTCGACTTCCGCAGCGGCACGGCACCTTCGGGGTCGCAGGAGCCGGTCAGCTTTCGCACCTTCTCGACGACCGGCATTTCCACAAGTGTTTGGCCCCCTGACATGAGCGGAGCCAAGGGAGGTGACGTGGTTCTGATGTCCGGCAACCTCTGGCTCAAGCTCTCCGTAGACGGCGGAAAAACGTTCACTGACCTCGACTTTACCAAGGTGTTCACCGCGGACACGACCTATGGTGGTTGGGCGGGCGACCAAGTTGTGCACTACGTGCCGGCTATCGACTGCTTCGTCCTTTACGTCCAGTCAAGACCTGGCTCCGGTGCCAACGCCAGCAAGAGCGTTATCAAGGTGGCCCTCGCCAGCCCCGATGACTTGAAGAAATTCAAGGGCGGCAAGCTTGCATGGCGCCGGCAGTGGGACTTCACGTCGGACGACTTCGGATTGAACCTCTGGCTGGACTTCCCCGACCTGAGCTACGGCGACGCCTTTCTCTACCTCAACACTAATGTGTTCCAAAGAACGTTCGACAGCAAGGGCAACCCAACCGACTCGTTCCAGGGCAAGCTGTTCTTCGAGTTGCCATTGAAGGACATTAAAGCGGGCGCAGGCTTCACGTACCAGTATGCCTTAGTGAACGAGTTTCTGACCTTTAGCTCGCCGATGCAGAACATAGGGGACGAAAACTATTGGGCCGCGCATGTGGACAACGCTACGATGCGAATCTACTCGTCCAAGGGGACAGACGCGAACTACTACTGGAGGGAACGCAAGCTCGCGGCCAATTGGCCCACGGCTTCCAACAGTAAGAAGGTGGCTCCTGAAGACCTTGAAGACAACATCGTCAGCGCGGCACCGGACTCTACAGACTGGATCAGCGAAGACCACCGCATCATCGGCGCCACCCGTGTCGGAACGCAGCTCTGGTTCGCGTGGACGGCGGCGGCGGGCGATGGCGGCGGCGGCGGGTTTAAGTTCCCGCGACCGCACATCCAGATCGCGAAGTTCGATCTGTCGCAGGACTACAAGTTCCTGGAGCAGACCCAAGTCTGGAACGCCGACCACGCCTTCGCCTACCCATGCCTCACAACCAATTCGGACAATGAGGTCGGCATTTCGCTCGCCTGGGGCGGTGGAAAGTACTACGGGAGCCACGCGGTGGGGATTCTTGGGGACTTCGTAGTCTGGTTTGGAGAGGGGAGTGAGGTAACTAGCGCATTGTTAAGTCCCACCCGGTGGGGTGATTACGTTCACGTTCGCTTAGCTCACCCGGATACGCGATTCTTCAGTGCTTTTGGCTACGCGGTGCTAAAAGACTCGACTGCCACGCCCCCCGAAAAGGCTGACTACCTGTATGTGGAATTCGGGCGAGATAAACTTGCACCGCCGCCGATTAAGTAGCGGAAGTTGTCTACTGAAAACGTCAGTATTGTCAATTTAATAGAGGGGTGACAGGAGGTAGCAGTTATTGGGATAATTCTCCCATGAGTAAAAAGTCCAACTTGTAACATCGCCATCATTTCCCATCTGAGATTATCAGCCATTGTGTATGGCTACACTTCACGTTTCCCTTAAGCTTTCGGGACATTGAAAAGATGATGCTCTACTGTGGCATCTTCGTTACCTATGAATCGATTCGGGAGTGGTGCAAAAAGTTTGGGCAGCAGTATGCCAATGAGATACGCCGCCGTCGGCCTCGGTAGTCCTGAATAAGTCAGGATAGAGGTAGGTCGCTTTAGTTCTAACTGTTTCAAAAAAGTTAGATAACCACGTCGGAGCCCTTTGGTATTTTGTTCATCATTACAATTTATCCTTACTTTTGTAGGACTAACCAAAATATCTTAACTGCTCTGCTAATTTCTCGGCTTTGAGCGCCGCCTGTTTCGCCTTAATTTGTTCTACAACCCTTCTCACCAATTCAATTCCTTCTGGCGCTGGCTCTAAGGGGGCATCTAGCTGAGGCTGTTGGTTAACCCATTGCTCAACAGGCATGATTATGCCGTTATGCAAAACTACACACTTACAGTCGTGAGTATTTGACCAATAAACGTCTCGAAGAGTGCCGTCACGGAGGGCTGCGTTCACTTTCTCTAGCTGGGGTTCACTCTTTGTATTTGGCGTGGCGGAATCAGGCTGTCTTCCTGTGGAAAACCCCCCACACCCCCCGACTTTATTTGTAGGGCTGAGTGAGGGCTGCTGTGGGGCAGCGCCCTCACCATCCAGCCCTACAAGCTTATTGGGTAAAACAGGGTGTAACTCTCCGTAGGGTAGGGACTCTGGCGATTCTACCTTAGCAGAATTTGGATGTAGAGGGTGTAACTCTCCGTAGGGTAGGGATTCTGGCGATTCTGAGGGAGAATTGGTGCTGTTTAATAAAAAATCTGGATGCCACAAATTTTTATGTTTATACAGCGTGGTTGCACTGATGCCGTAGGCTGAGAGTGCTATACATCTGGCTTTAGCTTGTACTGGCAAGGCATTTTTGTTGAGCAAGTCGGAGATCGCGGCGGTGGTGCGCTGCTTTGCATTATCTGTTTGTTGCTGGTTCCAGTTTATTTTCGGCTCGGCTGGCTCTTCAAGCTGGGTGATTTCAAGCTTTTTACCATGCCCGTAGTGGTAATAGGGGCTTGCTTCTACACTTCGCACCCAGTAGGCGGCTTTTTGTTCTAGTTCGTTGCAGTGGTTGCACCACTGGTCAAACCCTGGCAGCGACCGGGCAACTTGGGAGATCGCTGCTGCTAGGGCTTGTCCTGCTAAGGGTTTGCCTCCGTCTATGACATGGCGAAAGATATATTCTCGCATGGCAATTCTGCCTAGTAGGTGGTTGGTCTGCCCTGGCTCTGTCCAGCCCAGTTCGATTTCTGCGTTTAGGTCGTTGAGGAATTTTTGGGCATTACCTGAGATGCGGTACTGCTTGCGCCTAGCCTGCTTGAGGATTTGGGTAAGCTGGAGGCTGTTGATGTCATTGCGCGCCTGGGCAAATTTCCAGTTTGTTACAAAGGTCGATTGGTGGCTAATTGTCTGCGCCCAATCTTGGTTGAGGATGTAAGACCCTGCTTGCATGGGCAGTCTGTGGGCAGCGTAAAGGCTTTTGTTCCCATCAGCTACATAGCCCTTGGGGTTGGGAAAGATTTCAAGAATCCCTGGTGCAATTTTAAATCCTGCATTCTCTAGCAGGGTGGTGGCGACGAGGGCAATCTCCCAACTGCTTTGTGGTTCAGTGAAAGGAAAATAGACGTGGATACCTCTGCTATAGCTGGAGGTGCAAGCTACGTTACACACTAAGCCTAATGGCTCTAGAGCGTCTTGAATGCGGTGGATAGCGAACTCATCGCGGTGCGGGTGGTAGATGCTGCTTGAATCAATGTCCAGCATCAGGTAATTGGTTAGTGAGCCAAACCTAACACCGTAAAGGTATGCGCCTTGGCGAATTAGGCGATCGCTCAGTGGGTGGTTGCTCTGGGTTTTCCAGTCGGGTTTAGTGCTTGGTTCTGGATGGAGTGCGTAAATGTAATCAAAGCGGTGGGGGAAAAGCTTGAGAAATTCGTCGTCCCACTCCTGTACATATTCAAATTGTCTAAGCGTGGCTGCAACTGCTTCTATCATCGTTGGCTCCTTCTGGAGCCGGGTCAGTCTTCGACAGATCTTCCTAGATTTTGCTTTGGCTTTCTACTATATCTGCTCGTATGCGTGTAGCATATAAGTAAAGTAGAAGAACTAAAGTTCTACCGTAGGAAGTCGGGCGTTTTTAAGGGTTTTGTGGGTCTCAATCACTTTCTCCCCTCGCTGTCCCGGCTTTTTACGAATTAACGTTGTAAATTATTGTTTCACACTTTTTAACGGTTTGCTCAGTGGGATTGTTAAGATTAAACCCTAAAGACTGCTCTCCGTTGGGGCAATTGATTCTCCAGTATATGGAAAAGCATCGACTTAGCATGACTGCGTTGGCGGATAAAGCAGAAATTACGCGTCCTGGATTAAGAGCGATGTGCTTGAAGAGAGGCAATCCTACGAAAAGCAACATACGCAAGCTATCTCGTGTGATGAATGTGCCGCCTGTAGAGATTTATCGGTTGGTTTGCGAAAACAAAATTAGGAATGCCTATGAGCCTGATGCCATTGATTTTATTTTGAAGGGCTTCGAGACTATAGTTAAAGTCTTCCTTGAATTAGCCGAAGAATTACCTGAACAGGAAAAACCATCTGACTATGAACTCCTCGATAAAGCCCTTAAAGCAATCAAGTCCATTCAGGAGTAGAAGTTGGGGTTCGAGTAAGGATCTGCAACATAGGGTAATCAACGTGGTCGAGAACGCCGCTTATCCCGCAGGGATAATTCTTTAATTAGAGAAATATTAGTATAATGAAAACAAACAAGGGTTGGAAGTAGAAATGGGGGCGAACTTAATTACTTCACTTCAGGCAATACGAGATTTCCGCGCCTCTCGTGGTAGACGTTATCCACTTTGGTTGATTTTGCTCTTAATTGTCATGGGAACAATCAGTGGATGCCGAAGTTATTATGCACTAGAAGATTTTGGGGCGCGTCATTATCAGGCAGTAAGTGAGCAACTAGGGCTAACGGTCACTCGCCTACCGTCGGACACTACTTTTCGTCGCATCTTACAAAAGCTCGATTTTCAAGCTTTGACACAGCAGTTTGAGCAATGGGTGAACAGCACATTCACTCTTAAACCTGGGGAGTGGGTAGCGGTGGATGGTAAGAGCATTAAAGGAACAGTTACCGCACCAGGCACGGCATACCAAAACTTCATTTCTTTGGTATCACTCTATAGTAGCCAACAAGGAATAGTGTTTGCTAGCCAGCAGTTTGAGTCAAAACACAATAGTGAATTGCCAGTAGTGCAAACAATGCTCGAGGCATTGCAACTAGACAAAGTAGTATTTACGATGGATGCCTTGCACTGCCAAAAAAACTACCCGGCTAATCATTGAGGGCGGCAACGATTATGTGATTACTGTCAAAGGCAATCAATCTCGACTATTGACACAACTGAAAACGATTACCACTGGTCAAAAACATTGGGAACGGGTTGTCGATATTGAAAACATCCGAGGTCGAACGACCTGTCGCATCACCAGTGTTTTCACCGACCTCCGTGGCATCGACCTCAAGTGGCTCGGAGCAAAGAGCTTGATTCAAATCGAACGCATCGGCATCCGCTCAGGAGAGAAATATTTACAGACCAATTATTACATTAGCTCCTTAGTCTCCAAGGCGATTACCTTTGCTAATGGAATTCGTCAGCATTGGGGAATTGAGAATCGTTTGCACTGGGTCAAAGATGTAATTTTTGGTGAAGATGCTGCCCCCTTCAGTAACTACAATGCTGCCACCAATTGGTCTATTATCCGCAATATTGCCATCAATATCGCCCGAATGTCTGGCTATGATTCTCTCACCAAAGCCGAACGATTTCTTGCTCATGATATCGATAAATTATTTCTCCTTCTAGAATGAATTATCCCTGCGCTTATCCCGAATGGGAGCCAGAGTGTGAGCTAGAGGCGCTATCACGGTTGAAGCTGGAACTAGACAGCGGCGTAAACTTTCGCTTCCCAGGGGAAGAGGGGTTCCTTACCTGCCCACTGCACAAGGACATCCCGCTCCTGCGTGATTTCCCGCCACTTCTTACCTGAAGGGAGTCCGGGCCAGTTGGGAACCACGTACTTGGAGTTAGGATTACCCGGTTCAGCGGTGCCCCAGTCGGAGAAGTTGGCGACGACAACAACGATGTCGTCGCCAGCGCCGCGCTTCCAAACTAGAACCCGCTTGCCCTCCTCAAAATCTACGTGGATGAAGTCGGTGTCGTTCACAGCCAGGGCTTCTGACTGGGTGCGGAACTTGACAAGTCGGGTCACATAGAAGAAAACCCGCAGCCTCCATTCATCATC
>MWWH01000354.1_pt1 | contig 13063 bp, 19 predicted proteins | sample 1047231 | NCBI WGS metagenome assembly MWWH01 (sample SAMN06349967, study PRJNA376086) | soil metagenome | isolation source: MG3-2 sample Antarctic (ecotone) soil | place: Antarctica | collected 2015-01-13 | reverse complement strand
TAGGTTTGGTAATTTAACCCCATTAATTCGCTTAGAAAGTCATCTGCTAAGGCTGAGACAATAAAGCACAAACTCACCACTATTACCAGCCAGAACGCATAAAACTGAAACCTTGGAACCACATAAGCGGTGTAACTGAACAGACCGCAACAGCTTACACCTAACAGGAAATATCCGCCTAATTGTATTGCTTTACCCATGACAAAACTCCAATAAAATAGGGTAGCAGTTGCCCACTACCCCAAGGTTTAACTACTAACAGCTATAGGACTGTTTGATGGCGTTAATCGCGTTAGATGCGTTCACTTCTGCGCTTTTAACTTGAGAATGTAACTCTGAGTAAGCAGGTCTTAACCCGTGTAAATCCTTAGCCAGTTGAGCGTTAGAATGTAGCTTCTCGACTTCGTTATGGGCAATCTTAGATTGATAGCGTCGGTGTGTCGTGTGAACTTCCACATCGCTGGTATCAATGCTTTTAAGCGATTTGTAAGCCTTTATACTTGCCTCAGCTTGTACCCGCTTCTGCTTGGCTAGAATCGCCAGTGCGTCTGCTTCAGCTTTGTTAAAGTAGCGAGGTTTAGTAACTACTGGTACTGAGCGGATGCTGCTAAAATCGGCATTGGTGGGAGACGGTACGGCGTTATCAGTGTTAGCCAGCGCTCGGTTTTTGTCGATACTGTGGGTCATCCCATCGTTTGCAGTTTGAGCCACTGCCAGCTTGCCACCAAAAATTCGGCTCATTAATCCCATTTTTCGTTCTCCGTTTACTGGTGTGATTGGTGCGTCGTTGGATGGTTGAGCGTTGAACATTGTTAGTTTTCCTTACCTTCTAGAAGTCCGGCAACGTTGCTACTGATGAGCAGTTCAGGGTTACAGGGTTTTAGTCCCAGTTCGTTGAGCAGGGTTACACACTCGGTTGATGTCATGGGTTTGGCGATCGCACTTCTGATGTTGTCTGTAACAGCGTTGTCAATGCGACCGAGTAACCCTTGTGTGATTGCCTCTGCAACGCTACGAACTAAAGGGCTGTAACGTCCTAGAGGGTCGCCTGAAACGCTTACCGTTTCACTGTCTGCAACGCTTGCCGTTTCAGGTGAAACGCCCTGCAATGCTTCTAAACCTGCTTGTGTCCACAAGGTTGTACCGTCCTGGTTAATCCAGTGAGTACCCTCAACTAGCAAGTCGGCTTTGCGAGACTTCCAAGTGCGTAGCGTTGCGGGTGAAACGCTTAGAAACTCAGCAGCTTGAGCAGTGGTTAAGACTTCATTACTCATCAGTCCTTCCCCTTTTTTGAGTTGGAAAAGAGCGGCAAGCTTTGTATCGTTGTGAAAACTTGGTCACTCATCAGCGCCTCCCCTTTTCGTAGCCTGAAAACTCTGCTTGGCACTGATCTATCCCGCGCTCTGCATCTACTAATTGCTGCTTTAAGAGCGCGATCGCCTCATCCTTTGAGCCAATCACAGCACCCGCGCTACTGAATCCAGCGGCGGCAACAATAGCGAGTAGCAAAAATAGGAGGGTTGAGAAGTCGGTATTCGTTGATTGGGAATCTCTCATTTCCCGATCTCCTCCAACAACTCTTGAGCCAGTGTCAATGCTTCGGGCTGACTTAAGGAATCCCAGAAATCAATCTCGTCTGGTGATTGTAAGCCAGCCCACTCAGTTGGGATAAATTTTAACCCTCTATTATCTGGTGATTGCGAGAGAAATCGAAGCTGTGGGTAGGCTTCGAGAATCAGGCAGATCGCATAACTCGCTTTAAACTCGTCTGTTATATTTTGTAGTCGCTGGGTTAGATGCGCTGAATTATCCTGTGCATTGCTTACCCCCTCTGCGAGATTCCGAGCTTTCTCTAAAGCGATCGCTAAGGGAGTTTCGTTGCTATCATTCGCCAAATCAACGAGGCAGTGGATAACACTGGAGAATCCGTGCGTGTCAATTGACAACGCTGTGCGGTTCTGCAATGAGAGATTGTGAGGTCTGTGTGCATTCTGCGTATCATTTTCAGGCATGATCAAAACATCTCCTATATAGATGTGGGAGTCATAACCAGCGGGGATGTTTCAAGGCAAACCGCTGGTTATGTCCATTTTGGCTCCTGTAGGAGTTAAACTTATTGTAAGTCATATTAAGTCATCAGGAATCAACTGAAAGCATTAAGATTATGGTTACTGTTACGTTGTCTAACAAACCCATGCCTCGACAGAGTGAGGGAGTAATCGCCTACATCTCCCCAGAACTTAAGAAGGAATTAGAATCTTGGGCGCTGGATGAGGAGCGATCCATTAGTTGGCTCGTTGGGAAGCTGATAGAGGAAGCGGTGAAAGCCCGTAAAAAAGAGGAGAGCGATCGCACATGACCAACACACCAAACTCAGATCAACGCCTAGCCAATCTTGAAACGAGTATTAGTACGCTCGATACTCGCTGGCAACAACAACACAACCTGCTGCTGGATGAAATCATTGTCACCAATGACCAGATGGGCGGCTTAACTCGACGGCTTGAACAGTTGACCGGACGGGTTGACGAACTCACCCAAAATGTCAGCGCCTTAACAGGGGTAATGGTGCAGTTTGCCCAAAATGCAGAACGCGACCGCGCTGACATTCGCCAAATCTGGGAATATCTTCTCAGCCAGCAACCAAACGGGCATGGGGAGTGAGCGATCGCAAGCAGGGGAATAAAAGATGAGTCTCGGATCTCTTGATCGCAAAGTTGAACAAATACCGGAACCTGATCGCATCCAGAAATATGCGGCAAAGTTACAACAGGGTTCGTTTCTAGATGTGGTGATGACTGATATGTTTATAGAGGTCATGCACCAGTATTCAGAAAAATTAGCAAGTAGCTTACAAGGGCAGGATAATACAACCTTGAACCAGCCTTTCTTCCAAACGGTAGAAGCAACAGAGGATTCGGTAAATGTTGGCTTTTTTCTAAGTCCTAGAGAAGCTGAATTGAATATAGAAAATTTTCTGAAAGAGGTATTCCAGGAGCAAACATTCTGGGAACAAAAAGCTGCTTGGATTCTGAAGAAATTAGATAAGTGGAAAGCTGGACTTAACCCCGAAGCTATCCCAATTGTGTTCAATAGAATTCCTGAAGCGCAAACAGGAATGCTTAACAAAGAAACCTATATCATCTATTTATGCGCCTTCTACACAGCCACAGAGTTTCTCAAGCAACTAGACTTACCTAGTTTTTCCTTAACAGAACTGGAAATTCTGTTGGGACTTAGGCAAGGTATGAACGAAGCTACTCAAAAACTTAGCCAGTTGCAAAAGAAAATTTTAGTCAGGCTAGTGGAAAAGACAGAATCCGACAGCGAAAATGGCAGTGCCGATTTAGGATTTGAGTGGAATCCTTGGGAGTGGTTCAAGGAATCGAAGTGGTTTGATAAAACTAAACCATCAAGGCGGATTAATCTTTCGCGTTCTCTCAAGAACCTTGAGGATCGAGGTTTGATTATTCGGCAGGCTGCCAACGGAAAGCGCACAACGCATGTTAAGTTGACTGGATTGGGGCGTTTTGTTAGCAAAATGCTAACAAATTAAAAAGGTTTCTTTTTATATGGTCGTGTGTTAGCTTTTTAAAGGATACGATTATGCGCCCAATTGCCCCAGCACAGCCAGTAGCGTCTTGCAGGGTGTGGCGGCAGAAGGCACGGGATTTAGAAAAATCTCAAAAAAAAAACGGTTGATTTCTTTGGTTTTAGCTACATCACAAAAACGAATGTCTGATACGGATACGCCGTGCCTTGCTTCACTTCGGAAATCAACCGAAACCTAAACTACTTAAACCGTATCAGATCTCGTAGTAAACCGTGATATAGCCAAAAATTAAAGAGATCACCCCAACCGCAACTTTGGAGTGACCTATGTTCATATCTAATAGCAATTATCCCCCATTGGGGACGGAAAGCGCAAGTATTCCACCACACTTAATAACTCTCATCGATCAGCGCCGCTCAGGGGATGCGCTGGAATATCTGGAAGCGCGCGGCATCACAGGAAATTATGCGGTCTTCATTTTGGGTGAATTGCAGCGGATTGGGGGTGCAAGATGATGATGCCTCTCACCGGAAAAGCAGGATTCACCAAATTTGCAGAAATTGCATTTCCGAATGGGGGTGAAATCTGGCTCAAAGCTTCTCATAGCTCATTCTTTGTGGGTGAAGCAACACCCGATGGCGACTTCCCTATCTATGCAACATCTGGCACAGGCACAGATAGGAAGCGCTCTAATCAATATGCAAATGCCTATCAACATCTAGAGGCGATCGCCCAATCAAATGATGGGGGTGTATTTTTCATCCCTGGAAAGCCCACTCAGTACCCCCTAAAAGATTATTGCCACGCCTCAGACCTGCTATCGGCTGAAATGGATAGTGGTAGTCCAGGGGAACAGTGGGAGCGGGTGAAGTGGTTTAGTGAAGTGTCGGGGTTAGTACCCGCGCTGATCATTGGCAGCGGTGGGAAATCAATCCACACTCATTGGAAATTAACCGCACCGATTGATATTACCACTCGGACACATCTAGGCAAACTTCTAGCGATCGCCCTACTTTCAGATCCAGCCGTTGCCCGACCTCAACAACCAATGAGGTGTCCTGGATTCTATAGGAGGGAGAAAGGACGGCATCAGACGCTCGAAAGCTGGAGTAATGAGAGTTACACCATCGATCAAATGTGGGACGGCTTCAGTAGAGTTTTTGATGCCTTTGGGTGTCCGCTACTCACCAGCTTCTCGGATGAGCGCTGGCAGCGACTCAATAGAGTCTTAGTCGAGAAAGAGGATGATTGTAAGCGCGATCGCTTATCCCTCATCCTGCGAATGACGGAGCAGGAAATCAGCCCCCCCCGTCAATCGGTTGAGCGTGATTTATCTGGACTGATCTATTCAGATGCAGCGCCCCTTGAAATATTTTTACCCCGTAGCATCCAGGACCTAATCAGCAGCGGTGCAGGTGAAGGCAATCGAGACAATGCAGCCTTCAAGGTGGGAAGAAACCTAGTTGCCACAGCGAGTCTGCTTACTGAAGCCAAAATTCCCTTTAATGGTGATCCTCAAAGCTTATTTAGTGATTTTTGTAATCGACTTTCGCCTCCATTGCCAGAGCGTGACCTAACAAGGATCTGGAGGAGTGCCAGTAACGGTACCAAAACTCACCTCACGGAAGACCACCTAAAGCAGCGCTATTCTTATTGGCAGTGGCAACAATTAGGCGGCAAAAATAAAGATAAAAACTCTGAGGAGTATAAGCAGTATCAGGCACGACTTAGGGAGGATGAGAAAGCAGCAGAGGAAGCAATCTGGGAAGAGCTTACACAGCTAACTGCTGACCCCTGGAAAATTATCAACGAACCACAAATAGATCTAGAGAAATTAGGATTAGAGCCGGGTGCGATTTACATAGTAAAATCCGCCAAAGGGACACACAAAACTAATGCACTACCTCCAATAGTTAACCAGTATAAAAATGTTTATGCGTGGTTCAATCGAGTTGCTTTAGGGCGTGAAGAGTGTAACCGAATTGGGGTGCAATGGCACGATGATTTTAAACCCTCTTTCGGCAACTACAAAGTTGGATTTTGTGCTGACTCAGCATATAAACATAGCCCGTCAAGACTGCGTGAAAATGGGTTGCTAATTGTTGATGAGTGTGACCAAGTTTTTGATCATTGTTTTGGTGATACTTGTAATAAGAACGGTAAACGCCCACTGATTTTAGACTCACTTAAAAATCATATTGGTGCCGTTATCGCTGGCAATGGCATCTCATTATTCATGAGTGCTGATGTCACGGATAGAGATGTTGATTACATCAAAGCATTAGCACCAATTGATTGTCCTGTAAGGGTTATAGTCAATGAGTACAAGCCAAAACTAGGTACAATTAGTTTTGATATTAGTGAAAACCCAGATGTATCAGTTGCTGACTTACTTAGTAAACTAGAGGCAGGTGAATCGTGCTTTGTAATTGACGATGTTAAGAACGGGATTAATGGCTGCAAAAGTATTGCAGAATTTATCAGGAAGATGCACCCAGAATGGGATTCTGAAATAGTAGAAATTAATTCTGATACTTCTGGCGATCCAATAATAATCGACTACCTCAAAAACCTTAACACTGCTAGTTTAACTACACGCTTACTAGCCTGTAGCCCGTCCGTAGTCTCAGGTATCAGCATCCAGAACGGACACTTTACTGGTATCTATGGCTTTGGTATGGGGGTACTAACTTGTTCTCAGTTTTCGCAAGCTTTAGCGCGTAATCGAGGTGCAAAAAATATCAATCTCTGGGTAGCCGAAAAAGGGTTAATCTTTGCTGGCGATCGCTCACTATTTCCTAGCCAGATCAAGGATTATTACAAGCGGAATTATGAGCAAAATGTGAAACATATTCTAGCTTTGAAGCCCGAATACAACGCCCTAACTGATGAGTGGTCGTCACCACATTTTGATCTCTACTGTAAAAATGGAGCTTATCGAAACCTCTGCATGAGCAATTTACGCGCTCGGATGCGCCAGACCTTAGAGGATGAAGGCTACGAGATAGATGATGTTCTCTTTCAGAGATGCGACACAACAGCAACGGGATTAAAGACCGCTTGGTACGCGCTGGAAATTACCCGCGCTCTGGCGGTAGCCGCCGCTAGGCTACTGACTGATGAGCAATTAAGACAGTTTGAGAATTCATCAAGTAAGCCTACACCAGAACAGCAACTCGACTTAGAGAAAACATTCCTCTACAAAACCTTCGGATCTGAATTGGTTGATGCAATGGTGTTTGAGCATAAAACAGGTAAAGTCTTGACGGGATGCGCTGCGATGTACCTGAAAGACGACCGAGGGAAGTATAGGAAACAATTAGAAGCTTTTCACCTGCTACAGGCTGATCAAAAGGAAGCGATCGCCAAAGATCTCGCGGGGGAACTCAGGCAACTAGAGAATGGGGAGAGATTCGCGGGGGATATTCGCTGGAGATCCAGGCAAAGGAAAGCCCGGAAGTTTCTAGGGCTGCACAAGTTCCTAGACCCTAACTTAACTGTTAGTCCACCGGACTATGCAGAAATGGCGGTTAAGGCTAGGAAGCACCCATGCGGCACCAAAGACGCTCTGAATCTCGATGTCAGAAAAATGACACCAGGACAGCTTTACGGTGAGTTGATGGGTCAAATTGGATTAGAACTGCACAAGGAGTGGGCAAGCGATCGCAGTTCTACTGGACGGCGCTACAAAACTCGGACAATATCCGCTCAGTCTTGGGAGTATGCCCAGATGTACTGTCGCCATAAGATAGCGGCTCAACATGATGATGTACCAGTTGACGGATATTCGGGTGTAACTGTCCATTCTCAACAAGCAGAGCTTATGCGTGATCACCCCCCCCAGTCAATTTATAGTAAACCTATAGGGGGGGGTGATCAGGGTCTAGATTATACTGAGCATGGTTTAGAGGGTGTTTCGCTTCCCAAAAATATACTGAGAAAAACTGATCACGATGAGGTAGAAAAATCATCAAAAATCACTCATGAAACTACACCCGGCAATGTGCCAGTTGAGGGTATATCGAGTGAAGATGTGGCGAACTGCCTGGAATGGCTGATGAAGACTGATACGGCTGAGGATGCCGCTGCTATATGGAATGTGGCTGTTGTCTGTGGTCAAAGGGTTGTAGAGGGTGTTAAGCGGTTACTACCGTCCTGGAAGTGGCAACAGCTACAAGAATGGGAAGCGATCGCATGAGTGGTTTAGACTCTGCCGATAATGTCCATACTTTCAGTAAAAGGGAAGTTTAAGGGCAAAGCTAATCTCACGCTGCGGAATGTAGAGACTAATTTAACACCCAGTCAACAATTATCGATATTTAGCGTGTAAGTGGTGTTAATTAGTTCTGAAGAATAAATAGAGCGTAATAGGAAACTTAAAACCCAAGGAGGTTTCAATCGCAATGGAAATTCAAGCCAAGGCACTTGATGAAGAGGAGTTTGAAGCGGCTAATTCAAATGAATATGTTTGCGCTTCCTGGACGCAACACACAAGCAAACAGCTTAAAACCTGTTACCTCTACATTTGGCTAGGTCGGCAAGTACTTTACAAAAAAAGAGGAGAAAAACAGGATGAAACCAAATTCAAAAAGTTTCTGGGTTGTGTTGTAGAAGTTTATGAGACTTTAGATGATCTGGATAATGGAACCCTGACTAACAAGGACTCTGGAATTGACGTGATTCTTTTCTATTAGCAAGTAGCAGCAGACTTAGAGTATATCCGTCTACGAGGTAACTCCGACTGCTGCTTCTCAATCAATTCAGGATGATCTGCAACAAACTTTTGCATCTCCTCAAACGGTAGATTGATAGTTTCGCCAGTCTTTAATTTCGCAACAGCCATAAGACACCTCTCACTGCTTTTAGCCAGTAGCTACTAAGTGTAACGATCTCTACGGGGAGTACGACGAATCACACTGAATCAACAGTTATACACCCCTATACACCTAGATTACCAGTTAAGTTAGGTAAACCCCATTCCTATTGATGTTAAACGTGTAAAGAGTTGACTATCTTCATCACGGTATTCTTACTTAAGCTCAAAGCACTGGCGATCGCTTGACCCGCGAGTCAGGGTGACAGCATTTTGTCAACGCTGTTAGGGATGCTAAATGTGTGTGCCAATTGCCAATCGCAGAGGGTATTAGGGCTGCTGAATCCCTCTGCGAACTCAGGCGGACTAATCCAAAAACAAACTAGAAGATTCGTTCGGTTTGGCGTGTAAATATTTGCTGGTAGTAGCGACATTACTGTGTCCTAGCGTCGCTTGTACCAAACTGATTGGACATCCCTTATCTAAAGAATGTGAGGCGTGGGCATGACGTAACCAATGAGCCGATACAGCATCACTCGCACCAACCCTTTTAGCCGCTATCTTGACAAGATTAGTAAGGTACTCTCTCGCTAAAAATCCCTTACCTCGTCCCTTACGGCTACAGAATATTGGCTCATCATTGCCAGATTCAGTAGTCCTGTAATTCTGTAATTCAGTGCTTAAAGAAGCTGTAAGCCGTACTACGCGGGTCTTTGACCCTTTACCGAATACAGTTAGGCGATCGCCCTGCAAATCCTCCCATGTCAGTCCAGCCAACTCAGACACCCGCAAACCGCCATAGTACAATACTTTTAAAATTAGTACATTACGAGTATTAGACTCAGCCGCAATCATCGCTCTAACAATATCCTCAGATAGTATCTTCTGAGAGAGGGTATCCTTTGACTTTGGCGACCTGACAGCAGCGCCTACATTCAATTGAATCAATCCAGTTTTCTGAGCGAACGACAGCAAACTTTTCACGGCTGAGAGATAAGTTTTTTGGGTTGAGGTCTTCAATCCCTCTCCCTCTAATATATCCATGAACTCTTGCAAGTCATCCAGAGTAATCCACTGTATCGGCTTAGTAATGGACTTGAGTAGTTTACCAACAACTCTAGAGTACATTACCTGAGTATTCTTAGCTTTGCCGTGTAGCCATAGCTTGATAATTTGCTCGTTGGTCTTAGTGCCATACTCGGTAACGTACTCAGTAATATACTTTGCTTGATTGACGGTTGCCAGCATCTTTTCCCCTCCAATATCACATAACAGTTCTTATGTGATATTCATTTTAGGGTAAGTCAGTTACTCAGTGCAATACTAAATACATTACTATTCTTGCATGGTTTAGTATGAGTAGTTTACTTTTCCTGATGAGTAAGGTATTCAGTAAATGACTGTGGTATATTACTAAGTAATAGGTTGAGTAAGGTACTAAAGCGATGGCAACGACTAATAGAGCGGTGAATGTATACCTCCCTAAAAACTTAGAGCAGTCAATCACTGAGTATTGCACTGAGTACAATACTACCAGAAAGGACAAATCGGGTCAGGTTTCCCCTGCGTGGGGGACTGCTATCTTGGCAATCCTCAACGAATACTTTAATGGAGAAAAGCAAGGTGACTCACTAAGTAATGTATCTAGTAAGTTACTAGATGAGCAGATAGGAGCGATTAAGGAAGAAGTACGGGCTGAACTGGTAGATGAACTTAATCAGCTAATCAGGGTAAATCAGGAGCAATTGCGGGGGGAGTTAGTGGGGAGGATTGAGGAATTAGAGAAGATGGCGATCGCTCCCCAAGCAGAGGAATTAGATACACAGCCAGTAGCCGAAGCAGTTCCCAAAGTTTTGGAGGTAGAGGAAGTTGAGACAAGCGCTCTAGCCACGTCGCCTAACAACGACGACGCGCTGCTAACTGCTGGTGAGATGGCGACTGCTTTTCCCCATATCGGAAAAGGGGAATATCGAGATCAAAAGTTCAGGGATTGGGCTAAGTCGTCAACTAAAGGGGGCAAGGGGAAAGAGGCATTAGCCAATCTGGGATATGAGTCGATCGCCTATGAAGAGAAAGGCAGAACTAAGTATTGTTTTCGCAAGATTAACTAATCCCAACAAAAAATCGCCTCTCAAGGAATTGATGGGCGATCGCTTGTTTTGCTACTCAATTCTATTTTACTCTGAGCTAATCATCTTCATCCTGAGAATTCTCATCGCCAATGAAATCTTTGAAAAATTTGAACCTTTCTGATACCTCTTTAAACTTTTCAGATACCTCGTCAAAGCTGCCCTGAAAATGATCATCTTCTATTCCATTGGGTAAAAGGGTTTCCTTAAACTCAGAACACGCAGCCTTAAGGTCGGTAAGGCTATTCATCAAGTCATTCTTAAAAGCTGCAAACTCTTCCAAAGTCATTTATTTGTCCCTCTTATCATCAGGAAGTCCGTTGTATCCAGCCACTTTCAAGTAATGCGCTACCGCCTCAGCAGTAGTCGCGTTCTCCTTTAATTTGGGTACTGTACGGGCTGAACCTAGATCTAAATCCCCTTGCCAAGCCTTTACGAAATCATCAACAAAGTTACTCATTTAAATCGCCTCTATTTGTTTTTTGAAGTAGTTCCTCTCTTTGATTTTCGCATCTATTTTATTCGTAAGCGCTTCCAATTCTTCCTTGATGTTGCCGCCAGTCCAACCCTCATGTTTTGCAAAAACTACTTTTAACCCGCCGATCTCAAATTCAGCAATATCAATCTGAGATTGGATGCGATCGCGCTCCTCTTGCCTCAACACTTCTACTTTTTGGCGATCGCGCTCCTAACTTTGTAGGGCGCGGCGACGGGATGCCTCAGCACTCCTTTGATTGAATTCTGCTTGCTCTGCCAAGACCCAATCATCAACTACATTGTGTATGGCGATGTTGTATTGCCCATGATCCTGAGTAATTTTTGGGTAGCTCAATGCGTAAAACTTGAAGTCTTCACTACCCTTCAATTGCTCATACAGATGATGCAGTCTATCGCCTAAATCGTTAATCTCGTTAGCAAGTTGCTGTGATTTTTTGCTCATCTACTTAACTCCTTTTCGATCATTCTTATTAGTTCGTTCCGTTGTTCTGTGTCTGAAAGGTTTCTTAAATTTTTAGTTGCTTTGACTAGCTCATTTAGCTTTTTCTGAGTCTCCATAGCTTCCTGCGAATAGCGACCGTGCTTAGTGGCATTCAATGCCGATCTTCTCTTTCCCTCCAAAGTTCGCGCCCCGGTCGAGCGCTTCCAAGGTTTGAGGATTTTGATTAATTCTCGCTGTCGTTGCCTCTCCGATTCTGTCCAATGCCGTGTCATTGTTTTGTTGGATTAGTTGGTTGAGTTGGTTTAATTGCTGCTTAATGAAAGTCGCTCGTTTGGGATTCTTAATTTGTGCCAAAGCTGTTAATGTTTTTCGCTTTTCGATCTGAATTTTTAGAGCAGCATTAAACAAAAACTCTACAATCTCTGGCTTTAAATTTAGTAGACCATTGTTTTGCAGTGACCCTAGAGCCTTCTTCTGGAGATGACTATGTAGAATGTCTAATTCTATTACGGATGACCATAAAGATAGTTCTACTTGGCTTAAATCACCGTCCTTAATTTGTTCTGCTTGGCGCTGTAATTCCTCTGCAATCGCATTCATATTGCTATTGTCGAGATGTGCAATAGCACATATATTCTGAGCGGTAGTGAGGGATGGATTACAAATAATTTGAGCTTTTGTTTTGGCATCCATATAAAATAAAAAATACACCTAAATTTATTCTAATCTAGATGTATTAATTTTGTATAGCTTTGTGTAATTTTCTTACCAACCTTGCTGCTTTCCTAACTGCAACAAAGCTTCTAGCATTGTTTTACCTTCCTGGTAATTTGTTCCCCCGCGTTTCAGCACATCTTTGATGATGTCGCTATCGCTAATTCCTTGCTGTTGCAGTGCAACGACAGAGTGAAACATGGGTCTGTAATGCTCCATCGTTTCAGGTGTTTCAGTCGTTACACTCAACTGCGTTTCAGCCGTTACAGGTTTCGTTACAGGTTTGTCTGTAACTTCGTTATCCCTTGTAACTGCGTCGTTACAGTCGTTAGAGTTAGCCGTAACGGGTATTGTAACGGCTTGCTGTTGCGCTGGCTGCAACGCTGAAACAGCTTGTTGTTGATACTGTTGCTCTTGCACCCATTGGGAGGTGGCAAGCTGACTGATGAAGTCCGCTTTCTCAGCCGTTTCAATAGCCTTAATAAGTGGTGTAATGCGCTGCAACGCTCCCCCCGTAACGATGGCTGTGACACCTGCAACGCTAGTACAAAATAGAGAAATGTAACGTAAACTTATCTCTACTCTGTCCTTATTACTGGGCATTAGAAAGGGTGATGCGCTCCAAAGTAGGAAACCTAAAACAACTGAGCTACCGCCAACTAAAGCAAGTAAGTTTCTATTACTTCTGAGTTGGTCTTGTGGTGAAGATATCTTAATCATTTATTGCACCCACTGAATCAAGCAACCGATTAGAACGACTGCAATAGATACAACTAAGCCACCAACATAGGTTTGGTAATTTAACCCCATTAATTCGCTTAGAAAGTCATCTGCTAAGGCTGAGACAATAAAGCACAAACTCACCACTATTACCAGCCAGAACGCATAAAACTGAAACCTTGGAACCACATAAG
>MWWH01000353.1_pt1 | contig 13105 bp, 13 predicted proteins | sample 1047231 | NCBI WGS metagenome assembly MWWH01 (sample SAMN06349967, study PRJNA376086) | soil metagenome | isolation source: MG3-2 sample Antarctic (ecotone) soil | place: Antarctica | collected 2015-01-13 | reverse complement strand
GGCACTTTTTCATCCAATTTTTGCCATTCTTCTCTTTCTGACAGCAGTAGCTGTATTACGCTCATACGGAGAATTTAATAGAGCTGAAAAGTCTAGAATAGTTCTTGCGTTTGTCGGCTTAGTACTGAGCATTGGCATTTGGCCACTCAAAAACTATGTGGTCTTTGGTTCGCCGGTCTATAGTTCATGGCAGGGCTTCAACCTTTCTTACAGATTTCCTATAGAGCTAAAAGGCGGGCTTGCTTCCTTCATCACAAATGGGACGGTCCCAGATGAGATACAGAAACAAACAGATCAATTTAAAGGCATAAGTCCGTCTGATGATCTAAGGGTCGTTAGAGATCGTCTGAAGCAGGCAGGTGGAGTTAATTGGAATAACCTAATTTTTATTCAAACTCTTCCTGCTCAAATGCATGAAACGATGGAATGGAGAAAAGAAAACCCTAAAAAGTGGCTGACGATCTCACTTGCTCAATATTTCATGGCAATGAGGGGAACGTTTATGTTTCCATATTCTCTTCGGATCTGGAGAACAGGAAACGATTTGTACGAGGCATGGGCGACTTTTTATCACAGACATCTTTTTCTAGATATCCGCCCTCTGGTGGAAAAGCTATTCCCCGATCTGTCTCTGCATAAAGAAGCCAACATACGTGGATTCAAGGCACCGTACCCCTTCTTCGCATTTGTTTTTCCCTTCCTTCTTGTTTTGTCTGCAATATCACTCTTCACTCTCCAGAAGTCACAGGAGAGCCGGATGATAGTCAGCCTCGCCTTACTTCTTGTCCTGTGGACGATATGTATACCAAGCCTAACTGACGGGGCTGAAGCAAACAGAATGCGATTCTCCGTAAGCCCTTTACTAGCCATTCTGATCGCTAATTTACTGCATCAGTACCTTTGGTGTATTGGAAGAAGTCTCAGGTTTAACACGGGCGTTACGACTTCGCCTTCTTAGAGACGACAGTTAAGACCCCTTGGGCTAGGCCTATGTGATCTATGTCTTGTGCGTAAGGCGCTGGAATTAAATCGCCAAAATTCTCCGCCTCAAGTTCTTCCACAATTTTTTCAGGAACCACCTGCTCTCCCACTCTTATCTGATTTATGCCTCCCACAATACGTCCGGCATCGGTTTGAGGGGTAAAGAGGATTGTTCCATTCAGATAACGTCCGACATATCCAAAACGGTCGAGAGGAATGCTTACGCTCGCTTCTACCTGCGCTGTAAATCCAACCCTCGCGTGCCCACGCCACTCTCTGAATCGCGGATCGTAGCCGATTAAGCTATTCACCTCTGCCGCAGAAAGCGATAGCGAGGATTGCTCGCCCTTCGCTCGTAATAGAGAAATGAACCAATCAACCTTCTGTTTCGCCAACTGGTATTCTTCTTCTGTTCCACCTGTCTCCACTAGTGTCGGTTGAGGAGAGGTAAAAGATTCTCGAAAATCCCCTCTGGCATGACTTGACACCGTATAAGCACTGATCCAGAGCCCAGCCAAAATGCCTACTGAAGATGTGGAGAGAAGAAGGAAAACGCTGGAAGGTCTCATTGTAGGATCTTGACTCACGAGAAATCTATCGTCGACAGCTCTTGCTATATCGTTCCCTCATGTAGAAGTAATGGCGTTCCGGAAAACCGGTGCAGCTAGCATTAAATTTCAAGGTATCAAAATGTGCCTGTTCCCTGCCAATAGGATCCTTTTCAACTCGTTCGTTGCATTTCTCTTACTAAGTACCGCCTCAGTTTCTCACGCGGCAGTTACAGTGTACGGCGTCCAGACAAATTTGCCTGAATTCGGCTCGGCAGTCGTAGGACTCGGAGATCTTAATCGTGACGGATATGATGACTTTGCCGTCACGCGGAGCACCAACCAAGGGTTGGTAAGGATATATTCGGGGTACTCCCAGCCATACAACGGTTCGAACCCTCTTCTTATCGCCGAGCTGAACGGTAATGCTGCGGGGGAAAGCATCGGCAAATCAATAGCGTCTCTAGGTGACATTAATAATGATGGCGTACCTGACTTTATAGTTGGTGTGACCACGTCGACGTCGGATTTCCTTCGAGCCTATTCAGGAAAAGACCTCTCAATTCTCTACACAACCCCATTGCATTCCATCCCCGAGGATTTCGCACGATCATTGGCCAGCATGGGAGACCAGAATGGCGATGGGAAAAGAGACATTTTAGTAGGAGCACCGAGCGATTCTACTGGTGGTGGTACTACAAATTATCAGCGAGGAAGGGTATGGGTCCTGTCCGGAGCGAACGGGCAGGTCCTAGGACAGGTAGCGGGCCCTACAGCGAATTCTGCTTTTGGCAGCTCACTAGCCGAGGTCGGCGATGTTAATGGCGATCGAATATCAGACTTTGTAGTCGGCTCGCCTGCCTATGGAAGCGGCGCAGGTCGCGCTGATGTTATTCTAGGTAACACTCTCTCCAGCCTCCACTTTGTATCTCGGACGCAGGCTTATGGAACTTCTGTGAGCGGAGTAGGCGATATCACCGGCGACGGTGTACCAGACTTCGCTGTAGGTTCGAGTTCGAATGCTGTTGGGGACGCCTATTCTGGTGCCAGTGGAACGCTTCTATTTGGGTTTAAGGGAGTACAGGGAGAGCCTTTCGGCGGCTGCGTGGGAAAATTCAGAGATATTAATCATGATGGGAAGCCTGATATTTTAGTCGGACGTTATAGCGGCGCATATCCTACTGATTACGCAATAGTTGCCTCTGGTGCTGATGGATCAATGCTGGCGCAGTTAGCTACAGCGGGTTGGGGTTCGTGCCCGATTGCGAGCGCCGGGGATGTGACAGGAGATGACAATTCAGAAATCATTGCCGGTTCCAGATCGCTTGGAAGTAATGGGGCTGGCCGGTTTAGCGTTATAAGCCTCGAATCGTCGATCGTAAAGTTTGAAGCTCCAGGAACCTATTATCGAATTGGAAACACCACTGTCGTTTTTTGATTGAAACGCTGGAGCCATTTCTACTAGTCAGGTGTCCCGTTCCACATCCGAGGTCAAGCATGTGCGGGCCCTCGAATAAATCAAATTGTTAGTCGTAAGACGAGGCGTACGCCTCATCGACCCAACGCTTAGTCTTTCTAGTATTAATATCTCACCTTAAACGTCGGACTATCTTCTGGCCTCACTTTTCTCCTGTCGTAGAGCCTTGTCGTTGCAATACTCGCGTGCCCTAGCCACTCCTGGACCTTCGCGATGTCCGCTTCATGCTCTAAGGCGTTAGTTGCAGCAGTAGCCCTGAGCGCATGAACACAAAAACCCTCAATATCGATTCCAGCTTCTAACGCGTACTTCCTGACAACTCGGCTATAGATTGCACTTCCTGTGAGCGCCTTTTCTAAATCGCCACTGACGGGATTCTTTACGGGGCGGAAGAGGGGACCGCTCGTGTCTCCTTTGTGTCCTGCCATATCAAGATAGTCACTAATCTCTTCTAGTGCCGCCGGGTGAGCGGGGATAAACCGGATCTTACTTCTTTTCCCGTGGACTCTAAGGTGGATGACGCCACGGCGTGAAGTAATGTCTTTGACTTTGAGGGTTGAGAGCTCTTCTGATCGTAATCCGTGGAATAGGAAGGTTGATAATATAGCCTTGTCTCTCTTTCCCTTGAGAGTCTCTGTATTAGGTGCTGCTAAGAGCTTCCTTGCCTGGCCGTCACCAATAGCAGGGGTCTTTCCTTCATTAACTCCTTCACTCGGCCGCTTCACGCCATCGACTGGATTATGAAGGACCGCATTTGATTCACAGAGGTACTCGAAAAGTGACGAGAGAGCTGAGAGCTTTCGTCTGATAGTCGAAGCCGAGAGCGCACGTTCTTCGAGAGTTTTTCTCCAGGCAAGAACGTGAGCACGTGTTACTTGCCTAATCTCTCTTGGTTCCCTTATGCCTACGAAGGCTAAGAAGTCTTTTAAGTCACTCTCGTAAGCTCTTTTCGTCCGGGCGTTATCAATATTCGCAAACCACTCAAGCTCTGGAGGTACTTCCGAGAGCCCTTGAAATTCCGCTTGTGTAAGGAGTCGCTTCTCATTGGTGGTTACTGGAGTGAGATCAGAGGTAGTTTTCATTCTAACAGTTTAGTTATGATAAAATATATTATCAATACTACGTTTTTGCCGGTTGCCGGATGTTCAGAACTGAGCGGGAGGGTTTTTGAGCTTGAAAAGAAGTAGGCTGGTGAAACACCACGGTTCCCTCGGCTCGTACAGGATCTTTATGTCAACTTCACTCGGCCAGCGTTTTGTCCATATCATCGAGTCTCCCTCGGCAAATGACCTTCTTGATGATCGAACGGAGGGACGCCTACTGAAGGAATCCTTAAAACTGGCGGAGATTCCAACGTCCTATCGTCTCGCTAGCAGTAGAGAGACTCTCTCGAAGGCTTTGTATCGAGGATTAATTGATGACTTGAAGAAGCGTCCTAACAACAGTCTTCCAATTCTTCATTTAAGTGCACACGGGAACAAGGAGGGTATAGTTCTTACAAATGAGGAATTTGTAAGCTGGGAGGACCTTCGGACCCTCCTTGTCCCAATCAATAAGGTATTCGCTGGGTCTCTTATCTTCTGCTTATCAGCTTGTGAGGGTTACGGCGCGGTTAGAAGTGCGATGAATCATTCTAAAGAACTCCCTTATTTTGCTCTCGTAAGTCATTTGGGAGCAACAGCGTGGGCGGATGCTGCGATAGGGTTTAGTACCTTTTATCATCTCCTACTCAAGAAGAATAAATCTATAAACGATATCCTACCGGCTATGAGGTTGGCTGCAGGAGACGATGGATTCGTCTGCAAGTTGGGCGAGGAAACACGCCAGGATTGGATAAAGTACGTTCATGAAAACTCTCTTCGAGAAGCATATGCCAATGCAATAGGCCGATTAACCGAAGCGACACCTGATTGAGTTGTAGCACTTCACCTAAGCACTGGAGGCTAAACGAACATAAGTATGCTGCTTCGCGTCATTATCCTTGCTGTCCTAGTCTTCGCAGGGGTTGGAGCCGTTTTCTCGTATTTTTCTCATGAACCATACACTCCTCAGGAAGTCACCGAGGACCAGGCTATACCACTCATACTTCAGGGGGGGACAGATTGGGGTGGATCGAACTTCTTCGCAGCGTATGTCACGACCCTTATAGTCTTCGGCTTCCTTGGTGCCTATGTGTTCACAGGGCAGCTCCACTTTAGGCGGCCTTGGCAAAGTGACCTTATGGCTGTGTTTTGGTGGAGCCTTCTTATCTTCAACCTTCTGCTTATCTCCCCATATTTCGTAGCTGCAGCGTTGTATCCGAAGAAGTTTTGTGAGCCCGATAGTTTGTATTTCCTGAGCGAGGACTTAGGCACCACGGGACTCTTTGTCTTCTTCTATGTTCTAACTGCTGCCTGGATTCTATGGCTGCGACGATTTCCACTCGGTCTTCGTTACCTCCTTGCACCCGCGATACTTGTACTACTCCTCGCCCTAGGCGCTGATGGCATCACAGCCAAGAGTGGGCAAGTGGTCACCGCAGGCCAAATTCCACCACCAAATTTACGCAGTTGGAAGCATCGCCTCATGTTGTTGCCGCAAGAAACAATCTGGACTGTCACTGACGTGATTTGCCACCGCATGTAATATTAAGCTCGTCGTCTCATAGCGCGAGCAGAGAGGGGCCGGGGTACGGCTTCGAAAAGAGAAAGCGACAGGGCAGACAAAAGCTTAGAGTAATGGAAGGATTAAGTGGCCACACATTCACCAGAAGCCAGCTTGAAGCCATCGCCGGGGCGCTTGGCGATACCAACGACGGGCTAACCGGCCATGAAATTGCCGACATGCTTCATGCCGTGGGGATGGAAGATCCAACGCCAAACCTGACAAAACGTCATAGGCTTTTTAATGCCTTTATAACCAGTCAGAACAGCAAACAGAATCGATCGTATATTCTCGCTTTTATCCGCAAAACAATGCGTCCCGAGCGCTTTCTAAAGTCTCCAGAACGTTTCGAGCCGATGCGCTGCAAACTTAATGAAGCCCTCGCCTTCTGTAAGATGGAAGTCAATGAAGGAGGCACATTGGCTCCCGCCAAAGCGACCGCAAAAACTTTGGGCGATGCGCGCCGGCGCGCTCAAGAGTTGCGAACCGATTTGTTGACCCGGAAAATCCACCCAGACGTAATAGCCTTTTGCCGTGAGGAGCTACTTGAGCAAAGAGGTTTTGCAAACTTGGTGAAAGGTGTCTTTGGAATGTTCAGGAACCCCGCACATATGCTGCCTCGGGTCTGAGTAAAGGATGAAGCTTGCCGTTAAACTTTGTCAGCCCTACTCATAGTTCAATGACAGGTTTATTTTGTTGTAAGAATATGCTAAATCTGGCATACTATGAGAAAGGAAAAGCCTCTGTTTTGGGTCGGCTCCACTAAGAAGGACTTAATCGAACTGCCCGAGCTCGTCCGAAAGAATTTTGGATTTGCCCTGGGACTTGCTCAACAGGGACAAAAACACATTGATGCGAAACCCCTCAAGGGTTTTGGAGGAGCTTCTGTTCTCGAAGTTGTCGAAGACTTTTCAGGGAATACTTTCAGAGCAGTCTACACAGTGAGGTTTGCTGAGGCCGTGTATGCACTTCATGTGTTTCAGAAGAAATCTAAAACAGGGATAAAGACCCCTCGACAGGAATTGGACCTCGTACAAGAGAGACTTCGAAGAGCGGAAGAGCATTATAAGGATTGGATATTGAAAAGACGGGCAGGATAAATGACAAGAAAAATAAAGATCGAAGAAAGCAGCGGAAACGTCTTCGCTGATATTGGAATAGAGAATGCTGAAGAGTATCAGGCAAAAGCGAAGATTGCTTATCACATTTGCTCAATCATCAATGATCGTAAACTCACCCAGTTGAAGGCAGCGAAGCTTCTTAAGATAGATCAGCCAAAAGTCTCCGCCCTCATGCACGGCCGCCTCGACGGCTTCTCGTCTGATAGGCTTCTCCGATTTCTTACCTCCCTTGATCAGGATGTCGAAATCGTGATTAAGCCGCGAACCAGCCCTAAGAAACCCGCTGAAATTCGGGTGCTGGCGGCATAAAATATCTTCCCAACCTAGACCATCACGAAGGGCAGACTATCAAGTCTCTTTGAGGAAGACGTGTTTTCGAGCGAGGATTTTGAAACAGAAGTTCAAGTTCTTGAGTCGATGCAGAAAGACGGGAAGTGCTTCTTTGATCCACAACAGGAGCCTTCATTGCTTAGAAAATAGGCTAGGGTAACCTAGCTCCGGGACCTTTTGACTGATAGATGGCTCTCACAAAGACATTACCAACTTGTGAAGTGCTCCGTGCGTCCTCGATATCTTGGTAAATAGATCTCTGACCTCCGCTCCACTCATCGAGCTAAGCTCCTCATCGTTTGTGAGCCACAATTTTAACTGCCCCCCTAGACGCCCTAGGTCTGCTGAAACATCCACCATAGACTGGATTGCTCGTTGGTCAAACGTAGACTTTGGCCGCTCTCCTAGAGCGAGCACACGAAGAAGGTGAGGCACCGATACGCCGGCTTCGCTTGCCAACTCCTCGATTACTACCCGCTCCTCTCTTCGTCATCCGTTGAGCACTTCGTGCGAATAAGGACTTTTCAAGTAACGGAATATCCGCCCGACTCTGTCGGCGGTAATACCGTTACCTATCCTGCCCTCTCTTCACAGTGATTCATCATGAGACACATATATATAATATGAGAGTACTCGCAACAAACTGAAATTCAACGTCATAAAGTGAGGCATATCATCATAACGTGATATTTATTGAGACTTTGTGATATATGATTAATAATACGCTCACAAAGTGAGAGAAACTGAGAATGTTTGAGATATGGCCGACTTGATTCGTTCGCTTAGAGAAAGCCAGAAGGGAAAAGTGAAGCGGGCTGTTTTCCTCGCCAACCTAGCTCCTATTAAGGAAGCTTTGGAAGGTGGATATTCACTCCATACTGTCTGGAAAGTCTCAGTCGAAATTGGAACCCTAGAAATGAGTTACCCGCAATTTTGCAGATATGCGAAGGCATTCATTCCAACTGACCCCGCACCGGAGACAGGCGTGAAGCGGAAACCAAGCAACTCTTCCCTACCCCAACAGTTCCGTCACTCTGCAATCCCCCTTGATAAAGACGAGCTCGTGTAATTACCGAAAAATATTTCAGGGAAGTGAAGTGGAAATTCGTTGTCCGGAATGTAATAAGGGGCCTCTAGAGAGGAAGACTATCCCTCAAACCTTCACCTATAAGGGGCACTCATTGACCGTGGATCAGCCAGCAGAATGGTGCAGATGGTGTGGTGAGGGAATTCTTGATGGCGATGATATTGGAGCAACTGAGAAGGCCCGCAATGACTTCAGGGTTTCTATTGATGCGCTCGTTCCCGAGAGGTGAGCGGTGACGATCAGCAGAGTTGTAGTTCCTCAAATCTCACAAATCACAGTTTGGATCACCTTATTGGGTCCCTTCCTGTAACCAGGCCTCATAACGACTACGACTTCTTTCTTGATGCAGATACCGCTCATGTTGGAGACAAAGTATTTCCTCCACGGTGTACTGCTAGAAGCGGTCGATCTCGAGGTTCCTGAGATGAGCCACGCACTAAGGACTATCCTTCCAGCGTCGTCTAACCCAAGTTGAAAAGGTTCAACGGTTCGAACTCCAGAGCCACTTTCTTCAGCATAGTAAAACTGAAGCTACAAACGTTGCTGAATTGCGCTTTCTATTAATGTCATACTATCTCCTACATCTTCAAACCACGTGAAATCTAGGCCAGGAATACGGTTAAAAGCGACGGAGCAGAAGGCGTAGCACCTCACACTCCATCGCTACTTATTTAGCGGCGACCACCCGACTTATTATCGGTTTTGTCGACCACCTTATAAGTTGTCCCCTTGGGGCCTGGAGGAAGAGTTGTGTCTTTCACAGACGTGATCTCTTTTCCTAGACCTCCTCTGGGTCCAATTTGTTGGTATTGCCCCGAAAAGGGTGCGGTACTACCGGGCTTCAATGGCTTTGCCATTTAATTCTCCATTTAACCCCACATCATAAATGCCGTTTTCAATGCAGGGTTTTTCACACACGACTCCTGTTCCCCTGGAATTAGGGGCAAAAGAATCAAACAGCTATGTGTTGGAGCGTTGGCGCTATTAAGGCCGGGATGAGAAAATTCGATTACTCCCTTAAGAATTCGAGTTTAGCTCTTGATGAAGAGGTAAGATTCGAAATAAGAAGATAGTTCCAATCGGGCTCCCATGCCCTTGGCGTCTCGAGGAATCGTAAGTTCCTCGAGACGCTTCCTTTCAAGCAGTCGCTCTCAGCGAATTATACAAGGTCTGAACTGTTGCCTGTAAGGGGCCAGTGCCTCTCACAGGTTCACCATCTTGATCTCGATAATCAGCTGTCGCCATCATACTGCAGATCTCCCGATCATGAGAATCACTTTGCTGTGATTTATATCGAGAAATTGCACGTCTCGCTCTCTCCTCCTGCTCGTTAGTTATGTGATGGAATAGTCCGGCGCGGACTATTCCGACGAAGACTTTCACCGGGTCATTTGCCGAAGTGGTCTTTGCTCGAACCGCAGCTGAGACCCAGTTGAGAAATGCCGATTCAGAGGCCTTTACGACGCCTTTCTGAACGGCCTCATCATAAAGTGCTTTCGTGCGAGAGAATTCCTCGAGGTCTCGCCTCTTCACATCTCGAAGAGCGGGAGGAGTTTCCGATTCATCCTTTTTCAAAAGACCAGAAGAAGTTTTCTGGTCTCTACTTCCGTAGGAAGTTTCTAAGTCTCTTATAGGGGGTGCAATTTGGGGGGCATCTTTAGCCAGGGGGGGTGCAATTAGAGACTCTTTCTTCTCTCCCCTACCCCATGAAAGATTCATCTCGAAATACGCTCCATCACGATTCAGCTTTCGTTGACTCTTTGTGGTGTCTTCCGACAGAAGAGACAACTTAATTAGCTCTCGCCTCGCGTACCGAACAGATCTCTCGGAGAGAGAGAATGCATCAGCAATCCAGGTAGCCTTCGCCGTTCCCCTACTTTTGATTGAGCGGGTTTTTGGAGAGAGAGACAGGCCTCTTACTATGTAGCCAAGAGTTGTGAGGAGGAGAGTCTTCGTTTCAACGCTACAAAGGTATCTGAGAAGTGTGCGAGGAATGGGAATTAGTCTCGTCTCACTTCTCCCCTCCCCTACTCTAGAAAGAACCTCCCTCCCAAAAGGAAGGAGAGACTGACTGACCGTGATTGAACTCTCTGAAAAACTTAGAAGCTGAATTTTGTGAAGCGCCTTTAGAGCTTCCCTCACACGTCTGTCACTGGAGCCAGGGAGAAGCCTCTGGAGTTCACTTGGTTGGTATCTGACCAAGTGGATACCCTTCTCGCCTTTCTTCGTCGGGGAATGCCTTGCTGCGTCTCTAACAGCGAGGATCTCGAAGCACCCTAGGTACACTTTAAAAGTTTCGAGAGAGATGAACCCTGACAGGAGTGCTCCTACTCCGTTGCAAAGTTCTGTTAGAGATAAAGTCTTATAGCCAACTTGTTGATACACGATCCTCTACCCCGCTAAACGGGAACCAATCTCAGGGCGCAAAAATCCCAAAAGGTCGAAAAATGACCTTGCACTCAGATAAAATATAGCGAAGAATTAGAAGTCAGTTTCTTCTGTTCTATACTTCATCTGAAGGGAGTTACGATTCCACAAAAAACCAGCGCGTCAACGCTGGTTTTTTTGTGTCTGGTATTCGTAGAAGTTTCTACGGATAGGTTCCTTCAAATTAAACTCGTTAAAGCAGACAATTACTCGCACAGGGCAACGGAGACAAGATCCTTTTTAATCGACATGGCACTCTAAGAGACTGAATTTACAACAAAAATCCACTGCCGTCATTCTGCCGTCACATTGACGGCAGCCGTCACGATGCCGTCAGTTTGACGGCTTAATAATCTTATTAACCTTCCCTTTTCAACGGGTTATTAGAATAAAAGATATCTCTCTCATTTTTCTCTCTTCCGATGCCTGCCGTCATAATGCCATCATTGTGCCGTCACGATGACGGCAAGGTGCAGTCACGCATCAATCAAAACAAAAATAAAACTTTATGATTATTACGGTTGGCGGAACGAAGGGTGGGGGGGGGAAAACAACTCTCGCAACTAATCTTGCAGTAATGCGAGCAAGAGAAGGTTTCGATGTCCTTCTTATCGACTCTGATCCTCAAGGTACAGCAAGCACGTTTTCTCTTTTAAGAAGCACTAATGCGAAGGAGGCGCCTCGTTACACGTCGGTGAGGCTTCTAGGAGAAGAGATTATAAATTCGTATATGAATCTCAAGGGGAAATATCAAGACATTGTAATCGATGCAGGCGGCCGTGAGACAGACAGTCATCGCGCAGCCCTGGGTATTGCAGATATAGCGCTCATTCCATTTCAACCTTCCTCCTTTGATGTTTGGGAATTAGGGAAAGCGAGCAAAGTAGTGAAGGAGATGAGGACAATGAATCCGCATCTAAAAGCCTATACCCTTATTAATCAAGCTGATCCGAGAGGTTCAGATAATGAAGCAGCTGCCGAGTATGCGGAAGAAGTCGAGGGGCTAATCTTTATTCCTCAGCCAATTGTTTCTCGAAAAGCCTTTAGACGAGCGGCTTCTGCTGGATTGTCGGTTACTGAAATTAAGCCTCAAGATCCAAAAGCCACAGAAGAGATGCAAGCACTCTATGAGTTTGCATTTGGGATAGCAGGGGCCACCCTAAAACTTGCGGCGAATTAATATGAAGAATCGATCTGCGGTAACACCACCGCCAATGGAACCCGAAGTAGAGAAACCAAGATCCAATCAGCTTTCTGATTCTGAGAGACAAGATGCGCTTCTAAAGTTAATCAGAAAGGGGGCTCCATCAGTTCCCCGACCGGATCAGTTTGAAGAAGATGATAAACCAATAAAGTTCACTCTTCGTTTCCCCGCTGTCTTTGCGGAAAGGATGAAACAAGCTGTTGCAGACAGGCCCGTTAATACACCTCTAAATACCTGGATCTTCGAAGCGATTATGGAGAAACTAAAGAAAGAAGGTTTTTAACACTTGCCGTCACGGTGACGGCAAACTGACGGCAAGAAGTTCTGGAGTTGGAGAGCTGGACCGCATATTACTAACGCTCTACCGGCCTAACGCCAACATATGCGACAAGGAATAGTTAAGAAGTTCATCTGCATGAGTCCGTCGGCTCAAGTCAGCTGAAGCTTGGTCACGTCCTTCGCTCACTCGTCTTGAACGCCGAAAGTGAGATCGAAAAAAGGGCAGGGGAGAGCCCAAATCTCACACATCCTAATGAATGCTCCGGGCCTATTATACCCCGTCTAGCAGCGGAAGCCTCCTCTTGAAATATTAAGCGAACTCAACAAGCGGAGTCACAGATGAAGTTTACCGCGCCTCGAGCAAGAAACACCGCACATATTATCTTACTGGTGATTTATCTCCTCTTCCATTTGCTCTTCCACGCAGTCTGGGGGTTCAAGCTAGAGATCAATTGGGCAAGCACGCACCTTCTTGATAAGACGTACTTACAGGATCACCCTCTTAAAGCGTTACTTTATTTGCACGGTCAGCCGCCAGCATTCAATGCCCTTACAATTTTCCTTCTGAAGCTAGGGTCAATCACTAACGTAAGTGTCGACGTTCTGGCAGATATTGCCTTCACTTTGATCGGCTACATCACAATTTCACTCGGGTTTGAAGTTTGTTACATACTTACCGGTAGCCTCTTTGCTTCAATGATAGTAGCAGTGTGGGTTCTCTTCGATCCTGCCTTTGCGCTATTTCAGCACACATTCTTCTATGAATTTACGCTACCGCCCTTAGTATTAGCTGCCGTGTATGCGGCATCTAAGCTTCGTAGGGCCTCTCCCGGATGGTGGATATTGTTCATTGGGGCGTTGAGTGGACTTGTTCTTTTCAAGGCACTTTTTCATCCAATTTTTGCCATTCTTCTCTTTCTGACAGCAGTAGCTGTATTACGCTCATACGGAGAATTTAATAGAGCTGAAAAGTCTAGAATAGTTCTTGCGTTTGTCGGCTTAGTACTG
>MWWH01000352.1_pt1 | contig 13127 bp, 15 predicted proteins | sample 1047231 | NCBI WGS metagenome assembly MWWH01 (sample SAMN06349967, study PRJNA376086) | soil metagenome | isolation source: MG3-2 sample Antarctic (ecotone) soil | place: Antarctica | collected 2015-01-13 | reverse complement strand
CGCCGCGCAAACGAATTTGGAGATGCCTTCGATTGTGGCTGAAACGCCGCCGCGACGGGAACGAAGCGCGCGGCAACGATCACAAGTTTTGCTGCGGGTGTTGCTTTTTGCGGGAAATTTCTTTATATTCACTGTGTTCGTACCTTTCGTTAAATCAATCAATCAAGTCAGAGAAGGTCAAAAGCGCGATCAACGCTTTGGCCTTCGCTTGTCTAGTTTTCAAAAGCAAAAAGCAGAGCAAAGAGTCACGCGACTTACTCTTCGCCCTGCTTTTGCAGGTACTCACCTCCAGCACGGCAGCCAGAGCGAGCGGGATAAACTTTTGAGCGCCACGTCGCGTGATATGGCGGATAAGTCTTGCAGCGACGTGGGCGATGTGCTTAAATTGACATCAAGAACGCCGCAGCAATGCGGTTTTTTAATCGAGCAGAAGCAGCGAAGTTCTTTGCGGGACGCGCTGCTTTTTCTGCTGTAAGGGATTCTATCACAGCGCGCAGCGAAAATAAAAGCTATTTTCGCTGCGCGCTATCTAAGCTACATTCGTGCGTATTGACTCAGCTTTGATCTCCCCCCAGCTTTTTCCTTCCCGGTTTAACCAATAGCGGAGCGTGCTGTCTGAAATCTTTAGGGCTTTAGCGATACTTCGTTGTGTCGCCCTTTCTCCCTCCTCTTTGATCGCTTTGATTAAGTTTGCTTGTGCGATCTTCGGTGCGCCACGCGTTTCCACACGAAAGAATTCCATCGCTTCTTTCGTAATCAGCAAATCCTTGTTTGAATTTTCGGTAGGCTGAAATCCATGGATAGAAAAGATGTTTCCATGATCCGGCCACCAGTGCGCATTAATAACAACATCGCTCTTATCATGGGAGATGCGGCAAGCATTAAATAGCATCCAGTATGGATTTGATGGTCGCTGCACTTCCATATTCCAATACGGCTTGGAAGATGAAAGAGTAAAACCTTCTTGGCGCAGGAAGAAAGGAACTGCCACCGGTTCTGGTGGCTCTAGCTCGTAGTCTGTCCCTATCAGATCGAGTTTGAAGTGCTTAAATTTATCAGTAAAATATTTGCCAGTGCCGGGGTGCCCTTTATAGAGCGATATTCTCCAGTGGTCGCTTTCATTTAAAATAGGTACGATCTTATATCCCCTCATTTCGTTCGGTAAGGCTTGCCAGAACTTACCGACACGCGGAATTGCAATATGGTCTTTAGGTTCGGGCGTCCGCTCATCAATTGGCCGAAACACTTCCGGTCGATTGCAGAATGGACATTTAAGCTTTGTAGACATTACTTCCTCAGTAAGGCGAGCCGAAAGTTATCAAATGTTAGCTTTAATAAGTTGGATGTAATCCGTAATCCGCTTCTTGCCTATTCAGCTATCTAGCTATTCAGCCATTCAGCTAACAACGTCTCCACTAAATCGCTAAACTCTCTCTCTTCGCCTGCAAGACGCATCATCACGCGACGATGCGTATCACGGCGCACATAAGCAAGTGCCTGTTTATACTCCGGGTCGTTGCGCAGAGCCTTGCGCTTGGTGCCTGCGATCATCTTTTGCGCAACTTTCGCCGGAGACTTCCCGCCTTTCTGCGTGGCCTGCATGAACGAATCGAATTTACTCACCGCATGATCTCCTTACCGATACGTTCATAGTCTGCCCATGCTTCACCGGCGCGCGGATCATCAACATCGTAAACAGGCACGCCCGCGATCACGGCCTTCTGAAAAGCAATGCGACGCCTAATCTCACCTTTGAATATCGGCAGCTTCCGCGCCTTTATCATTTCTCTGGCTTCGTCTCCATCACGTGATGGACGCGGCGGCACAATCGTTAAAAGCACGCGATAACGATCCGCTCCCAAAGCATCAAGGGCGCTCACGGTTTGCATCAGCGCATGAAGCGAGAGGCCGTCCGGCGTCGTCGGAATCACAAGCAAGTCGCAGCCGCCGACGAGTGTTCGCAAGTCGCCTTCGGATGGATGCGCCTCTGTGTCAATGATCGTGTGTTGGTAGTCTCTGGCATAGCGCGCGGCCTGCCTTTCGTCGGCAATCTTAAAGGGAAGTCGCCCGCGCTCCGTCCATGCCAGCGCGCTCCGGTTCTGGTCGCCGTCCAAGAGAAGCGTCGGCGCGCGCCTTTGCATGTACGCGGCCAGATGCACGGCGGTTGTAGTCTTACCGACGCCGCCTTTGAAGCTTGCCACTGTAATTATCATGCGCGCCTGAATAGCTGAATAATCAGATAGCCGAATAGTCGCATAGTTGAAAAGCGGAAAGAATTAGGAAATTCTTTTCTTGCTTTCCACACACACGCGGTCGTGATTCCTCTTTTTTACCTGGCGAATTTCCGCCACTTTGCTTCCACACGCGCACGGGCGTCATTCTACGATCACGCCCTAACCGTCTCGCGCATCATTTGCTTCCACACGCGCACGGGCGTCATACTAAACGAAATCGTTTCGCTTTGATTTTGGGCGTTGCTTCCACACGCGCACGGGCGTCATTCAAACATGACATTGTCATGTTTGATAAGTCACGTTGCTTCCACACGCGCACGGGCGTCATACTGCCTTTCATTGCTTGTAGTGCCTAGTTTTGGTTTCCGGTTTCCCTATTCTCGGCACTACGTCTGCGCCGTCGGCGCGTCTGCTTTTTCGGAAACATTGCTCTAAGGGGTTTCATCATAGCTTCCCATTCTGCGGTTCGCTGCGCTACCTGTTCATCAGTAGGGCGTGGGACAACCTTATCAATCGCTGCTTCTATCGTCCTTCGTTCAGGATCGCCCAAACTAAGCGTAGCCAACTTTGATGTGACCTTTTGCCAAAACTCGTCGCGCATAAGCACCTCGCGCTCGCTTGTGTCCTTTTCACTTATTGATGCAAGGTGACAAACGAACTTTTGACGAATGCTTGAGCCTACGCGCACGCTTTGAACGAGCACAACATCAAGCGAGTCGCCAGCTTTCTTAGCTTTCCATGCCCCGTAACTCTCTCCGCTGCCGAACTGATTAGCCCATCCCCGAGTAAAGGATCGTTTGCGTCGTTTCCATCGAACGACCATTACTTCTTGCCTCGCCTCTTCGCCTTCGCTGCTGCCGTGAGTGCCGCGTTGCTGCCGTTTGCGGGCTGTGTGGCTGTCCTCTCTTACTGTTGTCAGTTCTGTGGCTGATCGAAGTCGAGTTTGCCAGCCGCGCTTTGGCGATACTTGGCGATACTTTCTTCTAGCGTTAGCCACTTGTACAAAGAAAGTGCCTTATAAAGTGGTGCATCTAGTGGGACGATAGCACCGTCAATACCGCACCCGCATGGCATGTTCTTCCATGCGGCAAGACTGGCACGCCTTTCCTTTGCCGTAGTATGTACAAACACGTTATCTGATTCGTAAGGGCTGTATGTCAGCAGTTCGTCGGTGTTTCTCATTTCTTGCCTTTCTTCTTCGTAGGATTGCCATTGCGCGCACTTGCGGGCGCTGTGGCTGCTTTGGTTGCGGTGGACACCTTACCGGGCGGTCTGCCCATCTTTGGTGGCTCGAAACTCTTCACTGATTCAAGAGGTATGCGCCATATAGGGCCGCGTTCGGTCTCTTCGAGTTCCGCTCCCTGAAATCTGCCTTCGCGCGCCCACTGTGCCAGTGTTGGGTAACTAACCCCAACCCCACGTTCCGCGAGCATTTGCTGCGCTTGTTTAGTCGTTACCATCTTCATGGCTTATCTATATAGCACCCTATGAAAAATAATTCAAGAAATTTCATAGCATCCTATTGACATTAAGTACATACCATGCTATGCTCTTTCTTGTCAGTCGGAACTAATTAACGAAACGGAGACGATTACATTATGTTCAGCCTAGAGACAGCCAACATCGAACGCGCGATCAAAAGCGCCAAAGCCTTGCACCCGAAAGTTAAGATGATCGAGTTCGGCACCTATGAAGTAACGGGCAGCACGGGCAACACCTACACCGTGCGCTGCTACCGCAAAGCGGGCGAGAAGATTGTGGAATGCAACTGCGCGACGCGCGACGAGATCGCCTGCAAACATTCGATGGCCGCCGTAAGTCTGCACAGCGCAATGGCAGCACAACGCGGCCATTAAATGAGCCGGAGTGTTGCAAGTTTCTATACGACTAGAATTTCGCAACATTTCATAGACACGAAAAAGGCTAGGGAAGCGCCTCAAACGCCTCTCTAGCCTTCACCTTTAACCCCTAACAACCGAAAGGATAACACGATGATTTTACCGAAGAAAGCGAAAACCGTTCGACAACGCGCGCAGGCAATCATAGATAACAAACGCCGCTACGATTCAGACACGCGCGAAGCGATATTTAACGCAATGGTGAAGAAGCACGCCGACCTTGCAGAGTGTGTGAGAAGAGCCGAACGCGGCGAGACGATTCTTGATTTAACATCGGAAGAGGCGCAAGCAAACGCCGAACGTATGCAGGGCATACCAACTCTTGCCGCGCATATTTCAGCCGTGCTTACTCACCCGGACACGCCCGTCGCCATGTACAACGCGCTTGCGGACGCCGTGAACGGTCTGGACGCGCCGCGCAAGCATTTCGACAGTGCCGAGTATATCGAGTTGTGTCTGCGCGCGAATGCGAAGGCAACAAGCTAACGCGCGATCCATGTTAGATAAAAGAGGCGATGCTTTCGGGCTTCGCCTCTTTTGCTTTAATAGTTTTCTGGAAGCGCGCCACGTTTCGCTGTCTCTTGTAGGTGCGGATCAGAAGAAGGAGCGGCAGGCTGATGGAGTAGGCGGGGCGAATGCTTACGCCATTAGCCTGCCTCTTTTTAGTGCCAACTTCTACTAACTCGCGTGTCTGATAATCGCCATTATGGAAATTATCATGCATAAAAGAAGCACCCGCCAGCGTCGATGCTTGTAGGTGCTTCTTTTAAGGGGAGAGACAGTTGCGCTTAGGCTTGGGTGCTGGCTTTACGTCGCTTGCGCACCGTCGCACCTACTCCAGCTAAGCCTGTGCCGAGCAGCAGCATTGTTGTCGGCTCAGGCGTCGGGGTGGTGGTCGTCGTGCCATTCACCACTACATTGTCGATCTGGAAAAAGGGGGAAGTGGCCTGCGGCCCGATGTCCACGAAGGCGAGATTAGTGAAGCTCGAGTTGAGGGTGAAGGGCAGAAAGCCGAACTGGGTAACGGTGAAAGTTTGCGATACGGTGCCGCCGCCCACAAGGGTGCCGGTGAAGGTCACTGGCACCGACCCAGTCTGATTTTGAAGCAGAGACAGACTGATGGAGTTGAGCGAGAAGCCCGCGCCGCTGACTGCGCTTAGTCTTATGAAATTTTGACCGGAGAAGTTGGAAAATAATCCGGCGGAGCCTGCGTATTCAGTGCTTTGTTGCTGCGCCGTGGCGAGCGCTAGGTTATTTGCGAGATTGGAAGTAAATATGAACCCGGCCTCCGTGTACGATGATCCCACGGCATTGCGACCGGTGCCGGGTTGTTCAAGAGGGTTGAATGTAATTGTCGTAGCCTTTATGTCTGTAGCTGAGGCTAAACAGAGCACGGCGAAAGTTAGTGATGCGAAAGCGAGTTTGAATGTGCTGGGCATGAATTTACTCCTTATGGTTAGGGGCACTGGTTATTGGTTATGGAAAACAACGGCTGCACGAAAGCTCATCCGCACAAATGAGCTTGCAGAAGTATCTGAACAACTGAGACGACGGGGCAAGCGTAGAATCAGATACAGACATGTTTCCTTACCTTCAACACGCGAGAAGCATCGGCGAAAAGGGACATTAAGGACGGAAAAAACTTTGGATAAATTTTTGGATAAACTTACGGGCGGATAAAAACAGGATGAAGTTACCGAACATGGTGTGTCCGATAATCTCTATTATGTGCGCTCATTTTGAAAATGAAGTGGAAATTTAGAATCAAAGCACAAGCTATAGTGTGCCGGCTTTGCACAGTAAAGCATCGCCTGTTACCTTGCGTAACGCTTTTTCAATATCAGACGCGGGCGCAAGATGTTGTGGCGGGCGGGCGTCTCAAAGGTGAAGTTTGGTCATGTCTTCAGATGCGGCCTTTAAGTCAATCGTGAAAAGCAACGGACGCCCGCACGCCGCGCAACTCTGCTCCGCGTTATTCGTTTGCGTCCGGTCTTCGTTGACGTGAAACACGACGGGGCAGCCTGCGCGCCAGCCGCACACGGGGCAGCCTTCGCGAGTGCCGCGCGCCTGTTCCAACTTTTCAACTCTCGTTTGTATGCTCATCGCTTTGCTTTGCCTTTCTCTTGCTCCGGTAATAAGTCTTCCAACCTCTCTATTCGTTCCTGTAAATCCATTAACTCAATCGCGCTGACACTCTGGTCAAGGATCGTCTTAGCTGCCGCCACGCGCGACGACGCGGGCGCATCTTTATCTACGGCGATGTTCACCAACACACGCGCGGCTGTGGTCGCGTGCTTCTGAAGTTGGCCGATTGCGGTTTCCACAAGCTGCCGCCGCGCTTGCCTGTAACGCGCTTGAAAGTTCGCATCCTGCATGAAGCGCCACATCGTCGCTTTGGATATGCCAGCGGCCTTGTATGCCGCTTCAATCGTGCCGTTATCAAGTAATGCGAGAAGCGCAGATTCTTGTTTCGGCGTCAGTTTTCCGTCAAAAGGTTTCACTTGGTTTTAATGAGTCTCATTAGAGCGTGAAGGCGCAAGGGACGCGGCCGCGTAAAGTTGCTCGAAGCCTCGATCCGTGCCAACTGCTTGGATGTAGAGCTGCCGCCTTCTTTCTTTTTCGTTTGCTAATGCCTGTGCTTTTGCGCGAGAGGCCTGCTCCGCTTTTTGCTTGTCGGCTGCTTTGGCTTCCTCTTCGCTAAGTAGTCGAATTTCGCCCGCGTTAATGCAGTCAACAACCTTTTGCGTCAGCGCGGCGCGTGTCGGAGAGGCGCCGCCGATCAGCGTTTCGCCGTTCGGATGCGAAGCCGCGCGCTCCCATAGCACAACGGTATTATCAACGCGCGCCGATTGCATCCACAGCACTTCGGTTTCGTCCACTTCATAATAGAATCTTCTTGTCATTGTTTCTTTTACCTCTTCTGCTTTCAACTAAAATTTAATGGCGGGCGCGGCGCACATTTATAGGAGAAGGTCTATGCGCGCCGCATTTACAACGGCATGGACACGCCCGCCACTTTTGACCGCGACTTCGGCTTGAGGCGCGGTCAATCCTTTTATCAATCTCGTTTTTCTGTTTGCGCATACTGCCGTTTGTTCGCTTCGTAGTGATAAAGCGCCAGCTTTGACGCCGGCGAAATGCCCGCAAACGTGCGCGGATCGGTCTTGCGCATGTGTGCGAGACGTTCGTAAAAGCCGTTTCGTTGAAAACTGTGCGCGCGCACAGTTTCTGCTTTTGCTGTCATGCTGCGAGCCTCCGGTACGCTTCGTTTATTTTCTGCATCGCTTCGCTTGAGCCGCCTTTGTCCGGGTGATGAATCTGCGCGAGGCATCGGTACGCGGCCTTTACCAATTCCGGCGGGCAGCCCGGCACAAGGTAAAGCGCGCGGTAGCATTCGACGTGCGGCACAAGCGTGACTTTCTTCGGCGGCGGCTGCTCCGTGCGCTTCTTTTCGGTTCGACGGGTGCCAAACCATTCGACTTCTGCGCCGAGGTGCGCGCGGCAGTAATCCAGCCAATCGTGCATGTAAGCCGAGGCCACTTCGTCAACATGCCACTTCTTTGTTTGCGGATCGTAACTCCGGCATGAAGCGTCAACGTAACTCTTCAGCGATTCAATCGCGGACGTGAAGCCGTCGCGTCCATCCGAGCGCAAGCGGATCGTGTAATCATTCGCCCGCGCGTCTTCGCGTGTGATGTTTATTATCAACATGCGACGGCCTCCGTTCTCACTTCCGGCGCGTGCTCAGAATCAGGGATCGGTATGCCCCGCGTGTATCTTGCGGCAATGTTCGCGGCGAGCTGCGCCACTTCCGCATCATCCAAAGGTGGCGAACAGCGGCGCGCGTTTACGTCTAACATCTGCCCGTGAAGGTCTGGCAAGTGCTCTGCTTCACCTTTGCCCCAAAGGGCGCAGCCGATTCTAAAAAGCGCATCATTGCGCTGGCCGTCTGGAATAATCCCGCCCGAAGAAGCGCGCTCTTTCGCTTGAAAGCTAATAACTTTCGATGGTGGCTGCGCTTTGGTCGCCGTAAGTCTTTCCAGAAGCCACGCGGGAAGCGGGCGCGGGCGTGCATCGTCTATCAGCTCGTAAAGATTGCCGGATGCGTGTTTGCTCGAAGGCAGCACGACATAGCCGCCGTTTGCGCGCGTATCAATGCCCGGCGCGATCTTGCCCGCCGTGTTGCGCAAGTCCAAGCCCTTCGGATACTCGAAAAAGAAGTGAAAGCCTCCGCTGCCCGTGCGCACCTTCAACGTATCAAGCCATTCGTCGCCATAGGCTTCGATCAAATCCGTGAGTGATAAATCGCCGCCCGACTTCGGGTCAATGTCCATGACAAGCAGGCCGGAAGCCTCGCCGGTTGTGCCGCCGACGTTTGCATCCGGTTTTTGCCTGAACCATTTCAGGATTTTTTGCGCATCGGTTGTCGCTTCTTTCAGACCGGTGTAGGTTCGCGGGTGCTTGCCGGGGCTTTTGCACTTCGCGCCGTCGCGACAGTCGCAAATTCCCTTTTCGTTCGGCGTGTAGAGCGGCATGACGGGTACGCCGCGCGCCGCCCACATTAAAGCGGCTTCTTCGTTACTCGCAAAAATATGTGCGTTTTCCTCAATGTTTTCGCGTTCTTCGATTGGGGGGGGGGTGTCAGACTGACGGGGGGTGTCGGATGTTTCCTGCACCTCTTCCGGCGCGAAAATGTCGGATATGTATTTACCATGTACTACAGCTTCATCTGTCACTTCGATCAGTCCGTCGAAAGCAGATTCCCGGTCACGCTTGGTCTGTTGGCGCGTCCGTTCCTCGGCCATGCGATTCTGGAAAGTTGCGGCCTGCGCCATCTTGATGATGCGCTTGGCGAATTTCTCAACCTCGCGCAGTTGATCGCCGCCCGCCTTTTCGATCCGCTCCATGTTGGCGGCGATGACAGTTTCCGCGCGCGTCCATCCGGCCTTGATAACCGCGTCGTCAGTAACGGACGATCCTTCGCCGGCGGTCTTCTCTTCCGGCGCCTCTCGCTCCGGCAAATGCTTCTGAATCGCTTTCCAAAGAATTTCGTCAGTAACGGCTGCCGATGGGTTCTTGAAGTAATCCGGCGAAGTCCTCGCCTCGACCAGCGCCCACTCGACGGCCTCGCCGATGTAATCGCGTTCGTAAGAGGTCATCATCTGCGTGACGCCATCGGCGCGGCGAACGTCGAAGACTTGGCGCCCGCATTTGATTTCGGCTTCATCTAGCGATGCAAAAGCGCGACACATGAACTGATCCGCGTGTTCCTCTTGGCCTTTGTAGTCCATCTGCCGGGCAGCCCACTTGTGCGCCTTGAACATCGGAAGGCTTTGCCCGTTCATTAGGCCGTGAATACCGGCGACGGTGCGCGCGGCCTTGTCTGGAAAGCCGAGCAAGACGAGAATGCGATTGCGAATGAAGGTGAAGCGCTGGCTGGCTTTGTTGCAGGCGCCGGCATCTTTCTTGGTGAAAGGCGGCGATTCGTGGTATTCTTTCATTGTTCATTACCTGTCTCGTTTAAACAATCAATTAACAATTCACGTTCGAGAGTTTGCCGCTCTCGACGTGTGCCTATAATTATCAAAAGCAAAGCCCGGTTACTTTGAGCTGAGACTCTCAAGTAACCGGGCTTTGCTACGTTCTCACGACGCGGGCGCGGACGCGAGAAAACTAAACTTTTGCTCGCCGGTCTCAGACGGCTTTCAATGCCTCTTGCGCCAGCGAGCGGTTTGACAGATAATGCCAAAACAAAGACTACTCGCCTTATGGCGCGTGGTTGTCAACTAGCAGAAGCAGCGAAGTTCTTTGCGGGACGCGCTGCTTTTCTGCTGTAAGGGATTCTATCATAGCGCGCAGCGAAAATAAAAGCTATTTTCGCTGCGCGCTATCTAAGCTACATTCGTGCGTATTGACTCAGCTTTGATCTCCCCCCAGCTTTTTCCTTCCCGGTTTAACCAATAGCGGAGCGTGCTGTCTGAAATCTTTAGGGCTTTAGCGATACTTCGTTGTGTCGCCCTTTCTCCCTCCTCTTTGATCGCTTTGATTAAGTTTGCTTGTGCGATCTTCGGTGCGCCACGCGTTTCCACACGAAAGAATTCCATCGCTTCTTTCGTAATCAGCAAATCCTTGTTTGAATTTTCGGTAGGCTGAAATCCATGGATAGAAAAGATGTTTCCATGATCCGGCCACCAGTGCGCATTAATAACAACATCGCTCTTATCATGGGAGATGCGGCAAGCATTAAATAGCATCCAGTATGGATTTGATGGTCGCTGCACTTCCATATTCCAATACGGCTTGGAAGATGAAAGAGTAAAACCTTCTTGGCGCAGGAAGAAAGGAACTGCCACCGGTTCTGGTGGCTCTAGCTCGTAGTCTGTCCCTATCAGATCGAGTTTGAAGTGCTTAAATTTATCAGTAAAATATTTGCCAGTGCCGGGGTGCCCTTTATAGAGCGATATTCTCCAGTGGTCGCTTTCATTTAAAATAGGTACGATCTTATATCCCCTCATTTCGTTCGGTAAGGCTTGCCAGAACTTACCGACACGCGGAATTGCAATATGGTCTTTAGGTTCGGGCGTCCGCTCATCAATTGGCCGAAACACTTCCGGTCGATTGCAGAATGGACATTTAAGCTTTGTAGACATTACTTCCTCAGTAAGGCGAGCCGAAAGTTATCAAATGTTAGCTTTAATAAGTTGGATGTAATCCGTAATCCGCTTCTTGCCTATTCAGCTATCTAGCTATTCAGCCATTCAGCTAACAACGTCTCCACTAAATCGCTAAACTCTCTCTCTTCGCCTGCAAGACGCATCATCACGCGACGATGCGTATCACGGCGCACATAAGCAAGTGCCTGTTTATACTCCGGGTCGTTGCGCAGAGCCTTGCGCTTGGTGCCTGCGATCATCTTTTGCGCAACTTTCGCCGGAGACTTCCCGCCTTTCTGCGTGGCCTGCATGAACGAATCGAATTTACTCACCGCATGATCTCCTTACCGATACGTTCATAGTCTGCCCATGCTTCACCGGCGCGCGGATCATCAACATCGTAAACAGGCACGCCCGCGATCACGGCCTTCTGAAAAGCAATGCGACGCCTAATCTCACCTTTGAATATCGGCAGCTTCCGCGCCTTTATCATTTCTCTGGCTTCGTCTCCATCACGTGATGGACGCGGCGGCACAATCGTTAAAAGCACGCGATAACGATCCGCTCCCAAAGCATCAAGGGCGCTCACGGTTTGCATCAGCGCATGAAGCGAGAGGCCGTCCGGCGTCGTCGGAATCACAAGCAAGTCGCAGCCGCCGACGAGTGTTCGCAAGTCGCCTTCGGATGGATGCGCCTCTGTGTCAATGATCGTGTGTTGGTAGTCTCTGGCATAGCGCGCGGCCTGCCTTTCGTCGGCAATCTTAAAGGGAAGTCGCCCGCGCTCCGTCCATGCCAGCGCGCTCCGGTTCTGGTCGCCGTCCAAGAGAAGCGTCGGCGCGCGCCTTTGCATGTACGCGGCCAGATGCACGGCGGTTGTAGTCTTACCGACGCCGCCTTTGAAGCTTGCCACTGTAATTATCATGCGCGCCTGAATAGCTGAATAATCAGATAGCCGAATAGTCGCATAGTTGAAAAGCGGAAAGAATTAGGAAATTCTTTTCTTGCTTTCCACACACACGCGGTCGTGATTCCTCTTTTTTACCTGGCGAATTTCCGCCACTTTGCTTCCACACGCGCACGGGCGTCATTCTACGATCACGCCCTAACCGTCTCGCGCATCATTTGCTTCCACACGCGCACGGGCGTCATACTAAACGAAATCGTTTCGCTTTGATTTTGGGCGTTGCTTCCACACGCGCACGGGCGTCATTCAAACATGACATTGTCATGTTTGATAAGTCACGTTGCTTCCACACGCGCACGGGCGTCATACTGCCTTTCATTGCTTGTAGTGCCTAGTTTTGGTTTCCGGTTTCCCTATTCTCGGCACTACGTCTGCGCCGTCGGCGCGTCTGCTTTTTCGGAAACATTGCTCTAAGGGGTTTCATCATAGCTTCCCATTCTGCGGTTCGCTGCGCTACCTGTTCATCAGTAGGGCGTGGGACAACCTTATCAATCGCTGCTTCTATCGTCCTTCGTTCAGGATCGCCCAAACTAAGCGTAGCCAACTTTGATGTGACCTTTTGCCAAAACTCGTCGCGCATAAGCACCTCGCGCTCGCTTGTGTCCTTTTCACTTATTGATGCAAGGTGACAAACGAACTTTTGACGAATGCTTGAGCCTACGCGCACGCTTTGAACGAGCACAACATCAAGCGAGTCGCCAGCTTTCTTAGCTTTCCATGCCCCGTAACTCTCTCCGCTGCCGAACTGATTAGCCCATCCCCGAGTAAAGGATCGTTTGCGTCGTTTCCATCGAACGACCATTACTTCTTGCCTCGCCTCTTCGCCTTCGCTGCTGCCGTGAGTGCCGCGTTGCTGCCGTTTGCGGGCTGTGTGGCTGTCCTCTCTTACTGTTGTCAGTTCTGTGGCTGATCGAAGTCGAGTTTGCCAGCCGCGCTTTGGCGATACTTGGCGATACTTTCTTCTAGCGTTAGCCACTTGTACAAAGAAAGTGCCTTATAAAGTGGTGCATCTAGTGGGACGATAGCACCGTCAATACCGCACCCGCATGGCATGTTCTTCCATGCGGCAAGACTGGCACGCCTTTCCTTTGCCGTAGTATGTACAAACACGTTATCTGATTCGTAAGGGCTGTATGTCAGCAGTTCGTCGGTGTTTCTCATTTCTTGCCTTTCTTCTTCGTAGGATTGCCATTGCGCGCACTTGCGGGCGCTGTGGCTGCTTTGGTTGCGGTGGACACCTTACCGGGCGGTCTGCCCATCTTTGGTGGCTCGAAACTCTTCACTGATTCAAGAGGTATGCGCCATATAGGGCCGCGTTCGGTCTCTTCGAGTTCCGCTCCCTGAAATCTGCCTTCGCGCGCCCACTGTGCCAGTGTTG
>MWWH01000351.1_pt1 | contig 13172 bp, 9 predicted proteins | sample 1047231 | NCBI WGS metagenome assembly MWWH01 (sample SAMN06349967, study PRJNA376086) | soil metagenome | isolation source: MG3-2 sample Antarctic (ecotone) soil | place: Antarctica | collected 2015-01-13 | reverse complement strand
GGGGGGGCAAACCATCCCGCCCGTGGCGGAATCGACGATCCCCGCCGCAACCCCGGAGCCCGTTCCCGCGCTCCTCGCTGCGGCAGCGGCTCCTGACCCCGTGGATGGGGCTCAACGTATATTCCCTCAAAAAGTAACACTTCAGAACACCCGTGCTGATATGTACGCTGCGGATCGTGCCGAGGCTAGCACCCAGGCCGCGCATGATCTGCCCACCGAGGATGGCCCCGGCGCGACGTTCGACCCGGAGGGCTACGCAGCCTGGGCGGCGACGCTCGACCCGACGACCGAGCGGCCCTGGACGTATAGCCGCAGCCCCCGCGAGGTCATGCAGGGCCATGAGTACGGGATGGCCGAGCTGCTGCGGAGCCAGGCCGAGCGCGGCCCGCTGGTGGCCCCGAGCGCCGCGCCGCAGGAACCAGCGCCACGCCTGAGACAGACCACGTTGACGTTTACAGCGCCCGCACCAGCGGCACCAGCGGCCCCGGCGGTCGGCGTGCAGGCGCTGCGGGCGGAGCTGCAGCGGATCGAGCGGGAGGCGCGGCGCTACTTCGCGCAAAAAGCCCCAAACGCGGGCAAGCAGGCGCAGATGCGGGCGGCAGCGGTGCGGCGGGAGCTGGCAGCGCTGGAGGGTAGCCTGCGCGATCGGCCAGCAGAGGCAGCGACGAAAACGCCGGGGCGACGGAGAACAACCCCCCCTTCCATGCATCCCCTCGGGGCTGGCTCAGGTAATTTTGGGACAGTAGCGGTAGGTGATATCAACGCGGGAGTGGCCCAGCTGGAGGGTCAGGGCGCGGCGGGCAGCGGCCTCCGTCAGCCCATCGGTGGTGATGGCGCGGCGGAGAAACTGCTCGGCGTAGGTGGCACGAAAGGCGTGCATGCCGAGGCCCGTTCCGGCGCTAATGCCGGCAGCGTCTCGGGCAGTGGTGACTTGGCGCTGGGCAACGCGGGCGAAGTTGCCGGGGTTGGTGAACACGTAGTTGCGGTCGCGGGGAATGCTGGCCAGGACCGTCGGATCGAGCAGGCGGGTGACGATGCGTTGGCGACCGCCCTTGGCGTTGCTGCCGACAATCTTGATTGTTTTATTTTCAAAATCGATGTCCTCGACGCGCAGCCGGGCCAGCTCGTTGATGCGAAGGCCGCTGCTGAGGGCCAGCCGCGCCGCCAGTTCGACCTCGCCCGTGAGGTTGGCGACGATTGCGGCAGCGTGAGCTTGGGAGAAGCCGAGGCGCGGCTGCGAGCGGGGTACGCTGGTGCCAATTTGGGGGACGAAGGCGGCTTCATCACGCCACCACCCGCGCTGGCGCATTCCGGCCTCCAGCTTGTGCAGGCCCGCGATCGTGGCGCGGAGACTTCCGCCGGCCAGCTTGCGCTCCTCACCGTCACGGATGTAGGCAATCCAGTCCTCGTGGGTGATGACGCGCAGCTCACGGAGCTGGCCCGCGTAACGGTTTTCTCTAATCCAGCGAACAGCGGCGATGGCGCGGGCTTTGTAGGTCTTGAGGGTTCGGTAGCTGAAAATCGTCTGGCTGGCCGTCCCCTGCAGCTTGGCTTCATGACGACTGGTACCGGGTTTGAAAATACCGTCAAACGCGTCGGACACCTGCTTGACCAGCGAGCGAGTCGGCATGGGCGAAGCCCTCCTGGTGGGGTCTGAAAATGCCTGGGGCGAAAACCGGGCAGGGGTGGTCAGTGTGGAGGGGGGAGGGGAGAACCAGGAGTTGCTCCTGTTTCTCCCCGCGACCGCCCCCAAGAAAAGGCGCATCCGGCGCACATGTGTTCGTAGATTGTGTGGTCAGAACGAATGGTGTGGCGTTCCACACCAGCACGGAAAGGTGCGACATCAGGAGCAAAAACAGCCTGATGATGTACCGTGTAGCAGACCCAGCGGCGGGAAAGTCTCGCACCGAAGTGGGAGCTGTCCGGGCGACTGGTGATATTGTGGAGGAGCGGTATGGTGGCTCCCAATCAGAACTCTGGCGGCATACGCAGCGCGTACGGTTCAAGGAATGCTGATTGGGTAGTCCAGCTCCGGTCTCGTCCCGTGGACATCAGTCTGTTGATCATCCGGTCGGTCCTGGTAGATCGCCAGTCGCTGCAAGGCCTAAGAAACGGCGGCAGGGGAGTGACGAAATCCGATCGGTCAGCGGAATAACACGAGGGTATTGTAGCAGATGGTGGGATGAGAGTGGATGATGATTTCCTGAGAGCGCGAGGATGGTGCTGGGCGGGGGATCGTCGATTCATAGTCGGTGGATTACACGGGTGAAAAACGGGCGTTTTGACGCCCCCGCCCACCCGCGATGCGGGCAGGCTCAGCGACGGCGACGGTGGTGCGCCACCATCACCGTCACCGAGCCTGATGCGAGCATTGTGGCAGGGGCATCAAAATAAACACGCGCCCGTTTTTTGTGGTCTGTGGATGCTCGGAGTAGCAGCGGTACCTGCTTTTGGGGGCAGGACTCGCTCCGGTTCTGGTGGTGCGTCTTGATTAGTACACTATTCAAGCAGTATGCTGCTGGACGCTCTGAGCGAGCCAGGGAATGGGATCAATCCCTTTGGTTTGAAGTCGCTCACGCAGGTCAGCAATGCGGTCGTTGGTTACGATGGTAGCGCTGCTGATCTCGACCGCAAGGGTGAAGAAGGCCCACTGGTCGGCCTGGCGGCGGATCGGGCCGCTGGCCAGCTGGGCCGCGATGCGGTTGAGCGTGGCCAGCCAGTCATCCTGGCGATATTCGGCGAGCGGCCGCTGGTATAGGGTGGCGATGGCTTGGGATAGCTCGTGATCGTCAGCGTGTACGCGATCCAGCTCTTCCAGGATCGCCCAGGGCGCAATCTGCGTGGCGTGAAGTGTGATTAGCTCGGTGAGTAGACTGACCAACCGTGTACCATCCCGCTGCCCGACTGCCTTCTTTGTCCGTAACGTTGCGAGGAGATCGCTGATCTTACGGCGTAGCGTGTGAATAGCTTCGGTCGTGACAGCAAGCTGGGCTGATGTTGTTGTCACAAAATGTTGATTATTAATATTTTCAAGTTCCTGGTTGGCAGCACGAATAAGGTCGGCGACCATCTGCTCCTGACTGAGCTGTGGATTGCCGGAGGCCTGCCGTTGGTGCGTCGTGAGTGCGACCAGGTCAGCCCGGATCTGCGGGTCGATGAGGCGAATAAGAGCGAGTGGCTTGAGCGTGGGTTTACGTCCAGCGCCAGGACGACGACCACCATGCTGCTGGAGTTTGTAATCAGTCATACAGCTCTCCTAAATAGCAACTTGATTATACTAGTAATCAAGTTGCAGCGCAAGAGCCGTTCGGTAATGGCACAGGAGGTATGTAAAATATTATTTCGGGGCATTTTTGGACGCTTATTGAGACATGGAGTGGTACGGAACTGAGGGTAAAATGGCTGACAACAAGGGCATTTTTCGGTGGCCTGGATCCGATAATTAATGTTATGTCAACTTTATGCGATATTATTTCTTGTCCATTGGCTCACTAAAGTGATCTTGCGGAAGTGCGATCCGAGACTGATAGTAGTAAAATCTGCTACATAGATGTTCCAGATAAGGACTACCAAGTTTACTTCTCTTGTTCGCAGTATTATTACTTATTTGTGCATATAGTTCTGTAGTTGGAATAGTAAAATATCTCTTGAAGTCAATAGTGAATTCTGGAAGTCCTTTGTTCAATAAATCTTGAACTGATTCCACCTTTTGTAAAAAATGGAATCTTTCATCTTTATTATTGCTTATGTTATTCCATTTGTCACGATTTATATCTTCTTGACCTCTAATATTTGAAGCAAGATGAATCTCACAAAGCAAAATGCTTGGTAATGTTTTATGAAATTTAGCTTTACCTTCTCTATACTTGAAATCCCAGTCGAGATCACAGTCCTGACTTACAACTATTACATATGGATGTAATACAGGGATGATTCTTCTGGAATCTCCAGTCAATGAAGGAATGTCGATTGTATACTGCAAAACATCGGAAAGTATTTCCCCTTGTTTTATAGCACCTTCAAGGGATGGAAAGTAAATCGTTGAATCCAAATTCTACTCCTCATCAATCTCCAAGATGAAGTTAGGTCGGGTAACTGTGTCTAGGAAAAATGCCTCCTCCTTATTTATAACTTTCTTTAACAGTTTAGTTTCTGATTTAGCTTGATAAAACTTATACAAATCTGCTAGATTTTCTATAGTTTCTATGAGTCCTTGTCGGGATATTTGTTGTACCATCATATGACAGAGTAGTCTTATTACAGATTCCTTTTGTTTATCTTCATCAAATTCACCTGTATCGAGATCAAATAAACCTTCCTTATATAAATTAATAAATTTGTGGCCTGTTATATCAGATCCAGACTCAGTTACTATCTGGGAAAAAAGTCGGTCTAAGTGCGTTCTCAAGTTGATCAGTGATACACCAACGGAATAGTCTGGCTGCTCGGTCGTTGAAATTTTTGAGAATGTCAAAGACATTATTAACCTCTGTTGTAGTTTCAATAAAGAAGTCCATGTCAATTATATAACACTGCTCTTTGTCTTGATCGTCAGTATCGGCTAAGCCATGTTGAACTCGAACGTGTCCTGCAATATCAAGTAACTTGACCTCAAATACTTGTGCGGATGATTCAAGATGTTGAGCAATGTATTGGTCGCCTACTGGTCCAGATATATATGACTGTATTAATTCAGACCAAGGAGTGTCTAATATGCCCAAGGTGGATCTTTTAATCACGTTTTGATATCTTAATCCAATTCGTGAGAAAAAAGATGGCTCATATATCTGAATTAGTTGAGAAAGTGGCTCTTCTAGATGTGCTCTAAAATCTTTCCAACTAATATATGAGCCAGTTGTAAGGGCGAGTGATGCTCTTGTAAGGGTAACAACCCAGTCTTTATTAACTGAGACAAATTCATATACTTTATTCTTAGAAGAAAGTATATGATCTAAATCTGCCGGTATTATATCAGCCAGCTCTTTCGGTATCTGGTTCTTCGCCTCAAACCTTTCATTAAAAAAGGGATAATTTTTCCTAATAGTTTCTTGATAACTATCAGGAAGATGGGAGTCAATTTTTAAAATAGGAGGGAAACGAACCTGACATATTACCTGATTGAGAGTATTAATCTCATAAATAGCTCGCTTACTTTTAGGAAATGGCATAGGGGCCTTCCTTATCTAAAAAGCCTCAGATGAATTATATCTCTCTTAACACTCGAAGTACAACTTACTTCATCTTCGTGACAGTCAATGTCACTATTTGAGGAAACTAAAGTCTCATCCTGACTGAGCTGAGAATTGCCAGAGACCTGCCGCTGGTGTACATTACCACCACGAGATCAGACTCAGGCTTACAGGAGATTGCATGCACCCACTTGAAACCTATCTTCGTGAGCTGCGCGACATTCGATCATCAGGCTCGGCAGTTAAGGAAACGTCGTACTATGGGCCGCTGGCAGCGCTGCTCAATGAGGTCGGCAAGCCGCTTTCCCCCCGCGTTCGCTGTGTCATCAATCTCAAGAATCGTGGCGCTGGTATTCCTGATGGCGGTCTGTTTACCGCCGATCAGTTTCAGCGCACGGGCGTGGCCGAGTTTCAGCCTGGTCAACTCCCCGCTCGTGGGGTAATAGAGGTCAAGGGTACGGGCGATGCGGTCGCGGTGATCGCGCTGTCAGCCCAGGTGGCTAAATATCTGGCCCATTATGGCCTCGTTCTCGTGACGAACTATCGTGATTTCCAGCTCGTCGGCCGCACTCCTGTCGGCCAGCTGGTGCTGCTGGAACGCTATCAGCTTGCCGCAGATGAGCCGACATTCTGGAGCGAGCCGCTCAGCACGCTGCTGGCCACCCACGGCGAGCGCTTTCTAGAGTTTCTCCGCCGCACGCTCACCCACGCCGCGCCGCTGGCAGCACCCAAAGATGTCGCCTGGGTGCTGGCATCCTACGCCCGCGATGCGAAGAATAGGCTAGAACTTTCGCAGCTCCCGGCGCTTAACTCGGTGCGTGCTGCGCTGGAGGAAGCGCTGGGCATTACGTTTCAGGGCGAAAAAGGTGATCATTTCTTCCGCTCGACGCTGGTTCAGACGCTGTTCTATGGCGTATTTTCGGCCTGGGTGCTGTGGAGCAAGCAGCTTCCGGTGGGCGATATCACCAGCACGTTTGATTGGCGCATCGCCGCCTGGTCATTGCGTGTTCCGATGATCCGGGCGCTGTTTGAGCAGATTGTGATGCCCTCGCGCCTTAGTCCGCTCGGCCTGGTCGAGGTGCTGGACTGGACGGCGGCGGCGCTCAATCGGGTCGAGCGCGGCACGTTTTTCGCTCGCTTCGAGGAGGATCACGCTGTTCAGTATTTTTATGAGCCGTTCCTGGAGGCTTTCGATCCCGAGCTGCGGCAGGATTTGGGCGTGTGGTATACACCGCCCGAGGTGGTGCAGTACATGGTCGCTCGGGTCGATACGGTGCTGCGCGAGGAGCTGGGCATCGCCGATGGCCTGGCTGATCCGAATGTGTATGTGCTTGACCCGTGCTGCGGAACCGGCGCGTATCTGGTCGAGGTGCTGCGGCGGATTGTCCGCACGCTCCGCGATAAGGGCGAGGATGCGCTGATCGGGCTGGATATCAAGCAGGCGATCACGTCGCGTATCTTTGGCTTTGAGCTGCTGCCCGCCCCGTTCGTCGTGGCCCACCTTCAGCTGGGCTTGGTGCTGCAAAATCTGGGCGTGGCGCTGAACGATGCGACCAACGAGCGGGCCAGCGTCTATCTGACCAATGCGCTGACTGGCTGGGAGCCGCCGACCGGAGCCAAGCGCCAGCTCGGTTGGTTCGAGCTGCAGGAGGAGCGCGATGCCGCCGAGCACGTCAAGCGCGAGGTGCCAATCCTGGTGATTCTGGGCAATCCGCCCTACAACGGCTACGCTGGCATTGCGATGGGCGAGGAGCGCGATCTCTCGAATGCCTATCGCGCCACCAAGCAGGTCGCCGCGCCACAGGGCCAGGGCCTCAATGAGCTATATGTACGCTTTTTTCGTATGGCCGAGCGCCGGATCGTCGAGCGCACCGGGCAGGGCGTGGTCTGCTTCATCTCCAACTATTCCTGGCTCGATGGTCTGTCCTTTACCGGGATGCGCGAGCGCTATCTGGAGGCGTTCGATAGTATCTGGATCGATAATCTGCACGGCAATCGATTCATTTCTGAGTACGCGCCGGATGGCCGCACCAGCGAAACGGTATTTGCAATGCAAGGAACATCGCCTGGTATCAAGATTGGCACGGCAATTAGCCTGATGGTGAAGAAACCCTCATCTGATTCCCCTTATGCCCATTTGTTATATCGCGACTTGGATCAGGCGCGAGCAACTGAACGCCGACAGGCATTGCTGACAAGTTTGGAGTCTGCTGAATTCGATGCGCAATATACCGAGGTTGAGCCGTTGCTGGAAATAGGGCTGCCGCTGATTCCTCGCCAAACAACCACGGTCTATTTCTCCTGGCCGCTGCTGACCGAGCTGTTTCCCACATCCTTTCCCGGTATCCAGACCAGCCGCGATGATGTGGTCGTGGATATCGACCGCGATCAGCTGCTCAAGCGCATGCAGCAGTACTTCGATCCGGCCATCAGCCATGAGGAGCTGCGGCGGATTGTCCCTAAAGCAATGGATAGCACTGCTCGTTTTGATGCTCCAACGGCGCGCGATCAGCTCAGAAAACGCGGATTTCTGCCAGATCAGATAATTCGATATTCACATCGTCCTTTTGATCTACGTTGGCTATATTGGGAGCCAGAGACAAAGCTGCTCGATGAAAAACGGGCTGAATATATCAAGCATGTAGTATCAGACAATGTGTGGTTAAGTGCAGTACAGCAAAATCGTCGCGATTTTGACCCACCAATTGTCTTAAACACAGCTGCTTCACGTCACATTATTGAGCGCGGCGCAAACTTATTTCCACTCTATCTCCAACCAGATACCAAAATGCCATCGCTATTTGATGAACCGCAAACTACTGCGAAACCAAACCTGAGCACGCTGGCCTCAACCTACCTGCGCCAGTATGCAGCGACGCCAGAAGATCTCTTCTACCACATTGTAGCCGTGCAACACAGCGCCGCCTACCGGGCGGAGAACGCCGGAGCGCTGCGCCAGGACTGGCCACGGGTGCCGCTGCCGACCGATCAGGAGCTGCTACAGCGCTCGGCCGAGCTTGGGCGGCGGGTGGCGGCGCTGCTGAACCCGGAGGCGGCCGTGCCGGGAATCACCACCGGGGCCGTGCGCCCGGAGCTGCGCGAGATCGGCAAGATCGGTCGCACCGACGGCGGCTCGTTGAGCGCCAGCGACTTCGCCGTCACCGCCAGCTGGGGCCACGCGGGCAAGGCTGGCGCTACGATGCCGGGGCGGGGCCGGGCGATCAAGCGGCCCTACACCGCCGCGGAACTGGCAGCGCTGGAGGCAGACACCCAAGAGCAGCTTGGGGCCACGACCTACGACATCTATCTGAATGAGGCGGCCTGCTGGCACAACGTACCGAGCAACGTCTGGAGCTACACGCTGGGCGGCTACCAAGTGATCAAAAAGTGGCTTAGCTACCGCGAGCAACCGCTGCTCGGTCGTCCGCTGATCACCGAGGAGGTACGCGAAGTCACCGCGATGGCCCGGCGAATCGCGGCGATCCTGCTGCTAGCCCCGGCGCTGGACGCGAGCTATGCGGCATATGCATTTGTTGAGCTCTAAAATCCATCGGATGTCCATCGGATCTTTTGAGTTTTTCCGATGTTTCGTTTTCTGAACTCTGGTATGCTGCGTAGGGTCAACGGTGTGCCAACAACACATCCTGAAATATATGCCGATCGGATGTTGATCGGATCTTCTTGATTTTTTAGGCAATCAATCTTTTAAGGAATGGTATGCTATACAAGATTTCAACTTATACAGTTAATAACCTGATTTAATTGACTATAGACAAGGGGTATACTTTAGACTATACTCTCTGAAAAATACGGCGGAGGACATATGGACGAAAGCGAGTATCTCAATGGGGTACAAGCCGCCGAGTATTTGGGGGTTTCAAAGCAACGTATTTACGAACTTCGAGACTCACGTCGCATCGGTCGCATAATTGGTGGATATTGGCTTTTTACTAAATCAGAGCTAGACCATTACAAAGCTACTAAGTATCAACGGAAAACGGGCCGACCAAAAGGGAGCAGGAACAGAAAAATAAAGTGTGCCCCTACGATGGATTCAGCATCTAGGGGCACGGGCCGGAAAGCATTACCCGATCCAGCCAGCCATAGAATACCATGAGGCTGGCCTAACACTGGAGGATAGGCCAATGGAAGCGAAACCAGAGGAACAAGCTCTACTCGAAGCACTCATCAACGCCCCAACCCAGCCCGCTATGGCAACTGTCGTAGCTGGTACTAATTCAACCCAGGCTCAGCCTCGGATCATCACAAAACCCCGATCAAGGGCAACTGTCTACGATCAAACTCTCGAAGCAATGGCCTATGTAGCCTCTCTAGGAATTGCTCTGGCGTTGTGGACGGCAGGCGCATTCTTCACCCTCGTTTTCCTGGAGGGTGCTGGCGTCCCCGTTGCTCCAACTCAAATCTTTGCCTGGCTCATTCCAGCCTTTGTATCAGCCGTGGAGCTAAAGCTATGGCCCGCCCGAGGCCGTAGCCCAATTCGCGGTTTGATATGGTTCAGCGTGCTGGCATTTGATGTGGGAACATCCTTTGCCGGCCTTGTCCAATGGGGTGCTGGGCGACGCATCAATCTGTTTACTGGCATCACACTGCCGAGCACAGGCACAACCCTGTGGTTATTTGCTCTGGGCCTCGGCCTCCTGTTTGCTTTCGCACCAGAGCGTATCGGTAAGTTTGCTGTCCGTGAACTACGCACCTTATTGAAGGTATAGGAGCCTGGCTATGGATATTGGAACACAGATCCTCTTGCTGCTAATTGCTCTAAGCCTCATGGGCTTCTATACCGGACGGCGAAAGATCCGAGCGCTGATCGAAGAATATCGTGCGTTCCAGGCTTGGCGTCTGGCCGGCTCATCGCAGGTCTCAGCGACCCTTCCAGCATCCTCCAGCCCTGCGGTGCAGACAAGCTCGCCGACTTTTGATACAACCACAATTCGAGGAGCCGGTCTGGCATTGGCAAACCCACCTGGTGATCTACGAGCTGGGCTGCAGTACATCAAGGCAAATTATCCTAACAAGCACTATGCGTTCCCCTTAGGCTGGAAACGGTATAGAGACGAAGTTGATTGCGTCACAGGCTCACTGGTTGGCGATGTCAACCACATCTTGATTACAGGCCAAAGCGACGTAGGCAAAGATAATCTCGCCCGCAATATGTTGTTTAGCCTGGCGCTCTCCTATCGACCGAGCCAGCTCCAAATTGCAATCCTTGATGGCAAAAGCGGCCTCTCATGGCACGGGTGGCACACAAAAGAACACACCTGGCTCTTCGCCCGCACCAGCGACGATATCAAACCAGCAATGACAGCCCTTACAACAGAGCGCAAACGGCGAGAAGAGATCTTGTGGGATGTTGGAGCCGAAAAGTGGGAAGAATATCAGGGAGGGGATCTGCCATTACTGGTCGTCTACGTATCAGAGCTGTTGTTGCTCCAAGCTGCAACAAGTAAAACGGATCTCGCCCGTTGGATGAGCGAAGAACTATCCAGCGCCCGTTCCAGCGGACTCCGTTATATGGTGGCCACCCAAAATGCAACAAAGTTTGATACTCTCTGGCGATCAAATATTAGTTTGTTCATCGCCGGGTACCAAACGGCTGCTGATGGTGACGAACCCAACACCACGTTGACCACCAAGACACTTCGTGAACTAGGAACCCTAGCCGATGGTCGGATCATCGCCGTGCCACCGTCAGAACTACCAGCTGCACCTGCTGGCGCTGGCGTCTTTACACTCGTTCAGGGACGAGCTGTGAACACCGTTCGATCATCCTATTTGAGCAAAGAACATCAACAATGGCTCCTCAGCAAACTGCCTAACCGACCCGTCCAAGTCGCTGTCGAACATTCGACAAACCAGCTTTTGGAGCGACTCCATGCAGGGCTTCCATTACCTATGGAAGAAGAACATTTGTCGAACATTCTACAGCATCAGAATGAGCAAAAAGAACTTTCTGTCGAACATTCGACAGGATTTGAGGCTCGTCGAACTTCCGAAGATTCACGCTCAAAACCGACAACTGAAAAGTTCTACGTCGAACTTCCTTTAACCGAGGATATTGTCCCCTATGACGAGCAACGGCGGATCATTGAGCATGCCCAAAGTGTCAAAAATCGGCGTCGATTATCACTCGATCTCTATGGCACAGATGGTGGTCAAAAGGCAGCCTGGGTAAAAGCGGTCTGCGATGCAGCTGGGATTCTCCCAATACAACGGGCTGCTTAACCGAGGGGAATCATAGGAATTCAGGAAAAGAGAAACATTACATAATTCTTCGAGTGCAGATTGATTAACGCCTAAAACCAAAAGCCGCCCCTGAAATTTCTTTGGCCGGAAATAAGGGCGACCCTGGTCAACAAGGTAAATATCGATTTGATACTCGCATTGTAGCATGTCTTTTTCGACTTTGCTACCCGTGAGTGTTTATGTCAACCATAGCCACCCTGTTGCGTCAGGTCGCGCTCAAACACGATCCCTCTCGTCACGGCCTGATGCTCCCGCCCAACCCACGGGCCAAGTATCACGAGTTCGCCATCGCTCCGACCGAGGAGCAGCTGCGCCAGCATCTCGCCGGCGTGATCACCCTGGCCATACCCGCCACCTGCAACGACCTGGCCGGCTGTATCATCTTCGACATCGACGACCACGCGATCGACAGCATTCCGGCCCTACTGGAAACCGCCCGCCAGCGGCAGCTGTGGGCCTGGGGCGAATGGCACGTCGCGACCAATCGCGGCTACATCTGGATCCCTTTCGACCGCCTCACCAGCACCGCCGCGCTGGCCCAGCTTGGCCAAGAGCTGATTACGGCCACCGACCTGACCCCAGCGCAGCGCCAGGAGATCGACAACCGCACCGCCAACAAGTCCATCACCCGTCTACCGTTTGGTCGCCACACGCATACCACCCAGCGCGGTGATCTGATCTTTCAGGATGGCAGCAGTGCCGCCCTCGATGCCGATCCCGAGGCCGCCCTGGCTCTCTGGATGGAGCGCTACCACGAGAATACCGCTGACCAGGTCGCACCCTGCGTTCCACCCGCGCCACCACCACCACACCGCTCCTCACTCGCACGGTCCTACCAATATGTTGTCGCATCCGAGGTGCAGCGCCGCTGGAACGTCACCCACGAGGTATGCGATATCGTCCAGGCCGGTGGCGGACGCCGCTCCAGCCGCACCAGCTGGCACTGCCCGTGTGGCCAGCACCGCAACGGCGACCGCACCCCGAGCCTGCTCATCCGCCCGGCGAAGAACGAACGCTATGGATCGCACATTGTGCAGGGCTACAGCCCGACCTGCGCCTTTCACGACCCCACGAATGTGTTCGATGCCTTCAACGTGTATCGCATTCTGCACGGCCTGAGCAACGCGGAGATGCTCCTGCATGCCCGTCGGGAACTTGGCCTGCCAGAATGCGCTCCCGCCACACAGGGCGACAACGCCGGGCAACCCGACCACCACGCCCGACGGCGCAGCACACAGCCCGCTGAAACGCCCGCTGCCAACCCACCGCAGCCCGCGATCAGCGCTGCCGCTGTCCTGGCGCGAGCGGGCGAAGATTGCAGCCTTTCACGGGCGATGCGTACCCTGTTGTCCATCGTCGTTTCGCTGCTCGGCACGCGCCCCGCGACCCAGATTACGCTACACACTCTGGTGAACAAAACGGGCCTCACCCGGCGCACCATCCAGATCGCGCAACGTCGGCTGGTCGAAGATGGCTATCTCACAATCACGCCCACCAGCAAACGCTGTGGCGGCGACGATGCCAACCGCTACGCGCTGTGCATGGGGGGGGGGCGATCAAAACGATCACCCCTTAAGATTAAAGCATGGAAGGGGGGGGCAAACCATCCCGCCCGTGGCGGAATCGACGATCCCCGCCGCAACCCCGGAGCCCGTTCCCGCGCTCCTCGCTGCGGCAGCGGCTCCTGACCCCGTGGATGGGGCTCAACGTATATTCCCT
>MWWH01000350.1_pt1 | contig 13192 bp, 15 predicted proteins | sample 1047231 | NCBI WGS metagenome assembly MWWH01 (sample SAMN06349967, study PRJNA376086) | soil metagenome | isolation source: MG3-2 sample Antarctic (ecotone) soil | place: Antarctica | collected 2015-01-13 | reverse complement strand
GACCTAGACGACAAAACAAAACAAGACATACACAGCATAAAAAAGATATTTACAGGAGCGACAATACAATGAGAGTTATATCACTGGTAAACCAAAAAGGCGGAGTAGGTAAAACTACTACGACTAAAAACCTCGGGGCAGGGCTAGTCCGAGAGGGCAAGCGGGTGTTGCTTATCGACCTAGACCCTCAAGCTAACCTTACTTATAGCCTCGGGATACGCCCTGAAAACGACGAGACGCTCAAGACTTTGTACGAGGTGCTCAAGGGGACAGCAACACTCAAAGAGGTTATCTTACATCACGACAACGGTGTACACCTCGCCCCCTCACATATAAACCTATCAGCAAGCGAGCTAGAGCTAACCTCCCAAGCAGGGCGGGAGCTAATACTCAAGGAGGCTATCCGACCTGTTTTACACGATTACGACTACATACTTATAGATTGTGCTCCAAGCCTCGGCATACTGACGCTAAATGCCTTAGTAGCCTCTCGGGAGGTGTTTATCCCGTTACAGACGGAGTTTTTAGCTATGCAAGGTATGAGTAAGCTCCTAGAGACCCTCGCACTCGTCAAGCAACGCCTAAACCACGACATAGAGGTTACGGGCATTATTGGCACTATGTACGACGGACGTAAAAACCTCTCGGGCGAGATAGTAGCAACCGTCAAACAACACTTTGGCGATAAGCTGTTCAAAACCCTTATACGCTCTAATGTCTCGCTTGCCGAGGCTCCTAGCTACGGACAGGACATATTTACATATAAGAGCGATAGTCTCGGAGCGGTGGACTATAAAGCACTGTCAAAAGAGATAATAGCTATGGAGGGCAAATAATGGCTACTAAGAAAAAACGGCTAGGCGACGACCCCTTTGCTAATAAGTCTCTTAGCGGGCTTGATATGCTTATCGGCTCGACGACTGATGAACCCCGAGACCTAAACGTACGGGAGACACCAGCGTCGGCTAAACCAAAGCGGGGGCGACCAAAGGAGATAACCCGAGTTGTTACTAAAACCTCACAGAGCGGACTACGAGAGGGGCTTACACGGGCGACCTTTATTATAGGAGAGGATACGCTCGACCGCCTCAAGGAACGAGCCTACCAAGACCGTAAAAAGCTCAAAGACCTAGTTACGGAGGCTCTCGACTACTATTTAGCTAACAATAAAGCCGAGGGGGACAAATAAATGCCTAAAGTTATCGGGGATATGACCCTTTACACAGTGCTAGAGCTATCAAAGCTCCTAGACGTTACGGAGGTTACGCTCCGACGTTATATAAATGAGGGTAAACTCAAGGCTAAGAAAATCGGCGGGGCGTATCACGTCTCCGAGGAGGCTCTTAGGGAGTACATAGAAAAGGGCGAGCCGAGAAAAGACAGTTCGCAAAATAAAGAGGAGACAAGCTAATTGTATGTTTACAATGTACACAATGTTTACATAAGTGTATGACTGTAAAGTATAGATAGCAGACATAGAATTATGGAGACGACATTAAGTAATAAATCGGAGGTAATGACTAAGCTCGACAAGCGGGCTAGGTTTATCGAGTTGCGAGCTGAGGGGCAATCATTACGATTGATAGCTACCGAGCTGCACACTGCTAAAAGTACCCTATCATTATGGGAGGGTGAGCTACGCATAGAGATAGCCCGACACAAAGCCGAACGCCTGCAAGATATTTACGACCAATATGGGCTGTTAAAAGAGGCTCGTATAAAGGCGTTAGGTACGGCACTGCAAAACATTGATAAGGAGCTGGGCAAGCGTAACTTAGCCGATGTACCAACCGATAAGCTACTAGACTACAAGCTCAAGTACACCTCGGCACTTACTGATGAGTACGTCCCGCTTGATACTAGGGACAATATCAGTCAAAAACTGGACACTAAAGAAGTGTTGCAACGCCTTGATGACCTGTACCAGCGTGTCCGTTGCGGTGCGACCACCAAAGAGCAAGCCTCTAGCGAACTTATTGTTTTAACGGGGCTTATGCGAGCCTATGAGACTAGCGAGCTTGAGGAACGGGTAAGTAAATTACAGAGGGCAATACAACTATGACAAAACCAAAGCTCGATATACGCCAACTGATTAGAGAGGGCAAAATAAGCACCGACAAGGCTGGGCAACTGGTCGCTTTAGAAGTGTACGAAAATAGCGGTATGCTCAAAGAGAGTGATATGCGGGCACTCAAGGAGACCGTAAAAGACGCTCGACGCTACAACGCTTATATGGACGGCGTAAATCACATAGGGCGAATTGATAATGCTATTGCGGGCATTATGACCGACGCTCGGCTTAGTACGGTACGGATAGGCTGGACACTATCAGAGATACGGTTTACTGTGCGTGCTCTTTACCAAGTGCCTAGAGTAAGAGTTGTAACGCCTGAGGGTTATAAACGACTAGGCGACGATAAACGGGAACGGCGACTTAAACGCACTTATACGCTTATGACTTTGTACCATATCATTGCTGAAAGTATTATCGAGAACCCCGTAAATAAAACCCAAAAAGACGCAGTGGCTGCCCTTAAAGCGGAGGCAGAGGAACATAAAAACGAAAATAACTTTTACGGTATCGACCTTATTGATAAGGGCTATGAGATATGGGCAGGCTGGACAGCATATTACGACGCCCAAGGGTTTACGCTTGCTGACCTTGCCGATGACTTACCTGATTACCACGCCCTTGTATTGAGCATTATTACTCAGGCTCATAAAGATAGAAAACTATCTATAGACCCCGCAACCGTACCTTTAGAAAAGTGGCACAAGACCCCCTTAAAAGGCTCCGAGCTTAAAACATTAGGGGGCGTTACTAAACTACTTGATGACAGTATAAATCTGCCCGAGAGCCGAGATAATGTTTTAGATGAGTACGACGATGAGGGCGAGACAAAAGATAACCCTGCTGGTCGAACAGAGCGGGCTGATTATGAATTATACTCACAAAAATACGCAATTATTACCCGACCATACCTCTATAAAAATGAGCTTACTGACGGGGAGTTAGACCCGAGCAAAGACTACTACTCTAGGGACTTAGACCAGTGGACAAGCCCCCGCTTTGGCTATGGGGCATTAAGACATTTATCTGATGAACGTGGTATGGAAAATGATATGGCTCTCTCGCTTATTAAGCAAAAACGACACGAACTGATAGAGGCATTACGACTACTGCTTGTGCTAACTAAATGGCGTGAGCGGTCAGGTGAGTTACTTGGTATTAGCAAGGCTGACCGTTTTGTAGCACAAACTAAACGGGTATCACCCACTGTTATTTACGACGAGTACAACAACCATAGGGACATATATTATGGGGCATTAAGCGGTGAGCAGGTTATCGACCCTCAATACCTAGAGTACCTAGAGTTATTGAGGCAGGCTTTAGCACCACTACATAACCCTGACACCTATAATGCACTCTCAAAAGAGGAAAAGGCTATGCTATTTAACCCAACCCAAGAGGGCGACGTGCTTGCCTATGACAAGAACCCGCCTAATACTTTAGACGGTATTATGAAGTATCGGAGCCTTAAAGACCCCTACGCATTAACAGAGGCAATGCTTACGGAACATAAAACGGTGGCTGACTGTTTAGCCCTTATAAATGGTATGAGCCTAGAAGGTATTGCAAGTGTATATGAGCAAATTACAGACGACCTTATTGCTTTAGAGACACCTATAATTGAGAGAACTAAAGATGCCGTCTAAAGGTAAGCAACCCTCAAAACCGACGGGCAAACATTATAAGCTAATCATCAGTGATACAGCTCAGGTAATGGCAGCAACAGAGGTTAGTTCACAACTAGAGGCTCTTGGGCAAGTCGTAGATTTAGCTAAGCAACCTACACTTCAACAAGCCACAAAACGCCTTAAAACTGATGAGGGCACTAGCTCAAAGGGTGCTCGGATGAGTAACGCCTTAGCGTTTAATACTTTACCTAAAGCCCTAAACAAGCAAATCTCTATTTTTGATATGTTAAACCAAGAACAGAGTATGCGTAAGGTTATCGTAGAAAATAACTTAGATAAAATCGGAGCGGAGCTATCTGTCCCCGAGCAACGAGCACTCGGTGCAACACTAGAATTACTACATAACTCAGGTGCATACCGTCGAGCTGACGAGCTACTTGAGCAACAATCTATCATCACGCCTGAGGAAATTGTTATACCCCTCAAGGACTACTTAAAGGCATACGGTGCGGAACGCATAATCACAGGGCGGAATAAGCTCGATTACCCACGCTCGGAGGTACAAGAGGCACTGCAAGGGCTCAAAGGGCTTACAAAGCCTGTTATGCAGGTCTGGGGACTACGCAAAGGCGAGCGGTACGACTATGCACAACGTACTTATGGCGGACTATTGACGGAGGTATCAGAACAATACTTTGATATTAGCGACAGCACTTATAAAGAGTTGGCTAGTGGTAATACCACCGTCGCTCTTGGGGCTAAATACATACGCATAATGCCTAGTAAAATCTTTTATACTAAGCCGTTTATGCGGTATCCTAGACACCTCGTTACCGAGCTACGCAATCACTTAAAAGATAATAACCAACGCCTTACGCCTACCCTGCTCAATGTCATTACAATGCTTAGTTTAGAGGCTCATAATAACGATACTGACTTAGTGGTGCGTGATTACGACACAATGATAGCCCAAAGCGGACAAAACAAAGTAATTGAGGGTGGCAGCAAGTCGCCTAAACGCTACAGTAGAGCCGAGGAACGTATAAACAAAGCCCTAGACCAGACTAAAGCTATCGGGGCTGTAAAAGACCACAAGCTAGAGACCGACCCCGTAAAGGGCAAACAATACCATATAAAAATTGACCCGAATAAGATAAAGGGAGGAAACGGATAACATAAATAGGGGTAAACCAACGTCCAGCCCCCAATAGCCACACTCGACGCTTTAATTCTGGTCAATTACATTGCGAATAGTCCACTCAAGTCTCTCGATATACTTTCTGTTGTGGTGGTGGCTCGCAAGTGCCTTGTAACTTGCAACATTACGTAGATTTAGGTTTCTTTTTAGCTTATTTTGGGCGTCGTTATCTAACCGTCTGCCCGTACACCATAAATCGACACCTAAATACGCCACACCCTTTTTGACAGGCTTAACGTAATCAATATCTTTGTGAACACTTAGCTTGAGTTCAGTAGTGAGAAACACTATAGCCTCGGTACGTAGCCTCTCTATGTCGGCCTCGGTTGCTGCAAAACATAACCAATCATCGCCGTACCTAAGATACGCATATGGCCTTAGCGTATGTTTCATAAATCTATCAAACTCGTTTAAGTAAACATTGGCAAAGATTTGACTGGTGAGGTTGCCGATAGGTATGCCCCGTTGGACGTCAAAGCTGCTGTAGCTATCAACAATCTCATCGAGTAGTATCAGTGCTGTGGTGTCATTTATGCGGCGTCTAAGCAAGAGTTTTAGTGTTTGTTTATCAACGCTATCAAACATTTTTGTAATGTCTGCCCGCCAGAGCCAAGCGTCGGGGTATTTTCTCATAAAGAGTTGTGCTCGCTCTATAGCAGCGTGCAAGCCTTTACCTTGTCTACACGACCAGGCGTCGTAAATAAAGTGCTTATCCCAAATAGGCACAAGGTAGTCATAAAGTAGGCGGTGTACTACCCTGTCTCTTACCGAGGCAACCGCAATGTCACGTCGCTTGTTATCATTGACAATCATATGAGCGTACGGGCTGTGCTTGTAGGTACCTTTTTGAATATCCCGAGCCAGCTTTAGGATATTGTCGAGTAGTTCGTACTCAAACATTATGATTGCACGACTTGGTTTTTTACCTGTTCTAAACGCTCTATAAGAACGCCAGAGGTTTGCTACACTTATGTTTATGGACGAACTACCTGTCATTGCTATTTCCTTTGAGATTTACAAAAAACTACTGGAACTAAACACTACACTGGACAGAAAATATCGCTATTCTCTCGGCGAGCAGGCCGCTAAATGCTGGTCTGACACACTAGAGCAGTTGTTACTGGCTAAACACGCCCCTAAGCCTATGAAAGCAAGCTATCTATTGAAAGCTAATGTTCTTGCCGAAATGACGTCACTACATTTACGAGCAATTCTTGAGCTTAATCTGGCAAACGAGACAAATGTCCTTAAAGTCCAGGCACGCTTGAGCGAAACACGCCGTATGATAGGCGGTTGGCTCAAAAGCGTGCACTAGACCGTACCCCTTACACCTCGCCGCCAGCCGACCGTCGTTCTCATTGTCAGCGTCAGAGTTGTTCAGGTTAGGCTTGCCGTCGTTGTTCACGTAAGAGTACGGAACAATCGCCCACCTCTCAACCGTTAGCCTTTAGCAGCCTCTTGTTCACCTCACCTACGCATAGTTGAGGGACTGCTTTTCTTTCAGCACCCTATTTTTGGCACTACTAACTAAAGACACGTGGGGTGTTAAGGGTTATTGATGTGCTTACTACCGTAAAAAGAACCAACTCCTTACAAGGAGCCTTTTTAGGTAAATGCAAACAATCATCTATTCAGGGCACCGATAGGAATGTGCCTTTGGACTACTTACCCCGAACGTACGGTTCGTAGGTAGTCGTTAGATAAAGGAAAAAGGGGGAAATATGAGGGAAAAAGCTAAAGGTTTTACCCCACCGCCAGCCGACCGTCGTACTCATTGTCAGCGACAGAGTAGTACAGGCGAGGCCTGCCGTCGTAGTTCACGCAAGAGCACGGAACAAACGCCCACCTCTCAACCGTCTTTGGTTCAAGGTCAAAGTGGCGGATAAAAGTCTTATCGTAAGCACTACTGTCATCTAGTTTGTCGCCCTGGGCACGCAAGCTATACCAGTAGGTAACAGCGTCTAACAGGCTTGGTACTCTGGCCTGCAACTCTGGACGGCTTGCCTGACGTTCACGGAGCAACCGTAATTGCTCGTCGGCTCGTTTGTAGGCTAATTGGCTATCAAGTCGGCTCGGTATTAGGCTTAGGCGGGCAGGTGCATTACCTGTATTGCCTGACCACTCACGCCCACTGTAGAGGTCTTTACGGTACAGCTCGTCGTACACATACGTAGAGTAAGGCTGGTCTTTGCCGAAGTTCTCGGCTAAGGCTACGATTTGAGCCTCACTTGCCTCAATGTTAGGCGTTGCCACAAGGTTAAAGCGAGCACCGTTTTCTATCAGCTGCTCTACGAGGTAATCGTAAGTACCGTTGGCCTGCCACTCTTTGTCTTTTGCAGCAAAGAGCCGTTCAAGCTCATTTGGGGACATTGTAGCCTCGCCCTTGCGGAATAGGCGTTGTTTACCACCTAGCTGTTCTGCGACCGTCTTATAGGCTGCAAACGCACTCTGTAGCTGCTCACGAACGCTCTCTGGCAGTATGCGGGCTAGCTCGGGCTTATCTTTATCGCCTCGCAAAGTTCTAATCTCGCTAATACGGGGGTCGTTCTCATAGCCAAAGCCTTGTATCTCGTGGTCTAACTCGTAGAGAAAACGTAGCTCACTGCCGCTCAAGTTGGCCTCGGGATTGGCGGTAATTTTCTTTTCAATAGCTGTAAGCTGTTTCATATCCTGGGCTTTGCGGATATACTCCTCGCCGCCTGGCAAATCTTTGAGCTGTTCAGCCGTAATGTCGGCCATTTCGTGTTCAAGCTCCTGGGCAGCATTTACGCCACGCACCTCGGCAACATTACCCTGCTCCATACGTATAGCAACACGTGGGACGCTATCTTTACCGTCCTCGTCACGGGTGTAGTACACAAAAAAGTCACCGCCTCTTAGCTGCATAGTAGCGGTACTTTCGCCAGCCGTACACCAACCTGTACCGTGCCCTTGCAATGAGCCAGATAATCGACGGGAGGTACGGGGGTCGTCGGTCTGATTGAACTTAGTCCACGAGCCTCTTATTTCGTTTCTTAGCTCTGGCGTGTCTGGTGTTATTTCTAAGACGGCGTGAGCATATAGTTTGCCAAAGTTACCGCCTTTTAGCAGCTTTTGTAGCTGGGCGTCGTTCGCACCACCATTTACCTGCTCGCCTTGCACTCGTGACTTGTCGAGCACGTCGTAAACATAAGCCAAAGCCTCACGGTTCAGTTCAGGGTATGGGGCTGTTGTGCCACGACTACGCTTTTGAAACTCGCCTTTGTCTTTATCGTATGTACCGAGCCTAGTAACTGATGTCCAGGTATATTGCTTAAACCAGTCAGGGTAACCGCCGTCATTGCCACCGAGATACTCGACCCATTTACCTAAACCAACACGCTGGTCAGCTTGTACGGCCTCTGTCATTTGACGCCGCATTTCAGAGGTAATCTGAACGTCACCGTGACCCTGCTCTCGGGCAATACGTCGTTGTAGCTCAAAGTAACCCTCTGGTACGTCGGTAGCGTCTATAACGTGAGCGTTAATTTGTCGGTCTATACTACTCTGGTCACCTGTCTGGATACCGTCGTTTACGTACTCTCGATTAGCTAAAAAACCGAGATAAGCCGAAATCTTGTCGGCTGGCTCGTTCGGGATAGCCTCACCGCCGTTACGTAAGTAGTCGGCAACAACCTCTACCTCTTGAGATGTATGGAGGTTAGGGTTACGTTCGTGTAGAAATGAGCTGCCTGGTGTTTGCATAGTAGTTATGTGTAGCGTTTATGATTTTTGTTTTTTTGTATCTAACAGACTACATACTATCATATTTTAAGGTTCGTGTCAAGACGCTCACGCTTGAGGCTTTGACAATGTGTAGGGCAACTACAAACAACTTACGTGCTGGTAATTACCTTTGTATACGCCTCAAAAGCAAGCTGCTCGCATATTTCGGCATACTCAAGCTGTAAATCAGCAAAGCGTTCAAGGACGGCCACCAGTTCAGTAAGATATTCCTGGTTGCTCATACTACTGTAGGCTAACTTTTACGCCGCCTGAAAAGGCACTGTCGTGTAGTTCAGCAGTTACGGGTGTTTTGTCTTTCGGTAGGTCAAATACCAATATGCCGCTCACGCTGTTGCCTGGATTGATTTGATTTAAGAACGTGCTGCCCTCTGGGTTGGCGTAAAGAGAGGCTGTGCCGTCAGCAGAGAACTTAGAGTTAGCAGCGTCATATAGATACTGGCTACTACTATCAAAGGTTTGTGCCTCGCTACCTATATTTTTAATGGTTACGTTTACGAAACAGAACTGGCCTTGAGCTTGTTTAGTCAAATACTGATTTGTGCCAGCCGAGGCTTTGCCACACTCGGCACTGGCAACCGTAAACTCGAACTTGCCGTCACGGGCAACCTCATTGAGTTTAGCCGTAGCCGCTGGCTTGTTTTCGGGCTTTGCGGTATCTGCTTTGTTGGTATCGCTACTGTTAGTGTTAGTCTTGTTACCGCCCCCTGCTGCCCCACCGATTACAGCAAGTAAAACAATTATCCCGATTACAGTCAGTACCTTGTGCCGTCCAAACCAGTTCTTATTGTCCTTGCTCATCTAATCGTCTCCCTTTAATTGTTATCTTGCAGGCTATTATGCGACAAGCTGTCTGTAGATACAACCTTTATGCTGCGACAAACTGTCTGTATGACAAGAGAGCAAGAGTTTATAGGTATTTTTGGCAGACGCTTGGCTATTGTTCGCAAACAAAAAGGTATGACCCAAGAAAAGCTCGCCGAGATTGTTGAGGTGCATAGAACCTATATAGGCTACATTGAACAGGGCAAGCGAAACCCGAGCATAGGTAATGTATATAAAATTGCTACCGCACTAAAAATACCTGTCAAAAGTCTATTCTAGTCTAACAATCGTATTGACATACATATACGATAGGCATACAATGTATGTTATGAGTAACGTACTACTAAGTATCAAAACAGATGAGCAGACTAAGCAGGAGTTAAAGACTTTTGCAGCAGAATTAGGTGTGTCGAGCACCGCTTTTGTAAATATGGTAGTTAAGCAGGCTTTACGAGACCGTCGTGTAGTATTGAGCACCGACCTTGAACCGACGCCCTACCTGGAACAGCTTATAGGGGCGGCGGACGCCGATTATGCAGCCGACCGAAACATAACCCACACAAAAGGGTCTAAAGAGGCTCTAGCCCACCTCGACAGCCTAATGCAAAAGTAAGCTATGGACGTTGATTTTACTAAAGCGTTTAATAAGCAGTTTGAAAAGCTACCACGCAAGAAACAAGAGCAAGCAAAGGGAGCTGTTGCTTTGTTTATACAAGATGTAGCAGCCCCTACTCTACGCAATCACGGGCTAAAAGGTGAGTGGCAAGGTCACCGCTCTATTAGAGCTGGTGGTGATTTACGATTACATTTCAAGGTTATTGCCGACAATAAAGTGCTTTTTGTCGCAGTCGGGTCGCATAGCCAGCTCTATAAGTAGAATATGACGTTTACTTTGTAAACATTGTTTACAAATAGACTAAGTGTAGAGACGCTATACTAGCTCTATGAGTAAATACTGCTTTAGTGGTTCTTATAGTAACAAGCCCTATGTTCTAAAACAGCAAGCTGGCGAGTTAGAGTACGTCCCCCTGCCCGACAAAATACTAACCGCTCGGCAGTACCGAGCCAAGCTAGAACGAAACCGAAAAGGAAAAAGCCAAGCGTGGAGCTAATAACGTGTTTACAACGTAAACAATGTTTACAGAGGTTACAATGTTTACACAACTATATCTGTTATGCTTACGCAAAAAGTCCGACATTATGTGGCACAAGTCCGACATAAAGTGGCACAAGTCCGACATTATGTGGCACAACTAACAGAGATAAAATACGTCAATATAAAGTTACATAAAGTAACATAGAGAGCCGAGAACGCTAGGGCGTCTCGCTCTCTTTTTGCATATAGTCGGTCTTGACTGTTTATAATACGTCGTAGTATCGTTTGTATAGCTTGTGATATAATGTAAACATACAATAGAAACAGGAGGGTAAAAACAATATGGACGATATGAACGCACGAATAGAGACTGAGTTTCACGACGACACCACAGTTTATATAACAATTTCAGTCGATAAGACCAAAGACGACGACCCAAGCAAGCTAAAGTTCTTGCTACCCGACGGTACGGAGCTAAAGCTAGAACGTAGCGAGAGCACCGAACAGGCAGACGGCGAGCCTGTTTACGAGGTTACGGGCATAAAAAAGGCATAAATGAGGGTAAACACTAAAATGACTGACGAACTAGCAATAACTGCTCCCCGCTCCGACGAGCAAGCTATGACGACTACGCTCGACCACTCGGTTATTATCGACCGCTTTTTAGCGTCTCACGACATAAAGCCAAAGAGTAAAGAGACGTACCGCCGAGCATTACGCCAGTTTTTTGTTTACCTAGAGATTATCGGCTTACAACAACCTACTCGACAGACGCTTATCGCCTACAAAGCGTACCTAATCGACAAAAAATTATCTCCTTACACCGTCTCCGCTTACATAATCGCCCTCCGTAAACTATTTCAATGGACAGAGAGCGAGCACTTGTACGCTAATATCGCCTCCTCTATCAAGGGACAAAAAAAGCCCAAAGGGTTCAAGAAAGACGCCTTATCAGTAAAGCAAGCCCGAAAGCTCCTAACAGATATGGATACAGACACACTAACAGGGGCGAGAGACTACGCTCTTGTAAACCTCCTAGTCCGAACTGGCTTACGAACAATAGAGGCGGAGCGGGCAAACGTCGAGGACATACGCCAACAAGGGGAGCAAGCCGTTCTCTACATACAGGGCAAAGGGCGAGACAGTAAAGACGACTTAGTGATACTGACCGACGAGACCCTAGAACCTATCAGAGCCTATATTGCTATGCGGGGGCGAGGCGTAAAAGACGGCTCTCCCCTGTTCATCTCTCACAGCGACCGTAATTATAGTGGGCGACTGACAACCCGCTCTATATCCCGTATCGTCAAGGATAAGCTAACCTCTAGCGGACTAAACGACCGACGGCTAACTGCTCACTCGCTCCGACACACCGCCGTAACCTTTTCTCTTATCGGCGGAGCGACTATACAAGAGGCTCAAACACTTGCCCGCCACTCGGATATAAACACGACCCTAATTTATGCTCATAACCTAGACCGTATATCAAAAGCTCCCGAGCTAAAGATAGACGCCCTCCTCGGGAATACCCGTAACCTAAACAATGTAAACATTGTAAACACGAAAATGGGGATAGCATAATGACCCCTGCAAAAGGCGACACAGCTCTCCTACTCGACACCATATACGAGCAGTTTGACGTACCGTCGGCACTCCCCGAGCTTGAACCTAAACGAACAGGGTTAGCGTTTACGCTCAAGTGTCCCCTATGTGATAAAAAACGAGCCTTTATTTACGAGGGCGGACACGTCATAACCTGTAATCGCCGTAACGAGTGCGGGTACTCCTCTACTCTTTGGGACTATATAGCTACTAGAGATAAGCTCACAGGCTCACAGGAGACGCTACAAGCCCTTGCTCGGCTTGCGGGTTACACTTTACCCTCGTCGTTATCAACGGACGCCCTAGAGGCTCTAAAACGCTCACAGTTACAGCAAACTCGGCTAGAGACCGCTCAAGCCTTGCTTACCTCTCGTATGTTTACTGATGACGGCAAAAAAGAACGGGAGTACCTACACAAAAGGGGATACGACGACGACGACATACGAGCTATGGGTCTAGGAACTATCCCGCCTAAATCAGCACTCGACGCACAGCTAGCAGACGCTTTTGTAAACAATGTAAACATTGTAAACACTAAAATAACCGAGCTAGCTGTAACAGGGTACGGAGCTACTCATACCCTGTCTATACCGTATCGCAATAAAAGGGGACAGCTAGTCGGGTGGAGCGTCCGTTCTATAAGCGGGACAGAGCCTAAATATAAATACTCGCAAGGTATGGAGACAGGCTCGGAGCTACATAACTTAGACCAAGCGAGGGGACTAAAGCACCTTATTATCGTGGAGGCTCCGCTTGACGCACTTATAGCAACCGCTCGGGGCATATCGGGAGTAGTTGCTTGCGGACGTAATAAACCGACCGCTAAACAGCTCGACGACCTAAAGGCTCTCGGTGTTATCAGTGCTACGCTTGCTCTCGATAGCGACGAGGCGGGGCAAAAGGGAACAGAGGAGACGCTTTACGCCCTTGCCGAGCGGGGGATACGGGGCTATGTTCTAACCTATCCCGACGGCATAAAAGACCTTGACGAGGCTATCCAAAAGAACGGG
>MWWH01000349.1_pt1 | contig 13202 bp, 10 predicted proteins | sample 1047231 | NCBI WGS metagenome assembly MWWH01 (sample SAMN06349967, study PRJNA376086) | soil metagenome | isolation source: MG3-2 sample Antarctic (ecotone) soil | place: Antarctica | collected 2015-01-13 | reverse complement strand
TTCGCTGTGCGCCTTGCCTCTCAACTTAAATTCAACTGCCTCTTTAATCGGTGAATTTCGGCTAACAAAAGCTGTTTCTTGAGCGCGTCAAGGTGCGCCATCAATGCCTCGAACCGCGCTTTCGTGCTCGCGGCGCGTTGTTCTAATTCTTCCGTCGTTCCGTTCATACCGCTATCAGTCCCCTATGCTGCTTTCGTTTCCTCATCCTGCTGCTGCTGTCGTTTCCGTTTTTCGTATTCAGCTAATGCAAGGCGCGTTGGTGTTGATAAATCGGTCAAGTGCAACTTGCCGCGCCGGTGCTGGTCAAGTAATCGTTCGTACCATCCGTTGCGCTCGAATTTATTTGGCTTTATCTCTTCTTTCATCTTGATGCTCCCGTCGTTTCCACATTGCCGCATGGAAATTTCCTAACGGTGCGCTGCGCTAAATCCCAAAGCTGTTCATCCGTCGCGGGTGAATCTTTGCCCGGCTCGCACCGCGTATCTCTTACCTCAATCATCTGCTGATACAGTTCTTCAACGGTGCTGGCATAGCCATGCGTCCAGCGCCCGCACGCTATATCTCTCAACCTATCGTTTCGCTGACCTTCTGGAATGATGTAATCCGTACTTCGTTCCTTAACTTGAAAGTCAATTACTTTTGCGGGCGGGCGCGAACCTTTTGTTTCGTGTGCGACGAGAATCTCTAAAAGCCAAGCGGGTGGCGGGGTCGCGCGCACATCGTTGATAAGCTCGTAGCACTTGCCCGACTCGTGATTGCTTGGCGGCAAAACTACGTATCCACGATTTGCGCGGGTATCAATTCCGGGTGCAACAATACTCACCGTATTCCGCAAGTTGATGCCCTTCGGAAATTCAAAGTAGAAGTGATAACCACCGCTGCCTGTTTTTATTTTCAACGTCTCTAGCCACTCGTCACCATAAGATTCTATCAAGTCGGTTAAGCTAAGATCGCCGCCGTGTCTTGGGTCAACGTCAAAGACTAAAAGGCCCGAAACCTCGCCCGTTGCTCCGGCGATGTTCACGTTCTGATACTTCCGAAACCATTTAAGTATCTGGCGCGGCTCGGTAGAGGCTTCCGTGAGTCCGTGGTAGTTTTGAGGATGCTTGCCGGGCGTGCGGCAGGTCGCGCCGTACTTACACCTGCAATGCCCGTTTTCGTCCACCGAGAAAAGCGGGATGATCGGGACTCCGCGCGCCGCCCACATCAACGCCGCCTCTTCGGTGGAATCGAAAAGCGGCGTATTTTCAACAACTTCGGCAACCTCTTCCTTTTCTTCGTCCGGCGGGGGGGGTGTCAAACTGACGGGGGTACGCTGTCCACCATTCGAGGAATTAGAACCCATGGGTTCTAAATTTCTAACGACCACAACGGCTTCGGAATTGTCGGATATGTTCTTACCGTATGTGTGCTCTGTATCTATACGATCGAGCAAGGGAGTATCAGCCGCTTCGATTCTTTTCTGCCTAGCCCTCTTCTCGCGTTCATCTTTCATCCGTTTCGAGAAGTATTCAGCTTGCGCCATCTTTTTGAGGCGTTCGCAAAACTGCTCGACCTCGCGCAACGAATTTCCTCCGGCGATTTCTATTCGCATCATGTTTTGATGAACGGTGGTTTCAGCGCGCGTCCATGTTGCCTTAATGATCGCGTCGTCCGTGATGGACGCACCATCGGTTTTGGTTTTTTCTTTCGCTATCTTCTCCGGGAGTTTTTTATTGATGCCTTCCCAGAGAAGCTCATCAGTGATCGCGGCTGACGGATTCGCGCCGTAGTCCGGTAGGTTCTTCGCTTTAAGTAAAATGTATTTGACGGTCTCGCCTAGATAGTCACGCTCGTATGATGTGATGAACTGTGTCACACCGTCGGCGCGGCGAATCTCGAAAAGCTGGCGTCCGCATTTTTGCTCTGCCGCATCAAGGGCGGCGAACGCGCGGCTCATGTGTTGGTCGGCGTTCTCATCGTCTCCCTTGTAATCAAGTTGGCGCGCGGCATACTTGTGCGCTTTGAATAGCGGCAACGGCGCGCCGTTCATCAATCCGTGTATGCCGTTGGCCGTGCGCGTGGCTTTGTTTCCGAAGTCCAGAAGATTAAGGATGCGATTTTTAACGAACAAGAATTGTTGATGATTCCTGTCAAACGTGGTCGCGTCGTATTCAGTGAAACCTTTAGATCGCGGCGGCGGCGTGGTTCGATTGAATGTTGTTTGATTCGTACTCATGCTGCTCTGCGAACCCCCTTCCCGTATCTGAGGGCGGGGCGCACATGGCGCATGACGTTATTCTCCGAAGCCTCTAAAGCTCCGGCATTGCGGACCAAAGCAGCACGCGCATTGATTGCGTGCGAGGCTTGAAACTGCGCTAAACTTGGCCGGATCGCACGCGGCTTGTTCGGCTTTTTTTGTGGGGTAGGGTTGCTTAAATCAAGAAAAGTCGTTAATATATCCATCGGTAGTTACCTTTCACGTTCACGTTCAGTTCAAACTAAGAAGCCTTTGCGAGTTCATCGCTCGCGGGGGCTTCGTTTTGTTTGCTTGTCAAAAAGGGGAAGCCCTAAGTGGCGGCGACAACTCCGATCACTTAGGGCTTCCTATGCCTCGCTTCCGCTGGCGGCTATGCGGGCAATCTTTATTCTTCTACCGTGTTGTCGAATACGGCGGCATCTCGATATGCCCATTTAGTTTTCAACTATCAAAACTAAACCCTATTGTACCATAGTGTTCAACCGTGTTCAACATATCTCACCTAAGTTGTTGGGAAATAACAACAAAAGAGCGGCCAAGTTTCCGAGTTGGAAACATTTGGTCGCTCAAGGGCAACTGCTGAATTGTAATCCTTCTCAAGCTCCACTGTCGGGATTCAAAACTGAACTTCATCTTCAGGCTATCTATAACTATCTTGATTTATCTTTAAGGGTTCTATATTCTGCGTGCACCATATGCAGGAGGGTACATGTCACGCAAACATCCATCTGATTTGATTACTACTGCGGAGGCGCGGGAGTTACTAAATGTCAGCGCGGTTAAGATGGCGCAGATCATCCGGGAAGGTCTGGTTCGATACTTCATCAACCCGCTCGATAGGCGCGAGAAGCTGGTCAGCCGCTCGGAAGTTCTGGGACTCAAACCTAAACGAGCCAAAGCAGCATGAAAACTATCGCTATCGCAAACCACAAGGGCGGCTGCGCCAAGACAACGACGGCGCTGAATCTCGCCGTCACATTAGCCAATACGGGATCGAGAGTGCTCTCCGTTGATCTCGACCCGCAAGGAAACCTTTCGGCTTCGCTCGGCGCCGATCTGCAGGAGCTGGAGGAGACGCACCTCACGTCGCATCGCCTGATGCTCGACGAGCGCGGAGACTTCTCCGATTACATAATTCAATCTCGACCGCGTTTGCATCTATTGCCCGCTTGCCTTGACGCAGATGCGGAGGCGCTGCTTGACGGTCAGGCCGTCTCACGGGAATTGCTGCTCAAACAGAAACTCGCGCCCGCGCAGCCCGCCTATGATTACTGCGTCATTGATACGCCGCCGAGCCTCAGGGTGCCGACATTAAACGCGCTGGCGATCAGCGACATGACGGTTGTTCCGGTGGAATCGAGCATGTTCGCGCTGCTTGGTTTGGGTCAGCTCCTGCGAACTGTCGCCAAAGTCAGACGGGCGCACGCACCCGATATGCTGGTGATGGCGCTTTCAACTCTCTACACGGCGCGCCAAAATCTAGACAAGGGGATTCGCGCCAAAGTGCTTGAGAAGTTCACCGAAGATTTTGTGTTCCAGACTACGATCCCGCGAGCGGTCTCGGTAGGCGAGGCGACGGCTACGCTGCAAGCGGTCGTAGAGGTCAATCCAGAGTCGGCTGCGGCCTTTGCCTTCCGCAAACTTGTTTCTGAAATCCGCGAGGTGATGGGTGATGAAGAAAGCAGATCGAAAGCGTCTCGACGAAACGCTCAATAAAGCTCTGTCGCCCCCACGACGGATGCCGAAACAGTCTCTTGACGCGTTATTGGACGAGTATGACGACAAGAAACCGGAGGCACAATTAAGCCTAGCCCCACAGACTAGCCTAGTCAAAACCGACGGTTATGCCCGGTCTGAGACCAGCCTAGCCTCACAGACTAGCCTAGTCTCACGGACCGGGCTAGTGGTTGATATGATGGCGAGCCTCCCCCCAGCTAAAGGTTACGTCCGGCTTTATTATCAACTCACCGATCATCTTTACCCGCTGCTGGATGCCTATGAACAGGCTGTCCATGTGCATTTGTTCAGACTCTCATGGGGATTCGGTAAACCCACGTGCACCATAGGCTTGCCGAGATTATCGAGGCGCGCGGGGGTGAGTTTAAAGAGCGCACAGCGCACCGTCGGGCGGTTGGAGGCGAAGGGTTTAATTAGAAAACTCGGCATGGTGATCGGGCGCGGTAAGGAGCAGGGAATAGAATTTTGGGTAGCCCCACCGACTAGCCTAGTCACAGAGACCAGCCTAGTCCCACCGACTAGCCTGGTCTCACAGACCACATATAAAGAAAAAGCTTTAAAAGAAAATACACACACACAAGTTGCGCCGCCGGAAGCGGCGGGTGCGGGTGTGGGATCGCGGTTTTCTCTCAAACAGTGCATAGCATACGCGGAGCATCGCAAGGCTTCGGATCCGAACATGCGGAGTGCCGGGGCCGTTGGCCGGAAACTCTACGAGACGGGGCGCGAGGATGAGTTGATTGACGAGTGGCTGGCTGCAAAGGACGCGCCGCGGCTCGACACATCACAGTGCCCGGACTGTCACGGTACGGGGATGTACTACCCGGAAGGCATTGGCAAGGGCGGCGTGAAGAAGTGCGACCACAAAAGATTGAAAGAAGCGTGAATCTAAATTCTTGAGCAGGGAATTAGCCTAAGAGTAAAGTTCTGTCGCCGCATCAATGGTTGATTCAACATACCATATTTATGAAAGCACTAATCATCTTTACATTAGGGGCGGTCTTGCATGTTACGCAAACAAGCCTCAACACTCACGCACAAAATAAAAGTTGGCGGATTTACTCGCCACCCGATAAAAGTCTCAGTGTCGAGTTACCTACGCCGTTGGTCAAAGTCAAATCATTTGATGGCAAACATGGGGTAGATTTAGATTTTGATCCGGAACAGAATGGTAAAGGTAATTATTCTTATGCGGCAATTGATCCTGTTTCAAGAGATAGTCGTTTTGGAATCATAGTCATAAATGGAAGGTCAAGGTTTCTCCGCTCGCAGAAAAGAGAAAAGTCTCTTGAATATTTGAGTTGGTTTTTGATTGCTGACGAAGATGAACTTCAATTTATGAGACCGCCCGTAAAAGTTGAAAATAATATGCTGGTTGGTAAAGAATATTTTTATGTCAAAGACGTGACCATTAACGACCCTCTCTTTACGAGGGGAAGAATTTTTGACACAGGGAATAAAATTTACGTCTTAGTATTTATTGGGCAAAATACTAAAGACCTAACATCACCTGATGCCGAGCGGTTCTTTAGCTCTTTCCGTTTACGCAGGCGGAATAGATAAAGGAGTACGGCTATAACAATGCCGCGCCTAACAACTCATTGAACCGGAGCGCGAATAGCATTGCTTTCATGCGCGAGACTTTGGTTTTTATCATGGCTCGTCGCGCCCGGTTAATTCGGGCGTTGTGCCGCTTCGAGATACGTCGCTGTGTGTCATATTTGGTAATGGAGTTACCGGACTAAAACAGGATTTCCATCACGCGCTGATTGATAGCGTGGAGGTTGGTCCGCGTCGGGAAGCGCCTATGACAATCCAAGCCTTGTTGCGGGATGGTCAACGCGGATACGGAAGCCCAAACATTTATCTCCGTTGCGGCGGTATTACTAGAAGCAGTCTCATAAATACCCGATAGCGTTTAGAGACAGCGTATTTCTCAGGAAATTCGAAGTGGTCGCACTATCCGGGGTATTTATGAGACTGCTTCTAGCTATCGTTGCAATCGCGTCAGAAGTTAGGCTATGCTTCGGCAGTCTTTCAGTCTATTCTCTGTCACGGAAAATCCAAGCAGTCTTAATCATGATCGGAAGTAAACTCTCTAATCGTTATGAGATCGTCGCCGAGCTGGGTCGTGGCGGGATGGGCGTGGTCTATCGCGCGCACGACCCATTGCTGAAGCGCGAGGTCGCCGTCAAATTGATTCCGCCGACGATGCTGAGTCCTGACATCGAGCAGCGATTTCAGAATGAGGCTCAGCTTGTCGCCCAGATGGATCATCCCGCCATCGTTCAGATTTATGATTTCGGCAATCATGAAGGCTCGCTCTTCTTCGTGATGCCAATCGTTCAAGGAACGACGCTGAGTTCGCTGCTACGCGAAAATTCCCTTTCGTTCGGCGATGTTATTGATATGGGGATTCAGGTCGCCGAGGCGCTCGAATATAGCCACGCGCGCAATGTCGTTCACCGCGACATCAAGCCGGAGAACATCATGTTGTTGCGCGACGAGGGAGGCGGCGTGCGCGCTCGCGTGATGGATTTCGGTCTCGCCCTCGTCATCACCGAAGATCGGCTCACGAAGACCGGAGCGATCATCGGGACGCCCTCTTACCTCAGCCCCGAACAGGTGTCGGCGAAACAGATTGATAGCCGTTCGGACATTTACTCGCTCGGCGTGATGCTCTATGAATGTGTCGTCGGCCAACCACCTTTCACCGGCGACATGCAATCGCTTCTCTACCGCATAGTCCATGAGATACCGCAGCCGCCGCGCGCGCGCGGCGCGGCGATTGACGAACAGTTAGAAAGCGCAATTCTCGCCTGTCTCGCCAAAGAACCGGGAAGGCGTCCGCAACGCGCCAGCGAGATTGCGGACTCTCTCAAGCGATATCGCTCGAAGCTTCACGCGAGCGACCGCAATCTGCCGCTTGCCGCCACGCGCACGATCATCATGGAGCAACGCCCGGCGCTTCCCGTCTTTGTCGGACGCGAACAAGAGCTTGCCATGCTTCAGCAAAAACTCAATCAAAGCATCGCGGGCGAATGTCAATTCGTGGTCATCGCGGGCGAGACGGGAATCGGTAAAACGCGCTTGCTCGATGAGATTGAAAATCTGGCGAAGGCGCGCGGCATTCGCGTGCTTCACGGGCGCTTCGTCGAGCAGGATCGCTCGTTTCCGTATCAAGGCTTCTGCGAAGCGATTCAAGAATACTTTCGACAAAAGGAGACGAGCGTTTCATCATCAACATCCGATTCATCGTCGGATTTTTCAGACCTCGCGGGCGAGCTTGTCGCCTTGTTTCCGATGTTGAGCGAGATCAGCGACATTCGTCAGGCGGCAGCCGCCGATGTTAAGCCCGACCGCCACCATGAGACGCAAGCGGCGGAGAGCCGGACGAACATCTTTGAGGTATTAGCGCGAACGCTCGCGCGCATCGCCGGGGGAAAACCGCTCGTGCTCTTGATGGAAGAACTGCACGGAGCGGAAGTTTCGATTGAAGCCTTGCAATATATCGTCAAGCGTCTCAGTCCGACGCCGACCTTGATTATCGGAACTTATCGCTCGACGGAAGTTGATCGCCGCCATCCACTGACGGCGATGCTCAACAGCTTTCGCGGCGACCGTCACTTCACGTCCCTTGCGCTCGGATCGTTTACGCCGTCCGAACATTGTCAATATCTCAAAACGCTTGTCGGCGGATCGGAGATCGAGGAAAGCCTCGCCGAAAAACTCTTCGCAGGCACTGAAGGCAATCCGTTCTTTACGAAAGAGATGATTCGCTCGCTGATGGATTCCGGCGGCATCGCCCGCAATCAGACTGGAGCTTACAGTCTCTCCGGCGCGGCGGGAATTTCAGCCGATGCGCTTCCGGCGACGATCCAGCAAGTAGTCGAAAAGCGAATCGAGCGGCTGCCCGACGATCTGCGCGAAGCCCTTTCAGTCGCCGCCGTGATCGGCAAGACTTTCGATGCGCGCGATCTTGAAACGCTCGTCGAAGAAAAGGACTACGTTGAAGACGCGATTGACCGCTTGATTCAAGAAGGATTGATCGAAGAGGAGCGGGAATCGCGCGGTGACCGTCTGACGTTTTCAAGCGGCGTGGTGCATGATGTGCTTTACGCGGAACTCTCGCGGCGCAAGCGTCGTTCGCTGCATCGCAAGTATGTCGAGCAGTTGGAGAAGCGTCATCGCGGGCGGCTCGAGCGCATTTATCCGCAACTCGTCTATCACTATTCACAGGGCGACGTGCCTGAAAAAACCGTCGAGTATGCGCTGCTGCTCGCCAACGCTTCGCTTGATGCTTACAGCGCGGAAGAGGCCGCGCGCGCTGTCAAGACGGCGCTTGAGTTTCTCGACGAAGAATGGGAAGGCGATAAATTCGTCGAGGGCGAAGCGCGAATGCTTTTAGCCCGCGCCCATCGCATGAGCGGCGACATTGACGGCGCGTTAAAGGAAAGCGAAGCGGCGATCAAGATTTTCGAGCGTGAGAAACAGAGTGCGCTCTTTGTTCGCGCGCTTCTGCTGGCTGCCGAAACAGCTTGGCAGGCGCGGCGCACGGAGGATACGGTCAAGTGGATCGAGCGCGGAACAAACGCGGCGCGTGCGGCTGAAGAGACCGAAAGCCTGCGGCAGCTGCTTGCGCTCGCCGCGACGCTCGCCAATCTTCGCGGCGAGTATGAGAAGGCAAACGGACACCTCGAAGAAGCGGCGCGACTCGGCGCAGCGTCGAAGGAAGCGGACCCGGAAGAGGAAACGCCTGCGGGCGGAAAGCTCGTCGTCGGACTTGTCAATCCGGTCAACACGCTCGAACCCGCCACGCATGAATTGATTGAAGAGGGCGAGATTCTGACAAACGTCTTTGAGACGCTGCTGGCGATTGACGAAAAGGGAAATCTCGTTCCGTCTCTGTGCGAGAAATGGGAAGTGGGCGACGAAGGCAGATCGTTTTCCTTGACGCTGCGTGGCGACGCTCGCTTTCAAGATAATCAACCGTTGACGGCGCAAGAAGTTAAAAAATCATTTGAGCGCGCGGTCAATCTGTTTTCCGGTGAGATGCCTTCGGCGTTTGCGGCGATTCGCGGCGCACGCGCATTCGCGGAAAAAACGGCGACCGACATCGAAGGAATCGTCGTTCACTCCGATCACAAAGTCGAGTTTCAACTGCTTGAATCGTTGCCCGTCTATCCGGCTTTGCTAACCGATCATCACACGGCAATCGCGCGTCAATCGCCGGAGAACAAAGAGGCGCGCGTCTATGGCACAGGCCCATTCCGCATCGCCGCGCAAGAGCGCGAGCGCATCCTTCTCGAACAACACGCCGGATATTGGAGAAGCGTTCCCGCCAAGCTCGATGCGATTGAGTTTCGCCCGAGATTGAGCGCGCGGGCGATTGCATCCGGCGTGCGCTCAGGCGAATTTGACCTCGCGCGCGATCTTCTTCCGCAAGACCTCGACGAGATTTTGCGCGATGCGCGCTTTCGTCGCGGACTCGTCGAAGTTCCGATGAAGAACAGCTATTTCATCGCGTTCAATTCGAGGACGAGCGAGGTCATGCAAAATCAAACGACGCGCCGCGCGCTGGCCGGGGTTGTGCGGACGCACGATCTCGTGTGGCAAACGCTCGGACGCTTCGCGCAGCCGACCGCATGTTTGATCCCACCCGGTATGCTCGGCCACGATCCGGGCAGGCGACCCCGCCTGCTCGCGCTCGAAGAAGCGATTGAGATGCTCCGCTCGTCCCACGCGGCTCAGACGATCAATCTCAAAGCGGCGGTGCATCCGATTCTTCAAGATCGCTACGCATCGCTTTTGACCCGGCTCTTTTCAATCTGGGAAGAGCTTGGCGTCAAGGTGTCAATCGAGACGCCCGACATGGCATCGTATCTGGAAGCGCAGGACAACGCCGCGAAGCTCGATCTGTTGATCGGACGCTGGGCGGCTGACTACAACGACCCGGACGATTTCACCTACACACTCTTTCATTCGCGCGTCGGTCTTTATCGCAATTACACTTCTTCAACGGAAGGCGATCAGATTCTCGAAGAAGCGCGTGCCGAGAGTCGTCCGAAGATTCGTGAATCTCTGTATCGTAAGTTCGAGCATCTCGTTCTGGAAGCGGGCGTCGTCGTGCCGCTTTTCCATGACATCAACTATCGAATCGCAGGCCCGAAAGTTCGCAATCTCAAGTTGCAGAGCAGCCCGCCATATGTGAACTATGCGACGCTCGGCAAGGTGGAATCGAGCGTCGCCGCGACCGAGACGCACCGGACGACGGGCGGCACGATTCAAGTCCCAATCAGCGGAACAATCGAAAGCCTCGATCCGGCGCTTGCAAACACCATCGAATTGGGAGAGATTCTTCCGAGCATTTTCGAGACGCTGACGCAACAGGCCGAAGGCGGGCGAATTGTTCCACGTCTCGCCGCCGAAATCACGACGGAAGAGGGCGGTCGAAAATATCGCTTTCGCCTGCGCGATGATGTTCGCTTCCACGATGGCCGGAGACTTACCGCGCGCGACGTTCGCTATTCTTTCGAGCGGCTTCTACAAAGCCGCGACAGCGATGGGCGTTATCTCTTCTCCGCGATACGCGGGGCTGACCGGCTACTGAGCAATGAGGCGAGCGACCTCGCGGGCTTTCAGATTCAGTCGCTCAGTGAATTTACCATCGAGCTTATCGAGCCGGTTTCGTTCTTCCCTGCGCTCCTCGCCTTTGCCGGAGCGGCCATCCTGCCGGAGGGAAGCGATCCGGCAACGGGCAAGAGTTGGCAAGAAGGCTGCGTCGGAACGGGAGCTTTCCGCGTGGTCAGGTTCGATGCCAATCGAATGGTTGAGCTTGAGCGCAATCAGATTTACTGGCGCAAAGGTTATCCGAAGAGCGAGCGTCTTGTCTTTAATCTCGGAGTTTCGGCGCGGGAGATTCTCGCGGAGTTTCGCGCCGGAAGGTTTTCGCTGGCGGCGGATTTATCTCCCGCCGACGTTGAGACTTTGCTTCGTGAACCCGATTTCGCGGCGCACTACCGCGAGACGCCGAGCCTCATCACCTATTACGCCGCGTTCAACACGCATCGCGGCGCATTCAGTGATAAGAATTTGCGCCTGCGTCTTGCGAGATCGGTTGATGTCGCCGCCATGGTGCGTAATTCTCTAGGGCGGCTTGCCACGCCCGCCTCCGGGTTGATTCCTCCCGGTCTGCTCGGCCATGTCGGACATGACGGGACGGCGGCGGCGCGCATCTCGCGGACGGACAACTCCCCGACTTCCGCGACGATTGAGCAAGTGCCGACGCAGATCGAAGTAGGGGCAATGTTCCACCCTATCTTGCTCAAAGAGTATTCATCTGTCACACGCGAGCTTGAACAGGCGTTCGGTAATGAAGGAGTAAAGATTCGAGCGATGAACACGACCTTCGCCGAGTTTATGGGCAGGGAGACGCAAAGCAAATCCGATGTGTGGGTGGGACGCTGGCTTGCCGATTACCCGGACGCCAACAGCTTCGTTCATATTTTACATTCGCAAGAAGGAACGCTCGGCAAACTCTGCGGCGCACCCGAAATTGATCGCCTCATTGACAGAGGACGCGCCGAAACCAATCCTTCGGCGCGACACGCGCTCTATCGCCAGATCGAAGAGATCATCGCGCGCGACGCGATCCTGATTCCTCTCTTCCACGAACAGTCATATCGCTTTGCCCGACCGGAAGTTGAAGGACTCTCCGTCTCTTACTGGGCCCCCGCCGTTCAATATGAGAGCCTACGCATTCGAGATTAAGCTCTGTTCAATTTCAAAAATCTCGTGGCGCTCTCGAAAACCTCTGTGCCCGCTCCGTGTTCTCTGTGACTCTGGAGTTAACTTCGATGAAGTGAAAGCGTTGTTCAACAAGTCAAGCCAGTCTAAGTTTGGACTTGGCTTGGTTGGATTATGCTCAATCCCGGAAATCCAAGCCGGGCGACTTATTTATCGAGTTGCAATCAGAGCGTGCTGACGACAAGCTCATCATTCAATGCAGCAGCGTAAGTGTCTCCTACAGCGAGTAAAATCTCAGAGCGCGTTACGTCGAAAGGGCGGCACAACAAGTCGCTGGAGGGGACGGCGAATAGCGCGGCTGTCATGCGCGAGACTTGCGTGGTTTTGAGGTTGTGTGCGCCGCCCCTCAGCTCCAGCGTTATGCTGCCATCTCTTGCTTAAGTTGTAATCAAGCTTATGGTATTCTCGCTCTAAAGTTAGGAGAGGACTAATGAGCCAAACAATTATTATTGACTTGCCAGAAGAAACTAAAGCGGCGCTTGATGATGCTGTCCGTGAAGAAGGCATGTCACAAAATGAGCTTATCGAAAAGGCGTTGAAAGATTATCTATTTATCCGGCGATTTAAGAATCTGCGAGAGCAAATGATGGCACAATCTCCAGAGGCTTATACTGACCAAGATATCTTCGATCAAGTCTCGTGAGAATTGTCCTCGACACTAACATTCTGATCGCTGCCTTCATTGCTCGCGGCATTTGCCATCAGTTGCTTGAGCGTTGCGTTAACCATCATGATTTGGTGATTTCAGAGTTCATTCTTGATGAGGTTCGGGAAAAGCTGATCTTAAAGTTCAAATATACATCGGAAGTTGCTGACGAAACCGTGAAGCTTTTACGCTCTCAAATGGAGATTGTGTCACCCATTCCCCTTGATAAACCGGTCTGTCGAGATGCAGATGACGATAATATGTTAGCGGCGGCTGTGGCAGGCAGTTGTGAGTGTATTATTACGGGTGATAAAGATTTGCTTGTGCTGAAGCGGTTTCAGGGCATTGATATTCTTAGCCCAAGCGATTTTCAAGCCTACGAAAGCAGCGAATAAACCCTAGCAGGCAGCATAACAACTCATTGAACCCGACGCCTCGACAGCATCTGATAAAGCGTGGATAAATAGGTTCATCCGCACATTTGATGACAGTGAGTTACGCCCACCGCCGATGCTGAAACCCTGTTGACTTTATAAGTTGAATTAAAATATGGTGCCCCACCACATCTTAGGGTCTGCCGCCTGGCGGCGTAACACTCTTCATCGAATATTAACCCGGCTGCAATAGCACAAGCCCCTTGTCTATTCGGCCAATAACTCCCCGAGCGGGAAAAGGAGCATCCATGAAAAGCAAACACCAACTAATCGTCTCTGCGCTAGTCGCTGGTCTTCTGGCGCTGGCCGTCTCCGTGTACGGGCAGGTGCACAAATACTA
>MWWH01000348.1_pt1 | contig 13208 bp, 11 predicted proteins | sample 1047231 | NCBI WGS metagenome assembly MWWH01 (sample SAMN06349967, study PRJNA376086) | soil metagenome | isolation source: MG3-2 sample Antarctic (ecotone) soil | place: Antarctica | collected 2015-01-13 | reverse complement strand
GCTTTTGACTTCCGCAATTAAATCAACGATTTCCTTTGCTGCCCAAATATCATAGGGCGACGGTTGAACTGGAATAAGAATTAAATCACTTGCTGCAATTGCTGACCGGGCAACGTCATAAACTCGCGGTGCGCCGTCTATGACTACAAAATCAAAGTCTGCTCCTATCTTTGGAAGTTCTTTATGAATAATCGGCTTCGGCATTCCAATAACAGAAATTAAAGCCTCCTCGTTTTCATCGCGGCTTGCTGACCAGTCAAGCGCACTTCCTTGTGGATCGGCATCAACCAATAAGACTTTTTTGTTTTGTTTAGCTAAAGCCGTAGCGATGTGGACGGCAAGCGTAGTTTTTCCAACTCCGCCTTTTTGATTTAATAATGAAATTATCATTTAAGTTTTTAAGTTTTTGTGATTTTACGACTTAGCGTAAAATCCTAATCTTTTCATAGTTTTCAGTCAAGAGAGAAAAGTAAAAAGGCGCTTCGAGTCATAACTCGAAGCGCCTTTTTACTTTTCTCTCTTCTATCGGCTAACCCTGCTCAACGACAATGCTTTCTTGATAATCCTTTGGACTCAAAACAGTATCAAATAATCCAACATCTTCGCCTGCATGTTTGTTAATTCCTGTATAGTCCAAACTCGCATCTTCATAACGCTTGAATTTGTAAACTGCATCATTCATCAACGCACTGTTGAATACGCCAAGACTAACCAGTAATTCAAAATCTTTTACGACAAGTCCAGTTACTTTCTTGAAAAGTCCGGGTTCAAGCTGAGTAATTACATCTTTCAAACTTCTTTCTCGGTAATCGGTTAGATACATAAACACAGGAACTCGCGTTGCAAACTTAATAAGTTTTTCCTGAATTATCTTACGTCTGCTTTTATATTCCTTTTCGTCATCCGACAACTCTTTTTTCTCTTTTGGGGTTAAATCTCTCTCGTTAGCTTCTTTCTTAGCTTTTTTGATAGCTTCGGATTTATTGATAATGGTTTCAATGTCCTGATTCAAATTGCGGAAACCTTCAATACTTTCGAGGGCTTTCATCGCGTCTGTATTTTCCATCAGTCTTTGCAAAGTGTAGTTGTCAACATTAACGAGTAACGCGCTTTCCCAACGTCGAGCCAATAAAGTTGCGGTTGTGCCGCTCATCGCCATATCTAAAATACCTGCCGCGTCAATTTGTTTCATTGAGCTTCCGTCATAGGCTAAAACAGGCAGAAAATGAATAAATTCGGCGACTTTGCTTTCTGGATTGCTTTCATTCACATTTAAACGGCAACTATAATCAGCGATTTGTTTTAATGCCCTATCAGGTGCAAAGTCGAAAACATAACATTCTTCTTTAATGATTGTTTCCTTATTTGGTGATTCGCCATCGGCGTTTTTGATCGTCCAAGGCGTTTGCACACGAAAAGCCGCTTGAAAATAAGTTTCCGGGCTTGAAGAATTTCTTAACATAAAAATTCCCGTCCACGGCTTGACGGAAACGCCCGTCGTTAATTTTCCGCACGATAAAGTGATCGTTTTTGACTTCAAAGGTTCATCCATTGCATTTTGAACTGGTGGCAATGCAGCGACACCAATTCCCGCGCTCATTCCTGCTGCGACGATAACTTTGTAATCCTGATAAAAAAGATTCTGTCTCTGATCGAGAAGATTTTTCATCGCGTGGCAAGCTGCGACAGTCGGCAAAAACCAAAAAGTGTGATTGAGAACATTTAGAAGGCGCGTGTCGGAAAACGGCATCGGCGGTTTTTTCGCGCCTAATTTTAGATTATCAATCGCCGTTTCCATAAATGAGCCGCGAATTAAATCGAGCCATTTTTGAACTTCCGATTCATAAGTAAATTTCGCTTCGTCGCCGATTCCTTTTGCTGAAAAAAAGACATTCAAATCGAACTCGTTAAACTCGCCGCCCATCGCTATTTCACGGATCGAATCGGGCAATTGATAAGTAAGCATTACCATTCGCGGCAAAGCTGCGTAAGGGTTGCTATCAGCTTGCCATTCTTCTTTAGCGCGTTGCTCGTCGGAGTATGTCCAGTTGAAAATTTGCTCTTCAATAAATTCGCCTGACGCAATTGCTCGAAAAGGTGTTCCCGACAAATAAAGATATGAATCCGTCGTAATCGGCATTATGCTTTCATCAAAATATTCTAAGCCTTCGCCTTCGCCGTATTTAATTTCTTTTTCGCCTTCCGCCGCAAAAAGTTCTTTGGCACTTTCTCGCCACGCGCCATAATGATATTCATCAAAAGCGACGCAATCCCAATTGATTTCGTGAACCCACTCGTTTTTTACCTTTATTCCGCCTGCTGAATTCTTACCTAAATAATCTTGAAATGATCCAAAGCAAACTATCGGTTTAGATTTATCAACGTCAGCGAAATTCAAACCATCTTTTGAAATGAATTGCCAGCCTTTAAAATCAACGTGCGACATCAAATCTTCTTCCCACGCGCTTTGAACAGCGGGTTTAAATGTCAGCACGAGTATTTTTTTCCAGTTCATTTTCTTCGCCAGTTGATAAGTGGCGAAAGTTTTCCCAAAACGCATTTTTGCGTTCCACAGAAAATGTGGCGGTTGATCGGGGTCTTCTTTTAGACAATTCTGAAAATATGTAGCGGTTTTTTTTACAGCTTCCGCTTGTTCCGGACGCATTCCAAAATCTAGTGTGCGGTTTTCTTCATTTAGCTCGCCGGATTTGATGGCGAGAATAGCTGCTTTGACATCGCTAATTTGGCACTTAAACCATTCGCCCGCGCTGTTTTTGACTCCGCGTTTTTTTAGCCAGCGGTGAACATCGTGATCGGAAAAGCTCGTCCCGTCGTTTCGCATCGCGGATTCTTCAAAAACAATTTTATAGGGCAATGCGCCGGGCTTGATAATCGGATACTGCTGCGCAACGCGCGTTTTTGCGTCAATGTTTGTAAAGCCAACTTTGAGCAATCCGGCGTATTGCGGATTGGTGTCTTCGTAAGCGTAAATCGTCGGGTTTGCTGCGGGGCGCTGCGGGAAAAATTCTTTGCTCATTCTTTAACTTTATACAGTCAGTTGCAATTATCGTTGTCCATCTTCAAAAGCAGTTCTTTTATCTTTAGGTATGAACTTATTAATCTCTTCTACATTATGGTCATAACCTAACCGGAACCCCATACCTATTAGTTTAGTCCATACAGAGTTGTTATTAATGCTTTTTATATTAGGTGTCTGACCTTTTCTAATATCTATATCTACCCCCAAGTCAATCTTTTTGTCAGTGTCAGGAAAGTAAATTCGAAGCTCCTTTCCCCACTTATCAACGTCACCAAGTGTAGTAATACCAGTATGATTTGCTGTAATCTTTTCTCCTGTCAGTTCTGTATATTGATTTAAAAAACCTGTAACAGAGTTAGCGGGCAATTCAGCTATAAATCTTGCATTTTTAGCGAAAAAACCTAGTGTCCAATAATAAGCATCTGTATCGGATAGGTGCTTAGATTTAAATTCAGCAATAATATTTTGATAGATACGTGCCTTAGTAGCCACTGATTCAATGCCGATCACTTTGACTGTTCCATCGTCATATTTAATTTTCATCCCCTTTGGGGATATATCTATTACTTCATACCCCTGCGCTCTATCTTTATAATAGCCCCCAACATAGAATGGCGTATTATTAAATGACATATTTTCTCCTCCACTCTTTAAAAAAAGATAAAAAACCACTGCTTTAATACTGGTCGAATCTCTTAATTCACTGGGCGAACTGTTGATTCGATGAATTCGATTTCTTCAACAGTCAAGCCGTATTTTTTGAATAGCTTTTCGTCTGTCCAGGCTTCTGAAAAATCTTGTATAGGAATAAAAGAATAAACCTTGTTAGTTGTATGTTGAGTTATCTTTTTTAATGAAAGCATCAGATGGAAAAAGCGTGTTTCAATATAACTGATTATATTTTCTGCCGTTTTTTTGTCTGAACCTGTTCCTATAACAATATATGTTTCTGTACAACACGTATTAGGTTCGCCTAAAATAGGTTTTAGCCAATCCGTTTTTACGTTTCCAATACCTATAGCTTCTGGAATATATACCTTATAAGAATCAACCCAAGATGAATTATTTATGAGTTGCTCCCGTTTGATAAATCCTATTTTCTGATTAGCATATATTTTTACTGATTCATTAAATGACTCTTTTTTGAAGTCCGTAAAATTTGTTGGAAGTCCAAAAGGTTTTCTTGAACTAACAATCGTGCTGAAGGAAGTTTCACTTTTTTTCTGAACCTTGTGCAAGATAGATATTGCACCGTTTTGCCTGATGAATACGTTTGTATTTTTCTCAAGCAACGGACGTTCCATTTCGGAGATTATTCTATCTCCTTCGTGAGTAGATATTTTACATTGACCGCGATTATCTCTGTTCCATAAGAAGTAACAAACGCCGCCCTTAATTTCTACGCCGGTGAAACAGTCAGAAGCATTTGGAAAATCGTGAATAATTCTAATTCGGTTATCGTTTAACATTTCCTCTCGAAAACTGTCTAAACCTTTGCCGCCCGCAAACCAACGCGAAGGAATAATCATTACTAAATAACGCGGATTTAACTTTTTGGCTTGCTCAACAAATTTTTGATAAATCGGCGACGCGCTTGCTTGTGCGCCACCGTCGTTTAATTGATACGGCGGATTTCCGATAATTACGTCAAATTTCATATTCTTAAATATTTTCCCCGGTGCTGTGGTGTGAATGAATTGATAAGCGTGTGTTTCAAGCGCCGCGGCGCGGTCGTAAACTTCCTGACTCGCGCCGCAAAACTCGCATTTCCCGTTTTTCCATTCATGCTTTGTTGGTTTGAGAATAATATTGCCTTGTTCGTCGTCAAAATCATCACAAATCGAATATTTGCTGTTTGCCGTTTTCGAGCAATAGACGCTGCGACGCGATAACAGCGAAGTTATTTCCGTAATCGCAATACCGAACAATTGGTTCTTGAAAATATGGTTAATGCGTTCCTGCGTATCGGGAATTTCCTTCTCAAGCCCGTTTATCAGACGCTTAGCAATTTCACGCAGGAAAACGCCGGATTTGCAGACCGGATCGAGAAAAGTCGTTTCTCTGTTTTTGAATAACTGTGGCGGCAGTAGATCGAGAATTTGATTAGCCAAACCCGGCGGAGTAAAAACCTCGTCGTTGCTCAAATTCGCTAAACACGAAAGCACATCAGGATTGTATGAAACATCAATCATATTTTGAAATTTCTAAAAAATGCGTCAAAGGAAACTCTTTGATCGGCGTTGGAATGTATGCATCATCACCTAAATCAGAAAAAAGGCTGCCGCGAATACTAACAACAAGATGCTCAAAAGTATAATCTCTTCTTTTCAACATACTTCCGTTAAACGGCGACCATTCAGAAAAAACGATAGGAATAGGATTTTCGCCGACGGTCATCAAAGAAAGCGCGTCCGCCCAAATAATATTTTTACTAAGAATATAAATGACAGAATCTATAACTTTCGGACTAATACCGAGCTTGTAGTTTTGTGAATAAAACTTTGTGAAAATGCCTAATAGCCTGTCTCTACAGGCAAACGTATTATCTTCTAAAATATCTATTCCGTAAACGCTCGAAACGGCTGTGATTGCATTCCGTTCAAATTCCAACTGACTTTTTTTATAACGGTTTTCGACAACGGTTAATTTTCTCTCTAAAATCTCCGCCAAAAAATTACCGTTTCCGCAAGCGGGTTCTAAAAAACGTGATTCGATTCTTTCGGTTTCCTGTTTGACAAGATTGAGCATCGCGTTGACTTCCCGCTTAGATGTAAAAACCTCTCCGTGGTCGGCGATACGCCTCTTGGAATTCGTTTGATGATCGTAGGTAATTTCTTTTTTCACAGCCTTCATCTTTTGCTAATTAATCTTTCAATGTCGAATTAAAATTTAGGCATTTTTAGAAAATGCTCGCGCGCTTTTGCTTCCCGGTTTCCTACTGATATTTGAGCATAAATCACAGTGTTTTGAATGTTGGCGTGTCCTAACCAGTCCTGCACAAATCGAAGCTCCGCGCCTTTGTCTAAAAGATGCGTCGCAATTGAATGTTTCAAAACGTGAAAGTGTCTTTTGTCTTCCGGGAGCTTCGCTTTCTCTCCGTAATCTTTTATCAAAACGTCGAGCATTCCGCGGCTAATTGGTGAACCTTTTCGACTTGGGAAAAGATATGGCAAGCTATCACTCCGATTTTTTAGATGTGCTTTCAGTATTCTTACTTCATCTGCTTGTAAAGGATGCTCACCCGAAAGGCTACCCTTTTTTCGATGAAGCATTATACGCAAAGTTTTTAGATCAACGTCGCTTTGTCGAAGCAATCCTATTTCACTCGCTCTGAGTCCGTGCCGATAAGCCAAAAGGAAAATAGCTTTATCACGCTTGCTAGTAATATTTTCAAATAGCCGCGTAGTCTCGTCGAAAGTCAAAAACTTTATAGTTTCGCTTTGTCTCGCCCGGCTTTGCATAATTTTATTTTTGGCGCAATTGCACGGCAACATTATTAGACAAAATAACTGTTTTGTCTAATAAGAGAGTGTTAGCTTTAACTTTTCCGGCAGTTTTGTTCTCCAAAAATGTCGTAAATTTAACTGTAATGTCTAATCTGACTTCTTACATTTTCTAGAGTCGTAATTATTCAGTCGGCAAAGTTTACCAACTTCTAAAAATGCGGAATGTTCAATTAGTTTTATACTGTTTGCGATGCAGCCGTTATCACCCTAAATATCGTCTAAATTTGCTTTCTTTTTTGTCATTTCTATTCGTTCATATTCGGGTGCAGGTATCTCCTGCCCGCAGGAGACTGCAAACTTTGGTTTTTTGATAACTTGATTCTTCTTCGGTTCATCAAACGAGAGCTTTTTCATCATTATTGGTCTTAAGTTACTGGAAAGCAAAATAATTTCCTTGGTACTGAGCCGTCTTAATTCGTCGGCGGTTTTTAATCGCCGTGCGTGTTTTGCTACTCCGGTAGTTTTTGAAACTTTTTTATTAAAGATGTTGCCCTCTTCACTATAACTTTCCGTGTTTTCTGTATAGGTGTATTCACCAAGTTGTTTACTGAATTCTTCTACGGTTTCGCCCTGCATTCCTGCAAGCAATAATTTATTGTTAAAATTGTCTAAAATCGTTTTTGCGTCAACATCGCCATAAAGACTTTCGATCTGACTTATTGATTGCAGTCCCGCATTTATTGAAACTCCTTGTCCGCGCATCAGGGTAATATGATTGGCAAAACCTTTAATTTTGCCCACATTGGCAAACTCATCAAAATACAAATTAACGGGTACTTTGCCGGTTTTTTGCTTTAGCAACTGCGTCATAACAATTGAAAAGAAAATTGTCGTCAGCGTTTCCAGTTTTGCTACGTCGTCTTGTTCCAGACACCAGTACGCTTGAATCGGCTTTTCTCGCAGCTTTTTAAAATTGAATGGTTCTATATCTGAGCTTGTAAACCGTCTTAAAGCTGGATTATTTAGAAAACGTAGTTTTCCTGAAAGTCCTTGTATAATACTGCTTTTATTCTTTTTGTCCGATTCCATAAAGCTCGCCACTAATGTTCGAGCAGCCGGTATTTTTGATTTTTTTAGAATTTCCGCTATCCGTTCTACTCCGCTGGTTAAAATATTATAAAGATGCGTTGGCGTTGGCGTGTCGCTGTGTGCGGTGTGAATTAAAATTCCCGTAATTAATTCTTCTTCTGCATCGCTCCAGAATTTGCTATCGCCGGTTGCATTCCCGCCGCTGCCATGAACAATCGCGCCCGCAACGTTTTCCGCGTAATCAATGTCTGTGCAATAAGCTACAAAATTAAAAGCGGCAGAGTTATCCGGGTCGGTTGGCGCAAAGCGAATGGCATTCTGTTGATTATGAGCCGTCTCTTTCCAAAGTTCGGATTTTGGGTCGGTAGCGACAAAACTGCTGCGCCCGGCGGCGTGGCAGTTCGGTAAAAAGAAACCGCGTGATTTTCCGGCTCCGGTGGGTCCGACGATGACGGTATGTTTTAGTGCTAAATCTCTTGGCAGATTTACGAGCCGCGTCAAAATTTTCCAATCTTTAACCTCGCCCACTTTTATGTCTCCAGGGCGGTATTCGGTTGTCAAATCTTTAATTTCTGAAATCTGTGCAAATCTCGCCGTGCCGTGCTGATCTCCACCGGTATTGCTTCCCGTTTTTATAGATTTGAAGATTCCTATCTTCTGCAAAATTAGAATTAATATAAATAAAACAACTATGCCGATTACAAGATAATCGAAATTTTTGCTTATTGCCGACTGCATCGAATCGAGCGTTCCGGTCGGTTGCGCGGTCTTTGTTCCAGTGGTTGTGGGCGGCACAATGATTCGTTCTGTTTGTGCTTTACTGGTTACTGGTTTTTTATTTTGTTGCTGTTGTTTTGGTGAGGTTTGCATAATTTTATTGGACAAGCTTAGTTTTCAACTTGTCTGCTGTCCTGTGTGGTTTTGATTTCTTGGTCTATACGTTTTACCTATCCCGATCATCTCCGCGTCCGCGCTCGTTTACGCGCTCCATTCGGCTAATCGTGTCTTTAGCGTAGCGAACCGTCTCGTCAAAGTTTCGATTTGCTGCTGTAGCTCGTTGTTTGCCTGTATCAATTGATTGTTTAGTTCGATCTGCTGACGTAATTCGCTGTTCAACTGATTGTTGGCTGCGTTCAATTGCTCGTTTACTATCATCAATTCCTGAACGTCCCGCTGTAACAACTCGCTTATCCCCGTCATCTCGGCTCTGGTCATAATGTTTTGTTACTCCTGCGTTGTTGAGATCGCGCGCCCGCATATTTTCCTTGAATTTGGCTTTAATAATGTCACCGTATCTTAGTGGTTTTGGTTCATCAAACGTCCTGCCCGCTTCTTTAGCGGCGGCTTTCCGCTTGTTCCATTCACGGGTTTGATCACTGCGCTCTTTAAAGACCGGCGCGTATGACGTTCCGTACTCGGCATCGTATTTCTGCGCCCAAGCCGAATCAAAGTTGTAAAAGGTCTTCGGCTGAATTTGCAACCTTTTGCCGTTTTCGAGTTTGGTGTCAACCCAAGCGTGTGTATGTGTTTGACCTTTCTTGTCCGTGTGAACTGTGTATATGCATCGAGCATCGGGAAATTTATCTTCTAAAAACTCCTTTGTCATCCGGGCAGCTTTTGTTGGGTCTTCAGTTCGATCCCAACTGATAATTAGTGTTTGATGATTGCGATCTTGTCGCATCGGAACTTTACATCCGTTCCTGTCTATTCTCGTTTTGCTGTTTTTAATACGTTGATTTTTTCGACTCTCAAGTTCACGAACTTCACCATATGCCATCGCTGCATCCCTACGGCTCTGTAAATCATCAGGTGCTAATTCGTTTTCAAACTTCGGCAAATTATGAAAATGAATTTTAGCCACTTTGCTTAGCCGGGTAATATATTCCGTGTTTTGTCCACACAAATTTGCTGGTCGCTGGTTGTCATATTTACAAATTGCCATTTTAATTAAAATTTTCTCGATAGCTTTTTAACTAATTTTGCCGTTTCCTTTCCTGTTTGCCTCGCTTCGATTATCGCCTCTTCTATTTCTTTAACTTCGGGGTATTGCTTCCGCAACATTTCTAAATCTAACGCAATGCGTTTCTGATTTTTGTCCATCAAACTGACTTGTATTAAAAAATCAGACCAAAGATTTTTCAATTCTTCTGGCTGCGGCAACTCTTTCAGAACGCTAAGCAAAAAAAGTTTAGAAATTTTTAAGCCATAAAAAGCGGCGGCACTCTCTACTTCTTGCGCTTCGTCATCCGTTACATAAACAGAGTAATGTTTGTTTTTGGTTGCCATAATTTTCAGGTTTAAATAAATTTAACTGATTGTTTAGCTCACTTAATTGTTCTTTTTTGAAAAATTTCAGATTTGATTTTGTTAATTTCGTATCCTACAAGTTTAAATTCCAATTAAAAGGAAAGCGATTTTATCGCCATGCAAACTGTCATCTAAGCTGTTCAAAGTTAAAATTTCGCACCAATTTCGGATTGAATTTTGTTTTTTGCCCGATTGATTTACAACTTTTCAGCCATAAAATTTTTACTTTTTGCACTGATATTTATGATTAACCTTTCCTTTGCCGCCCTAAAACTTGTAAAAAATGTCTGTTTAAAGTTCATATTCTTGCGTGACTTCTGCACATTTTCATGTAAACTTTGCAAACTTTCTTACAAACTTCTGCACAATTTCTAACTTAATATCTCGACTTCAGCAGCAAAATTTACATCGATTTCCTGCTCAAATTTCTCTTTTAACTGCTCCAACTCAGCACGATTTGCTGCTTTAATTTCGATAGAAATTACACGTTCGCCATCTACTTTGGGCGTTTTACCAATCACAATTCTGTTACGTTCGAGTTGAAAATCTATCTGATAGCCTGTCAATGTATCCATTTTTTCTCCAAACCTGCAAAATAATAAAATTAAAAACATCCGTAATCGAATTTATCAGTGATAAACTCCCTGCCGGATTTTAGTTGATTCCTGCGCTCGTTTATAGAAAATACACGACGCGACATTTCCTTTTCGGCTTTGCGAAAAGCTAGGCGGGCTTGCCCGATTAAATGACGGAATTGCGCTTCGCAATAACGTTATTTAATATACCTAGCTAAGCAATTACTATTGTACGTTAAACTCGTTTAAACAGCAAGTATTTTTTTGATTCAGCTTTAGGAAGGTTAGAATTTAGGTTTGGACAGCAAGTTTGTGAGGTGATGTTTATTAGATTTTTCTATAAGTTTTGACACAATTTAAGACGGGTTTTTGTTTTTTAGTCGCTCTTCTTGAATAAAGGTTTCAATAATTTCTGAGCGAATTAAACCGTCCATTACAAACTCTAGAATTTTTAATTGCTGTGGAGTTGCACCTATGTAGTCAGGTAACGAAAGTATTTTTACTCTGGTCGCTTCCCAGAGTCTCTGACGCTCTTTCTCAGGTAAATTATTTAGTTGCTCGTTTGCCCGTTCCCAAAACTTTCCTTCTTCTCTTTCTGCCTTATCTTTTTTCTCATTCTTCTTTCGGTTGATTTCAAATCGATTTTTCGATTCTGCTTCTTTCATAAAATCAAGATAACTTTGGGGAGCCTCATAACTATCTTCAACAGCTTTAATGAACAAGCCTGACAGATTTTTGACAGTTGCTCCTAACAATCGGTATGGAAAAATTAATATTTCGCGTTCTACTGCTTCTCTATGACTTTTAACAAGGCTTCGCGCTTTGCTTTCAGTTAATCGAAACTCGCGCATCTTAGAAACTAAATTTTCATCTGCGTCGGAGAAAGAAAGTTTGATGTCTGGAACGAGTGCGGGATGCGGATCGTCTGGGATAAGGAGTGGTTGAATAGGATTTGTCTTGATCTCCTTTACTCTTGGCAAAGGTTTTCGAGTGGCTAGAGTATGTTCCCCTTTTGCCTTTCGTCCGGGTATATATGTAAATAACCAGTCGGGCGTTCCATTGTCGTCTCTTATTTTTTCAAATGAAACCGCTTCAATATAACTGCTTTCTAAGTGTGGTTTATGAAGCCTATACATTTGCGGTCTAACTTGTTCCCAATCAAAAAACCGAGTTTGCGGCGCGTAAGTGCAAAATTCCGAGTAAAGCATTTTCGCAGAGCGTTTATATTTTACTGCGGCATACATCTGATAGCTTAAAAGTTCGTAGAATCTTTGTGCTATCGGGGAAAGTTCTTTCAAGTAATCATAATCTAATGGGCGAGTTTTGGCTGAACTAAGGATTTCTCTATAGATGTCGTGAAGTAAAATATAAGTTCCGTCTGACTTGTCACCGTTCGGCAGCTTTTCACCTGTAAAGATTACTGCATAACGAGTATCGGCAATTTCAGTAGTCTTTTCTGTTCCGTCTTTTGCTTTGTAAGTAAACTTAGCGGTTATTCCTGCGAGCGCATTTTGAATTAATGCGTTTTTTATTCTTTCTGTGTTCCCGGTATTTTTAAATCCTATTTCTTCTGCAAGTTCTCTCAAACTTCCAAGTTTTATTAGCTTCGGAATTGGTTTCCCGGCTTCGTCAATTCTTCGATTAATAATCAAAGTATCAAGTTTGTAGGCAAGTGGATCGGGTGGGTTCTTAACTTTCCATCGAGCAGTTATTTCCCCTTCTGAGTTATGGAGTTTTATTTCAATTAATACCTTACCGGATTTTGAAAGTCGGTGAATTGGAAAACGAGAGAGCGCAGTCTCCGTTCTAATGATGTCTTTGGGAATTATTTCTAAGGCTGATTCAGACATTTTAAGGTGAATTTACAGTAACAACAACAAATTGCAAACCTCTATCCTGTTGTTGTTGTCTTTATAGTCTAATAAGTCTATACGTCTGCGTCCGATAATCTCATTAAAATCAATAAGTTATCTCCAATTTCCGTAACCGTAAGTGTGCAGTAGCGTAACTCAAAGTGTGCAATGTCGTAACCGTAAGTGTGCAATGTCGTAACCGTAAGTGTGCATAACCGTAACCGAAAGTGTGCAGCAATTTTATAAAACTTATTTACGCTTTTAAGTTTTTACTGATTTGTAGGAAAGTGTTCTTCTAACATTGCTAAAACTTCTTCGCGCATTTTAACCCGCTTTAACGCACACTGGCTTTTGATTCGAGCGTGTAACGAAACAGGAATATCAATAGTAAATCTAGCAGTAGATTCCTTGTCTATTTCGTGTTCGGCTTTAGTAACTTTTGCGCCTTGTGAAACCCAAGCATCTGCGGAAAGTTCTTGGGAATTATTCTTATTAGGCTTGGTTGACATTGTAATTTTCTTGCTCATTTCTCATTAGCTCCATAATCTCATTTGTTAATGCCTCAATTTCTTGGCTTGCCTGATTCTCTAGACCGGATTCTAAAACGGTTTTTCCTATCGCTGCGCTTTCGGCAAATCCAACCCTCTGGCAAATATGCGACTTCAAAACTGGCAATTCGTATTCTGTGAGCGTTTCGACAACATCACGCCCAATAGCAGTATTTACGATTTTACGATTTATTACAAAAGCGGCTTTAAGGTTTTCCTTAAAGCTTTTGACTTCCGCAATTAAATCAACGATTTCCTTTGCTGCCCAAATATCATAGGGCGACGGTTGAACTGGAATAAGAATTAAATCACTTGCTGCAATTGCTGACCGGGCAACGTCATAAACTCGC
>MWWH01000347.1_pt1 | contig 13208 bp, 9 predicted proteins | sample 1047231 | NCBI WGS metagenome assembly MWWH01 (sample SAMN06349967, study PRJNA376086) | soil metagenome | isolation source: MG3-2 sample Antarctic (ecotone) soil | place: Antarctica | collected 2015-01-13 | reverse complement strand
ATGAGCCACGCGGCAAGGTCTTTGATCTTGTTCAGATTTCGATAGGGCAAGGCGCGTAGCTGAAGCTCGACCGATTTCCGGTAGTCCCTGACTAGCTCGCTGGCCGTCGCCTCTGCGATGTGAAAGCCGGTTAGCTTGGTCACGAGCGGGTCAAGCTCCTGCGGCTCTGGTTCGCGGGCGATCTGCGCCGGTGGCGGCGGCTCGGTTGTGGCGTGCCGCAAGGGTGGGGGCGTCTGCTTCGGTCGCTGGATTGTGCGAGGCTTGGTGGCTTCCCGAAATTCTGCCTTCGCCCTGCGTCCGGGTGTATAGAACATTATCCAGTCGGGTTCTCCGCTCTCGGCTCGCTGCTCCTGAAATTCGACCTTTGCTAAGTAGCCGGATTTCAGGTGCGGCGCGTGAACCTTGTACATCTGTTTTTTGAAATGCTCGTAATCGAAATAACGAATCTGCGGCGCGCGGGTGCAGTAATAGGAATAGAGCATCTTGGCGCGTGGGCGCTGGTTTATGAGTGCGGCGAATATCTGAAAACTCAGCACCTCATAAAATCGCTGCGCTCCGGGTGAAAGCTCCCGTAGGTAATCATAATCAAGGGGGCGAATAGGCGCGTTATTAAGAACTTCTCTATATGACCGATGAAGTAAGATGTAAACTGCGTCGGCATTCCTTCCATCTGGGAATTTCTCGCCTGTGAAGATAACTCCATATCGGGTATCAGAGATTTCTGCTGTTCGTGCTACTCCGTCACTCCCTTTGTAGCTTCTTTTTGCAGTGATATATGCTCCTGCGTTTTGGTGAAGTGCTCGCTTAATATCGCTCCTGTTTTTTCCGCTATCAGCCAGTCCAAGCTCGTCACCGATTTCTTTTAAGCTACCTAGCTTAATAATTTCTGGTAATGGTCTTGATGCTTCCTCGAATCTCCGATTTACGATTAGCGTATCAACTTTGTAGGCAAGTGCTCCGGGTTGACCATATTTGCTATTGTATGAGACTTCCCATTTAGTCTTGACCTCTCCGGCTTCGTTCCGCTCGTTTATTTCAATGTTGATCTCGCCACGTTTCGCCAACCGATGAATAGGGAAGCGCGATAGAACTGTTTCAGTTCGGATAGTGTTAATGGGTAAAAGTTCTGTGTTCTGTGGCTCTTGGTTCATTGTGATTTTTCGAAAGCAACAACAAAAGGCTTGTTGTTGTTAGTTAAGAAAAGTCTAAAGAAAGTCTGTAAAAGTCAAGCATCCGATAAAATACTATCATTTCAATATTTAGCGAACATTTTTTCTTTGTATCGTCTCCCCAAAGTGCCAGCTTCGTCTCCCCAAAGTGCCAGCTTCGTCTCCCCAAAGTGCCAGCTTCGTCTCCCCAAAGTGCCAGCTTCGTCTCCCCAAAGTGTGTAAGTTGTATCGCCTAATGCTGATATTTCGTCGTGGCTCCTAAATGAGAAGAACTTGATAAACTGTATATATTATATATACTGCGAATAATTATGGCAGCTAAAATTATTGTCGTATGTAATCAAAAGGGTGGATCTGGTAAGACTACTATAAGTATGCAGCTTGCTGGCACGCTTACGCGACGTGGCAGCCGAGTGCTTGTGGTAGATGCCGATCCTCAAGGTACAGCATTGCGATGGGCAGCATCGGCTGAAGATGATAAACCTTTCCCTGCTTCCGTCATTGGTCTTAGTGCCGCTAGTACGAAAGTCCACAGAGAAGTTAAGAAGTTCATTGATGATTATCAATACATCATCATTGATTGCCCACCGGCGGCAGATTCCCCAGTACCGCAAAGTGCCTTACTGGTTGCTGATCTAGCTCTAGTGCCAACCATTCCATCACCGCTCGATATGTGGGCGGCTGTTGGTATCCGTCAGGTTATTGAGAATGTGAGCGAAATCAATGAGTCTCTAGCGGCGCGTTTGGTCGTCAATCAATGCCAACCAAACACAAATCTAGCGAAAGAGGTACTCGAAATACTGCCTGAGTTCGGCATAGATTTATGCAGTACGTTTATTCGACAAAGAACCGTGTACAGACAATCGGCTGTATTTGGGCAGACAGTACATGACTTCGGAGCAAAAGCAGCACCGGCAGTTGAGGAAATCGAGACTTTAGCTGGCGAAGTCTTAACGCTGTTGCATTCTAGCGAATCCAAAGTAATGGTAGACGCAAACAGGGGATGCACGCATGGGGTTAGCTAAAAGAGACATGAAAAAAGCTTTGGGAGCTTCCCTTAAAGCAGAAGAACAAGCAGTAAAAAATAGATTTGATAAAGCTGATTCAGTTTTCGCGGGGAAAGACAAAAGGGCTAAAGAAACCAGAACCACAAAAGCCGCAAGTAAAGTTGTGCGAGATAGCTTTACGATGATCGAGAAGGATTATGAATTGATTCCTGCCCTTAAAGAGAGATGCTTAAAACGGGGTGTCAGCGTCAATAAGAGTCAAATACTTCGCGCGGGTCTGAATGCGCTTGATAACATGGCTGATGAAAAAATCATTGAGATAATTAATAACTTAGCCGAAGTAAAAACAGGACGCCCAATCTCATAATCTAGACTTGAATATATATGATATATATAGTATATACCATATGTAATTTTGACTAACCGGCTCGCGGAAACAGGAACAATGAATAGAAGTTCGACTAATGATCTACCTGCCTTAGAGCATGTTTTATCACTGATGACTAGCGAAGGTGACTCCCGTAAGCTAAAGCAACTTTCAGACAAACTTGAATGTGCGCTTGGTCATCCACTTTCCGCGCAGGCGTTGGATGACCCTATGATTATACGCCGATGTCTCGTTGAGCACCTTCGGAATGAGGGAACTAAGCCCGGAACTATCCAAGCGATGGAGCAGTTTTTCATGGGTATCATTCGCCGTGCGGCAGTTAAAGGATTGATCCCTGCTCCACCAGAAGGGCCCTGGACGCGAGCATGGCAGTCTGTTTTGGATTTAGCTGAAAAAGTACCAAGCACTAAGGCACTACTCCGCTCGTTGGCAAGTTGGGCGACGGCGCGACACATTGATCCCGACAATATAGAAAATCAACATCTTGAGACGTGGGTTAAAAACGCAATAATAAGCGAGACATCTCTAGTTAGTGTAAAGCGCGTACTGTCAATTTGGTCGCCTGCCTCGCTTAACTCTCCACTTACCAGTCAGTCAGTTCTCTCGAATAGATTAATGAAAAAGGCTGAAAGAGGAACGGTTAAAGAGCGGATTGAATCCAACCGACTTCGTGAGAGCAAGAACTAACAGGAATACGTGACATTTCCTCATACCCAAAGCAGGAGAACATAGGCTAATGCCTTTGAAAGTGGCTGATTTATTTTGTGGCACGGGGGGCTTTTCTCACGGCTTCGTACAAACAGGAGAATTTGAGGTAGTTCTTGGTGTTGATATTAAGCCCGCTAGTGTTAAGACGTTTGCCGCTAACCACCCGCACGCTTTAGCTATCTGTGATGACATTTGCAATGTGCGCGTGAAGAACATTGCCGAGAGCATAGGAATTGAACAAGGCGGAATTGATGTGATCGTCGCTGGCCCGCCTTGTCAGGGTTTCTCTTCCATCAGACCGTACCGCTCAATCAACGAGAATGATACTCGAAATAATCTCTTCGAGCAGTTGACGATCTTTGTTGATTTCTTTCGTCCTCGCTTTGTTGTATTCGAGAACGTCGTCGGGTTGCTTAGTCACAAGAATGGTCAAACGATAAAGAGCATCAAAGAGGCGATAGAATCTCTAGGCTACCTAGCTGACTTTCGCTCTCTTAATGCCGTTCACTATGGAGTTCCACAAAAGCGAGAGCGTGTGATTCTGTTAGCGCGGCGGCAAGATCGGGGCGTGGTGATACCGCAATTTCCAGAGCCTTCTCACAGTCACAATGGGCGCAGTATGGCTGGACGGTCGCTTTCAAATGACACGCCTTTATTTCGGCGCGAACTTCCGCCCGCCGTGACAGTGGCAGATGCGATTTATGATCTATCTTCGGTTGAATCAGGCGGTACATCCACTAAATATCGTGCTGGTGTAGAACCTAGCAGCTACGCTAAAGATCGGCGACAAAACCAAAGTAGCGTGACACTTCACTCCGCGACGAAACACACACCGCGAATGATTGAGATTATTCGCAAGGCAGGAACTAATAGATGGGCACTACCGGAAGGACTAACGACGAGCGGGTTTAGTTCTTGTTACTCTCGTTTAAGTGCTGACGAGCCATCAACTACTATAACCGTGAACTTCGTACATCCGGCTTCTAATCGCTGTATTCATCCTATTCAAGATCGCGCTTTGACGGTACGCGAGGGGGCACGTCTTCAAAGTTACGATGATAACTTTCAATTCTGTGGTTCACGAACGGAGATCGTTAAGCAGATAGGTGAGGCTGTGCCACCGCTTCTCGGTCGCGCTATCGCTAGATCGCTATTAGAACAGTGGTAGCTTGGCATACGCTCTTATTCAACGCCTTATACATTCTATTCAACCGCTATCTTTAGATAGTGCGGTCACTAAAACTTTCATCAGTTAATATCGTTGCTTGGTTCTCATCCAAGCCATTATCGCTCATATACTTGTTTACTCTTGCGTATGGGCATCGTTGCGGATCAAAATAAACCACTGCCAAATTCAGCATTCCTTCAGCATCAACTACGGCTGTTTTGCCTGAGTCCCCTGCGGTATTGCTAATCGAGAAATTTCTTATATCCAAATGGCCGAAACGAAGTTCCCAAATCCAAGCTACTTCGCCACGCTCGCCACGATTATAAGAGCCGTTTTCATCAGCCAAAACGTAGCGGCAAGTTAGGTAGTAGCCTTCCTTAGCCAAGTGACCTTTTGGCTTGTTGGTCTCTAACGCCACTTTGATCTCAACATTTTCTCCACCAACTACCGCGCCCGTTGCCCTTAGGTCTTGGTACTTGTGCGCTCCGGCGCGAGCAAACGCGCCGCCCGCTGCACTAACGACGCCTGTGGCTAATAGATTCCCGACCATTGATGAGAAGTTAGCTAACTCCACTAAATTAGAAATTCGCGGCGAGCCTCGATCAACAAGCGTTGCGTCAATCGTATCTAAAATGTCGTGAACGTACTTTACAGCTTCTGATAATATGTCGGCGGTCAGCCCAAATTTCAATGCTGTGGTATTACGAAATGCTTCCGGTAGTAGAGTGCGAGTCATTGCAGCGAATCCTCTGCGGCTTTGATCAAGAGGTGTGGTCGCTGCTCTAGGGCACGGGCTAGAGACTCCAGCGCATCAAGCGATGGAGATTTCAAGCCACGTTCAAGCTGGCTGATGTATGTGCGATGGAGTCCGCTTCTGTGTGCAAGTTCTTCTTGGGAGATACCAGCTTCCTGCCGAAGACTGCGTAGAACCCGACTAAACGCTTCGCGCAAAGTAGATTTTGCAGTCGCCACGCACTAAGACTCGCGCTAATATCGCCTGCTGTCCACAGACTATAGTATTCGATGAGGTTGGGGATACAGTATATTTTGATTGGGGCTAGAGTAGTTAAGCATTTTCAACGAGGTGCTAAACTACTGAAATGGAACGAGCAAACCCGTTCTATCACCATTCCCGAATTTCCGCCAAGAAATTTCGTCAACTCTTGCGCTTGTTTGCGCTCGATTTGACGGCCACTAATGCGGCACATTTAACCGGTCTGACGCGCAAGAGCGTGACCATGATCTTTCTCAAAATCAGAGCGCGCATCGCCGAAGAATGCGAGCGCCGCTCTCCGCTCTCCGTGGGTCAAGTCGAAGTAGATGAGTCTTACTTCGGCGCGCGGCGCGTGCGTGGCAAGCGCGGTCGTGGCGCATCGGGCAAGACCATCGTCTTCGGTCTGTTGAAGCGCGAGGGCAAGGTCTATACGGAGATCGTGCCCGACTGCAAGAAGGTTACTTTGCAGGCCATTATTCGTGGTCGCGTATCCCTCGAAGCGGTCATCCACTCGGACGGGTGGCGCGGTTACGACGGCCTGGTAGATGTTGGTTACGCGAAGCACTTCAGGGTCAACCACGGGGCTAATGAGTTCGTGCGCGGCCCGGCACACGTTAATGGCATCGAGAGCTTCTGGAGTTATGCCAAGGGTCGGCTGCATCAGTTTCACGGCATCGCCCCGGAGAAGTTCTACCTGCACTTGAAAGAGTGCGAGTATCGGTTTAATCAAAGGCGCGATAATCTGTATGCTGAGTTGCTGAAGTTGCTCCGAAAACATCCGCTTTAGCTACTCTAGCCTCTTTGATTTTTAACAGGTGCTAAGGACTAATGATTTACTACTTGAGTCAGCAATATTTGAGGCTCTCTATCAGTAGGAAAAGCTGATAGGAATAACATAATTATAAATTATCGGACGAGTTTTAGAGGCGCGGCAGTTTCAAAAAATACTGTCGCGCCTTTTGCTCACGACTTGTCAAAACGAGCGCGGTATATATGACCGTATTCTGAATATTCGAGTGTCCTAACCAGTCCTGCAAAAAGCGAAGTTCCGCACCCGCATCTAGTAAGTGCGTAGCTATTGAGTGTTTCAACACATGAAAATGTCGCTTGTCTTTCGGGATCGCTGACTCATCTCCATAGCCCTTCATTAAGACATCGAGCATCTGACGGCTGATCGGTAAGCCAAGCCGGGAAGGGAAGAGAATCGGTGAATCCGTGTCTCTACTCTTCAGCCACGCTTTCAGTGCCCGCGCCTCGTCTGTCTGTAATGGATGCTCACCGGAGAGAGAGCCTTTCAGCCGGTGGAGCATGACCCGGAGTCGCTTGAGGTCGAGGTCGTTGACCCGGAGTAAGCCGATCTCACTGGCACGGAGGCCATGCCGGTAGGCAAGCAGGAAGATAGCCTTATCGCGTTTGTCGGTGATGCACTTAAAGAGTCGGCGCGTCTCGTCTAGGGTGAGGAACTTAATCGTTTCGGTGCGCCGAGCGCGAGTGCCCATGCGCTCTGGAGTAGATGCAACTTTCGAGCGCCTTTTAGTTATCTTCGCAGATTTCTTCTGAGCGGCGGCGGCTAGCATATTGCAAGAATAACATATTGGTCAGAACATGTCTTTTGTCCAATTATAGCCATTCTGAATTTGTAGTTGTTTGAAAGAAGGAAGTAGCGAATGGGATAATGAGTTCTTCTATTACGTTTACTTTCCCACACCGCCCTGTGCCGTTACGCAGTCTTGTGTGGACAATCAGAAGATGAAAAGTGCTGTTGAGAGAGAATTATTGACTGCCGGGGACGCATCAACCGATAAGTGAGAGTTACATTTTGAACGTCCGTATTACAGACGCTACACCTAAATAACCTCTAAAGGTTTCTTAAAACGTATGATATATTCTCCTCCTCGATAGAAGAGACTTTGGCTGTTCCTTAGAGTTTTGCGACGCCCGAATCTCAACTGTTCAGCCTCTCACAATCTTTGCATTATGTTTGCATGATAATGCTCATCCTCTGGAGAAAGAATCTTATGCCACGCACGCATCGAAATCCTCTGGCCGCACTTGTTATTGCTCTAACACTCTTGGGAGTTGGCTTTCTGAGTCTAACTTCAATCCAAAACCATTCTTCTGGCGAACAAGGTTTACAGCTCATGAAGGATGGCTTGGATAAGTCTACTAAGAATGCGTCGAGCCTTGATAGTGCGGGTGCTGACGGCGTGAATGATTCTACTCGGATGCCAACCGAAGTTGGTAAAGGAGTCCATGCCCGTGTGGGTATGGAGTACGGTCGTCTCCCACTCAGTTTTGAAGTCAACCAGGGGCAGGTTGACGACGATGTAAAGTATCTCTCCCACGGCAACGGTTACAGTCTCTTTCTAACTCCTACGGAGGCCGTCTTGGCACTCAGCTGGAGGGAGACAGCCGGCACGAGCCGGGCGCAGGCCGGTGAACATAAAAACGACAAGACGAAGGATGCCAACGCACCTCAAGTTGTGTTGCACATGAAGCTTGTGGATGCGAACCCGTCGGCGGAAATCCGAGGTGTGGATGAGCAATCCGGTAAAAGTAACTACTTCCTCGGGAATGACCCTGCAAAATGGCGCACGGATGTTTCTCAATATGCTCGTGTCCGGTACAGCGATGTGTATCCGGGCGTGAACCTCGTTTACTACGGCAATCAGCAACAGCTTGAATATGATTTTGAGGTCGCTCCTGGCAAAGACCCAAGATTAATCAGGCTGGCGTTCGATGGGGCGGATCAGATGAGGCTGAACGCGGACGGCTCTTTGCTTCTACGCGCCCGTGGCGGTGAGTTGCTCCAGCGCAAGCCTGTTATTTATCAGGAGAACAACGGAGAGAGAAAAGAAATAGATGGACGCTACATCTTGAAGGGCAAGCGAGAGATCGGTTTTGAGGTTGAAGAGTATGATAGAAGCAAACCGTTGGTGATTGACCCTGTGCTCTCATACTCCACGTATCTGGGCGGCAATTTTAATGATGTCGGCTACGGCATTGCGGTAGATGCTTTAGGCAATGCCTATATCACGGGGGTAACCAGTTCCATTGATTTTCCAACCGTTAATCCGCTGCCTTCGGGTCGTCCTGAAGGGGCCGCCTATGATTTCGTGTTCGTCTCGAAGCTGAATGCCGCAGGCTCTGCGCTCGTCTATTCGACGTACTTAGGTGGCACAAGCCGGGAGACAGGGCATGGTATTGCAGTTGACAGAGCGGGCAACGCTTACATCACAGGGGTTGTCAGCAGTCCTAACTTCCCTGTGGTCAATGCATACCAGCCAGCGTTGAAAGCCGTATCCGATGCCTTTGTGACGAAGTTGAATCCGACCGGCTCGGCATTGATTTACTCCACGTATCTCGGGGGGAGCGCCGTTGACGAAGGAGACAGCATCGCTGTGGACGCTTCCGGCAATGCCTACATCACGGGTCGCACCGTCTCTGATGATTTCCCAACGGCAAAGGCCGCGCAAGCGCATTGTAGCGGCAACTCTTGTGGTGGTAACATCCCGCACTGGGATGCCTTCGTCACGAAAGTTAATCCATCCGGCTCGGCGCTCGTTTATTCAACTTTTCTGGGCGGCGAGAGAAACGAGTTCGGCAATGGTATCGCGGTTGACTCGACGGGGAACGCCTATGTGACAGGCTTTACCACTTCAGTCAACTTTCCTACGACCCCTAATGTTCTACAACCGGAATATAGCGATAAGGGCACTAACAGCGAAGAGCATGATGCGTTCGTCACCAAGCTGAGTCCGGCAGGATCGTTCGTTTACTCTACATATCTGGGCGGCACGAGAGGCTCTGATGACGGCGAAGGGATTGCCGTGGATTCTGCCGGCGACGCCTATGTCGCAGGCGGAACAAATTCGGCTGAATTCCCGACCGTCAACGCCATACAGCCCACCATCGGCCCCGGCACGAACGGGTCTGGCGCTCAGCTCTCGGATGCTTTTGTGTCAAAGGTCAACTCGGCAGGCTCTGCGCTCGTCTATTCGACATACATCGGCGGCTTCTCGTCTGACAGTGCAAAAGCCATCGCGCTCGACTCTGCGCGCAACGCTTACGTGACGGGCTATGCAGGTTCAAAATTTCCAATCGTCAACCCCTTTCAGCCACATCCCATCATCTCCGGCCATGACATCACCGCCTTCGTAACAAAGCTCAATCCGACCGGCTCAGCGTTCACATATTCAGCCTATTTGGGCGGTAGCGGCGGAGCGCAGGTCAACAGCATCGCACTAGATTCGACGGGCAGTGCCTACGTGACGGGCATGACTCATTCAAACGACTTTCCCACCATCAATGCTTTCGATGCCACCATCGGCGGCACTTTCTGGCCCGATGCTTTCGTCACGAAGATCAGCGATAATGCTCAAGCTTCGAGCCTGTCAATTTCATCCTCCCAGCCACTTAGGGGCGGCAACACCGGATTCGTCACAGTCACCGTGCATGGCAGCGCCTTTGCCAATGGCGCAACTCTTAAACTCGTAGGCGCAGGCCAACTCGACATCACCGCGAAATCCGTCACCATTAGCCATAACTCGACTGTCGCAGAAGCTCTCTTTGACTTGAAGGGCCAAGCACCTGGCTTGCGGGACGTGGTACTAACGAACCCAGACAACGCTTCCGCCATGCGTGTCGCAGCCTTCACAGTTGAAGCAGGCGGAGAGCCTTTTGTCTGGGTGGATATCCTCGGGCGAGAAGGAATGAGACCGGGCCAGCCGCAAACGTATTACATCTACTATGGCAATCGCGGTAATGTTGACGCCTATCAAGTGCCCCTCTACATCGCGTTCGACAAGAGAATGGCGTGGAAACGCAATTTCACAATCGCAACCCCCGTGCTGCCGTCGGACGTTCAACCGATTGACTGGACGAAGGCCCCGATCACATATGAGAAGGGCGGACTGACCTATATGCCTCTGCGAATTATTAAAATCGCACCGGGAGGCTCGGGGTTCCTGTCACTTCGATTGTCACTTCCTGACGGCTGGCCTCGGAATGAAAGCGCGACGTTCAAGATATGGGCTGAGCCGCACCCGAAAAGCAACGTCCCCCCTGTCGTGCGCCCTGCAACACCGCTCGTCAAGGGGTTGATTGCACTACATTCATCGACAAGCAATAGATCACGCTCTGACGCGCAACTTCCGCTCTCGGCTGACGAGCAAGACGATTGTCGCACTTCAGTCACCAGAGCGGGGCTTTCCATCGGGTATGCTGCCCTCGGCAAGATTACTGGTGAATGCCTTACCTCAGCCATGTCTTTTTGGTCGGGCCACGAATTGGAGAACAGCGAGGACGCGGATTCAAAGGTTAATTCGGAACTTGAAAGCACCGTGGCTGTTGCTGCAATGGCGGGAAATTGCTCTCATATTCGGGCCACTCCTCTGGACGCTCTGGACATCGGGCTGAACATCGGTTCGGCGATTGTTGACTGTACCAACGTTGATGAGTGGTTGGTACATACCATCCTTCCAATTTTTGGTATCGATCCTAATGATAAAGTCGGTGCGCCGGGAGTGGGCACAGCCCGTTATCTTTCCGGGGAAGAGCCTTTGCGATACGCTATCTATTTCGAGAATAAGCCGGAAGCCACCGGCGCGGCGCAAACCGTTGTCGTAACAGACCAACTTGATGCCTCAAAACTCGATTTCGACACTTTCAATCTTGGATCAATATTCTTCGGAGCGGACAACAAAGTCATCCTGCCATCTGGCTTGAGCGAGTACGCGGCTGACGTTGATTTGCGGCCACAGCAGAACATCATCGTTCATGTGGACGCCAAGCTGGACAAAACGACTGGGCTTCTTACGTGGCGTTTCACTTCACTCAACCCGGCGACAGGGCTGCCAACGGATGACCCCTTTGCAGGATTCCTACCGCCGAACAAGACTGCGCCGGAGGGTGAGGCGCAAGTCCTCTTCACTGTGCAGACGAAGAAAGATATTGCTACCGGCACGGAGATTCGCAACAAGGCGCGAATCGTCTTTGATAACAATGACCCGATTGACACGCCCGAGTGGCTCAATACGATTGACAACTCGAAGCCTGTGAGCCACGTTCTCCCGCTCGCGGCGACGCAGGATTCCGTTATCTTCAACGTCAACTGGGCTGGAACCGACACAGGCTCCGGCGTGCGTAGCTATACGGTTCTCGTCTCCGAGAACGGCGGTTCTTTCACCGCTTGGTTGAGCAATACGACGGTTGCCTCTGGAAGATTCATCGGCCAACCGGGCAAGACCTACTCCTTCTACAGCGTGGCTCAGGACCAGACGGGTAATCAGGAGAACGCCAAGACATCTGCGGAGGCCGTAACCACGACTACTTCTTCCATCTCCAACTCAATAGATGATCCACAATTCTTCGTGCGCCAACACTACCTCGACTTCCTCAACCGTGAGCCTGACGCCTCCGGCCTTCAGTTCTGGACGAGTGAGATCACCTCTTGCGGCGCGGATGCCGCGTGCCGTGAGGTAAAGCGCATCAATGTCTCGGCGGCCTTCTTCCTCTCGATTGAGTTCCAGCAGACAGGCTACCTCGCCTACCTGACGCACAAGGCCGCCTTCGGTAACCCCCCAGGCAAGCCTGTTCCTATCACGCGCGAGGAGATGCTAGGCGACCAGCAGCTAGTAGCAGACGGGTTGGTCGTAGGCATCACGGGATGGGAACAGAAGCTGGAGCGAAACAAGGAGTCTTACTTCGATCAGTTCGTCGCCTCACAGCGTTTTACCGCTCTCTATCCGCAAGCGATGACCGCCGAGCAGTACATAGACGCGCTCAACTCGAACGTCGGCGGGGCACTCTCTCAGGCTGAGAGGGACGCATTCGTAAACGACCTCAAGGCAAATAAAAAGACGCGGGCACAGGCATTGAGAGCGATAGTCGAAGACCCTGACTTGTCGAAGGCCGAGACTAATAAGGCGTTCGTCCTGATGCAGTTCTTCGGATATCTGCGCCGCAACCCGGACGACGCACCAGATCACGATTTCGGAGGCTGGCAATTCTGGCTCTCAAAGCTCGATCAGTTCAACGGGAACTTCGTCCAAGCCGAGATGGTGAAGGCATTCCTTTCCTCTAGCGAGTACAGGAATAGGTTTGTCCAGTAAACCAAAGGCTTTGTTTTTCTAAGAAGCCCCGGTTGCTTTGCGGCACCGGGGCTTCCTTTATATGACTTATAAAGTCCCGTCTTGAACGGGACGAAATAACTGCTACGTCTCATTTGATAGTTAGCGATTACTGGTCGAAATGATTGTTCTGACCAATAATCACACATCTACCTATCACATTGTCTAGGATTTCGAGAAGATGAGCAGGATGAATTTTAACTGTAATGTCTAATTGGAAATGGCTTTGCCTAAAAATAGGCTGTTGCCCAACAATTCAATTTCTTGCCCAACAATTAGGCAGGGGTTGCGCCAAAAGGTCAGGCATCTCTTTTGATGATGCTTCGGAGGCGCGGGGTCGGCGGCGTTCGCTTGCCGAATAGTTTCTTATGTCGGACTTTGAGCATGTTAGAGAACGTCTGACGCTTTAGCCCTAACCTCTCTGCGGCACGTGTGATGCTGCCGCCTTCTAGCTCTAAAGCCTGCTCTATCAGCTTCGCTTCTAACTCATGCACCGCGCCGTAAAAGCTAAAGTTTTTGGTAGTGGCTCAAATGGGGGAGAGGCTGTAAACTCGCTCGCATGGTCAAATTAAAATGCTATCACTGTGGCAGCGATCAACTCGCCCGCAATGGCTTAACTCAAAATGGTAAACAACGCTATCTCT